>PDWI01006940.1_pt1 | contig 19280 bp, 20 predicted proteins | sample 1430891 | NCBI WGS metagenome assembly PDWI01 (sample SAMN01162508, study PRJNA174530) | Oral metagenome, whole genome shotgun sequencing project. | biome: Marine environment; feature: Marine mammal; material: Swab sample of the gingival sulcus; isolation source: swab sample of gingival sulcus...
GTGAACTAGGGAGGTTTAGGGTTTGATAAAAAATGGGGGGATTTGCTTCATGAAACTTCTTAAGATTATCTCATGAAAGATTAAATAGATATTTAAAGAATTTTTGCGTATAATTTTATTTGATTTTTGTCAATGCATAAAATTAGGGCAGTTTTAATAATCACAACTGATACCATTTTAAATCAAAAGCCTTTCGTGGCAAAATTTTAAGGAGATATTTATGGAATTTTTAGGAATGCTTATGGCATTTATATCTGTTTTTCTTATCTACAAAAAGCCAGAAAAAGAAAATTTAGCTTTTGGGCTGCTTGTTATTGCTTGGATTATGGGGGTATTATTGTACTATGGCCATATTTCAAGTCTTTTGCCATCAACTAACTTGTAAGGAATTGGTATGCAAAAAACAAATAGATTTTATACACTAATGTCATTAGCTACCATAGGCATCATTGCCTTACCTGTTGGAATTGCAAATGTTTATTTTGGATATATTTTAGGAGATTCACCTTGTACTTTATGCTGGGGACAAAGGCAGTCCATGATATATATAGGCGTATGTGCATTGTTTTTGATAAGATACGGATTTAAACCTAAATATGTCGCCATGTTATTATTGATAACGGCTGTTGGGCTGTGGGAGTCATTTTATCATTTTGGATTTCACACACAAGAAGATGTAGGACAAGGTTTTGCATTGGCTGTGTTTGGGATACACACACAATTTTGGGCAGAGATAGTGTTTTGGTTTGTAATCGTATTTTTAGCACTTATTTTATTTTTTGCTCCAAATATTAAAGAGTTTATCATTGAGTTTGACGGAAAAAAATTTAGAAAACTAAGCAAAATAAACAAGATAGCTTATTGGATATTTTTCATCGTTGTAACATCAAATCTTATTCAAGCTTTTATCAGTGCAGGCGTACCTCCATATTGGGGACTTGGCGACCCTGTGAGATTTAGCTGGAATATGAAATATTCAGTATGGAGCACCAAACCTTGGCATGGATTTAAATTTATCAAACCGATAAAAGGCAAAAAAGATATCAGCGAACCAGACTTAGTAAGCAGACCTAGTGATAAGTTTAATTTTAGCAATGATTTTACAAAGTCTCCGCTTCAAATCAATAAAATATTAAAAATAATAGAGCAAAAAGATATAAATTTAACTCTAAATTCTCCAATAAGCGACATAAGCTATCAAAACAAAAAAATGCTAATCGCCACCGAAAATTACGGGCTTTATGTCACAGATAAAAACTTTACTAAGATTGATAATTATATGATTTTGGATCATTTATATTCAGCTACTATTGAAAATTTTGCTGGAGTGAATTATCTAAATCATGAACTCATAAAAATCATGGGAACTAACAAAACTAGCGTTGTGGTTAAAGAAAATCCAAAAGCTGATGATGTAAAAAATTTTAAATATTTTATAAAAGGTGCGGGGAGTTTTGATGAAATTGGCTGGAGACATAGGCTCAAGACTTCAAGGGCTAAAAACTATTATATTTTAAGTGCAAGAAGTGATCAGACTAGCACTTTCATGATCACAGTTCCTAGCACAAGATATAAAAAACTTATCGTTATAGAACAGTTAAATGAAGACAAAGGTTTAGCATCGGAATTTATCCCCAAAATCGCACCAAATGTAACACTTAAGTTAGCAAGAGTATTAGGGGAGCTTTATATTACAGGACTTGGAATAAAAGAGGATAAACTATATGCGGTTAGTAAAAATTACAACACCATAATAGTAATCGACATCAAATCCAAATCAATAATCGACACCATAGGTATACCAAAGAAGGTCAAAAACATACGAGCTTTTAATTTTATCGATGATAAATTTACTATAGTAAGTCATGAGAATAACAAAGATATCATCTATACTTTGGAGTTATAAATTTCGCAGCTAGTTTAACTAAATTTCTAGCTTATAGCCAATTCTTGAGTGATTTTTGATTTGTTGTTTGTTAAATTTTACCCTTAGATTTCTCACTAAAGACTTTAAAGCAAGCTCACTCATGAAATCATCTTGCCACACCTCTTGTTCTATTTCATCATAAGTTACAACCCTGTGAGAATTTTTAAGCAAAAGCTCAAAAAAAGCTGCTTCTTTTTTAGTTAATTTGATCAAGTTTTGCTCATGTATAAAGCTTTTTAGGTCAAAATCGTATTTAAAACCATTAGGTAATTCTTTGATGATAGAGTGACTGATTTTTTCAACACATTTTACAAGTGAAGATTTAAGCGTCTTTAAGCTCATGGGCTTTACTATGTATTGTTCTAAATGAAGTTCAACTGCTTGGAGTAAATACTCCTTGTCAGTATGTGCTGTGACCATGACGATGGCTATATTTTTATCCTCATGACGGATTTTTTGCACCAAATCAATGCCGTTTAAATTTGGCATCAAAACATCGGTATATAAAATATCAATATCATGTTTTTTGTATAGCTCATAAGCCTCGATGCCGTCTTTTGCTTCTATGACTTCTTTTGCATAATACCTCAGTGTTTGGGCTACATTTTTGCGTATAACTTCTTCATCTTCGGCATATAAAATAGTAAGATTTTTAAGCTTTTGTTTTGTTATTTTATCCATGTACATCCTGTCTTTGCATTAATATATCATTTAAACTCCACCTTTGGCACATTTTGCTCACTTTGCTCTGCACTAAATGTTTCTCGTATTTTAGCTTCAGGGTAAAGTAAAGAAGCAAAAAAGCGATTTGGTATCATGCGAAGTTCGAGATTATATTTTCTAATGGCTTCTATAAAATCACGCCTCGCAACACTTATGCGATTTTCACTTCCTTCAAGTTGAGATTGAAGTGCTAAAAAGTTTTTATTTGCCTTTAAATCTGGATATTTTTCTACCACAACCAAAAGCTTAGAAAGTGCCGAAGTTAAACCTTTTTGTGCGGCTATAAAGCTTTTAAGTTTGGCTGGGTCATCTATGGTATTTGCATCTACTTTTATGCTTGTTGCCTTTGATCTTGCTTCAACCACCTTCATGAAAGTATCTTGCTCATGGGAGGCATAGCCTTTAACTGCCAAGACTAGATTTGGTATCAAATCTGCTCGTCTTTTATACTGGTTTTGCACCTGTGCCCATGAGGATTTTACTCTCTCGTCTGCTTTTGGGACATTGTTCATGTAATTTGCAAAAAATGCGACTGTTAAAATAACGATAGCCACGATGGATATGAGAAATTTTTTCATTTTTTTCCTTTATATTTTTGTATGAAATAATACAACAATTATATTTAAAATACTTTTAAGTTTTACTACCAGCTTCCGCTCGAACCACCACCACCAAAGCTTCCGCCACCACCACTATAACCTCCACCTCCACTGCTACCACCTCCCCCTCCGCTAGAACCACCGATACTACCCTGTCCAGCACCGCTTTTTCTTAAAACAGATAAAAATATGCTAAATATCACAATATAAACAACAATGCTAACCCAAGCATTTAAAAAAAGACTTAAAATGATCATAACTAAACCCGTATAGCCAAAACTTGCACCAACTTCTCTTACCCTCTCATTTTTTACATCAAGAGCAAAAACGCCTCCAATTAATGAAATAAAATACCAAATTATTAAAGCCACTGCAACATCATCACTTGTTATACCGGATTTTTCTTCAGTTTTTTCTTCAACTTCTTTGTTATTTATGACTTTGATGATGCTTTGAACCGCCTCTAAAACGCCTTTGTCATAATCTTTGTTCTTAAAATTTGGAGCAATGATATCTGTTATGATTTCATGAGAGATTGCATCGGTTAAAACGCCCTCTAAACCATATCCAACCTCTATGCGAACTTTTTTCTCGCTTGGTACGATCAAAAGTACAACCCCATTATCTTTGTCTTTTTGACCTATGCCCCAATGTCTTGCTAGTGACAGGGAGTATTTTTCAAAAGAATTGCCTTGCAAAGATTTTATGGTAGCTACTACGATTTGATTTGTGGTTTTTTGCTCATGAGAGCTTAGTATCATTTGCAAATTATCTTTGGTACTTTGACTTAAAATATTTGCATTATCCACAACCCTGCCTGTAAGAGTTGGAAAACTCAAATCGCTTAAACAAAAGCTAACAAGACTTAAAAGTAGTATAAAAATTCTCACACATTACCCCTTATTTCATGTAAATGAGGAGCTTAACTCCTCATTATTTATATTTATTATCTACATTTTCAGGCATTATTTTCGATACAAAATCAAACTTTGTATAAAACATTGTAGTCGTAGAAGTTGGTGGATTTTTTGACATTAATACCATAAATTTATACTTTTTAAAATCCCCATTGTCTTTTACTAACATTTGTCCATAAGCATAATATTTCGCTGTAGCTAAACCAGCCGCGTCGGTATCAACTCTTTTTTGAGATGAAGTTGGGGTTATGTCTATGATTTGACCGCCTTTGTTAAACTCGCTTCTAACTTTCTTTATAACCTTTGCTTCGTTTTCAATGCTTTTTTTAATAGGATTATATTTTTCGGTTTTAGACCTTTGTTCAAACTCTTTTTGCTCTTTTGCTTTTTGTTTTGCTTGACCTTTTGCTATGAGTTTTTTAGAAACTTCATTAGCCTTTTTTATCTCTTCGACTTTACTGATTATGATTTCGCCCATTTTATCTTTTTTGCCTCCAAACAATGGTGCAACTTGAGTGGCAAAGAATATTAATTTCTCCATTCTAGCATCAGATAATGCCTTATAATATCTCCCACTAGAATCGCTCACTATAGCACTTGGCTTATCTTTATAATCAGCTATAAAAATGGTTTTTACAGGAATCCAAAAATAATATTGCATATAATCAGCAATCTGTTTTCTTACTTCATTATAATTTTTAAGTTCCTTTTCAAAAGCGGCAAAATTTTTGTGATTTTTAATCTCAGGATTGGTTTTCGCAGCCTTCCAAATTTCTAAATCTTGTAAAAATCTATCACCAAACGAGACGACAAGTTTTAAATTTTCAGGGGACAATTTAGTAGTTGTGGCATCTTGTAAAAAACCTTGAGTAATTTTAGAATTACTATCTCCAAAAGGCCAATTTTCAGTTGGCTTAAAATTATCTAATCTATCTTTATAGCCAGCGTTTAGACCCACAGCAAAAACAAACAAAGCTAAAAATAGCAACTTAAATACTTTCATGACAAATCTCCTTTTATATTAAGAAAAAAAATGCACATTTAATTTATGCACTACAATCACTTGAGTGAAAACATTTAAACCTACCAAAGATTTATTATATCAAAAAAAAAAAAAAAAAAAAAAAAAAAAATAAAAGCTTAAAAATATAAAAATATGGAGTAAGGCACTGAATAAAAATGATTTATTAAATACTACAAAGTAAAACGAAATATTATTTGTTTTACCTTGTATCTAAAGACTATTCACTTTCTTTTAAAATACCATCTTTTGCAAAGGCATTTAAAAATCTCGAAATCAAAGCATCTTCTTGTTTAGTTGGTTTGGCAAACTGCTCCATACTTGCATATAATCCCTCCCATTCAAGTTGGGTATGCTCACCTACTACTTTTGCAGCATGACACTTTGTACATTTATTGTAAAAAGTATCAGAGGCCTTAAACCAGGCTTCCTCTGGGTCAGATTCTGTGTTTTTCTTATCCAATTTTACCACCAAACTTGCCTTGTCGCCTTTTGCTTTTATATTTTTACTCTCCGCTAAAAGTAGCTTTAAGTTTTTGGTAGCATAAAGTTTTGTTTTATCTTTTCCAATAAAACCAGTTATTTTATATTTGCCATCTTTTAAGATCTCAAGTGGAGTTCCGCTATATAAAATGGTCTTATCTTTTAAAGGAGGAAGCTTAACTCCCTCCTTAACATAGACATAAGTTGTAGCCGCATTAAGTGATACGGCTACAAATAATAAAGCTAATATTATTTTAAATTTTCTCATCTAATTCCTTATAGTTGTCTAAGCTTTGGTGCTACATAAGCTTGATTTGGATAAATTGTTCCTTCTGCTTTTTTGATGGCTACTAAAGTTGTATTTGCTGTTGTTGCTTGTGCAAAATGTGATGTTGGCTTAGATGAAGTAAGTACATTTGGATGTCCGCTATTGCATCTACTTCCCTCTTTAGACGGGTCTTCAGGAGAGTACCAAACACCCTCTTGCAAGATCGCAACTCCCTCTTTTACATCTTCGCTGATATTAACACCAGCTAAAACCTTACCTCTTTTGTTATAAACCTCAGCGATATCTCCTTGAGCTAAACCATATTTTTTAGCATCTTTTGGATTGATTGTTATTGGCTCGCGGTCAGCTATTTTATACATATTTTTTAAGTAAGTATTATCAAGCTGTGAGTGAAGTCTGTAAGTTGGGTGTGGACTTAACAAGTGAAGCGGATATTTTTCAGCTTCTTTGCTACCTAACCACTCTGCTGGTTCAAACCAAGTCACATGACCTTTAAAATCGTCATATCCAAAACCTGCATACTTTTCGCTAAAGATTTGTATCTTTCCACTTTCGGTTTTTAGTGGATTTTTAACAGGGTCTGCTCTAAAATCAGCGTGTCTTACATATTTGTATGCCTCTTTTGGAATCTCATACTCCACATATCCTTGCTCCCAAAATTTTTCAAACGGCACAGTTTTAGCAGCTTCACTGGAGCTATAAAAATCTTTTAAATGCTCCATTTCTGTTTTACCACTAGTAAATCTTTCATATTTTTTATCACCAAACTCTTTTGCAAGCAAACTAAAAATCTCATAATCGCCCTTAGCCTCACCTGGAGCATCGACAACTTTATGCATAGCGTAAATAAAATCGCCAGAATAACTTCCGCCAGAGCTTATGTCATTTCTTTCAAGTATTGTAGAAGCTGGAAGTACGATGTCAGCCATCTTCGCAGTTGGAGTCCACCAAGGCTCTTGAACGATGAAAGTGTCAAGAGTTTTAAGTGCTTTAATGAGTTCGTTTGTATTTGGGTGGTGACCTACGATATTGCAACCGCCTATATACATAAGTTTGATTGTCGGAAGTGTGATTTCTTTACCTTTAAAAGTGATCTTTTTGCCTGGATTTAGTAAAGTTTCACTTATTCTTGAAGCAGGAATCAAATCTTTTACCTTATTTCTTCCTTGAGAAAATCCGCCTATACCCGCTTTGCCAGCAGCAGCTTGTCCGCCACCAGCATAGTGCATAGAAAAACCAATTCCCCCACCTGGAAGTCCAATTTGTCCGATCATAGAAGCTAGTGTGAAAAGTCCCCAGTCAGCTTGTTCGCCATGATCAGCTCTTTGCATAGCCCAGTTTCCAGCGATGAAAGTTCTTTTTGATACAAAAAGTTCAGCTAATTCTTTAATTTTTTTAGCAGGAATTGTTGTGATTTTTTCAGCCCACTGCGGAGTTTTTGGAGTTTTGTCTGTTTTACCTAAAAGATAAGGCAAAAACTTATCAAATCCATGAGTGTATTTTTCTATAAATTTTTTATCATATTTTCCACTTTCATAAAGATAATGCATCATGCCAAGCATCAAAGCCACATCGGTATTTGGGCGGATTTTTATGGTATCTGCATCAAACATTTTAGCAGTCTCTGTAACTTGAGGGTCTATGGAGATAAATTTTATTTTTGAGTCTTTATATTTTTTATAATATACATCGTTTTTATGATTTGCCACCGCATAATCAACCTTGTTTGTCTTAAACAAATCAGCACCCCACATGACATAAACTTGCGTATGTTCTAAAATTTGCTCATGAGCTGTTTGAAGAGAATAAACCTCCATATCTCCCATGATACCAGGGTTTGTTGGACCTGCTGCACCATTGCTGTATTCACCGCTTGTGCCTACCGCTCCACCTTTTACAATATTGAAAAACTTTCCACCTAAAGTTGGGACTGAGTTTAACATAGCAGGGTGAGACCAACCGCTATAAATCGCATTGTAAATATTTTTCTTATCTGTTGCTTTGATTTTCTCGGCCACAAGTTTAGCCGCTTTTTCCCAAGAAACTCTTACAAATTCGTCATTGCCTCTTAATTTATTATTTCCTTTTTTTCCTTCAAGATAAGATTTTCGCACATAAGGATATTTGATTCTGTCCGCAGCATTATTTCTGTCTATCCATGCCTTTGTAAAAGCAATCTCATGTTCGTCTGATTTTTGAGCCGAAATATCAACTATTTTTCCATCTTGTACATGTGCCCAAAATGCTCCAAAGTGACTTGCTGTCGGTACTTTTTTGATAGGAGAAAAAAGCTCCGTTGCACTCGCTGCACTACTGCTAATAGCAACTCCAGCCACACCACTTACTGCCGTTCCTTTAAGAAATGATCTTCTTGATAACGCCATTTTTATATCCTTTTTTTATAAATTTAAAACCTGATATTATACAATAAAAAAGAGGCTAAAAAGTGGCTTTTTGTATTTATGGAAGAAAAAGCAATCCTCTTGTCAAAAAAGAGGATTGCAAAAATATTATTTAAAAACTTCTGCTACATTTTTAGCATACTGAAGTTCTGTCGTAATGCCAACGCATGAGCAATTAACCTCACTTAGAACATAAATATCATTTCCATTTTCATCATAATCAAGTATATAATCAAGTGTCCAAAGCAAAGGATACTCATGCCCATTTAAATATGGTTTTAAATCCTTTATTCCTTGATTTGATAGCTTCATAACTCCTGCCCATTTTGGATCATCTGGCTTGTCGTATTGGTATTTTGCACCTGAAAAAAGTGTAGCTGAAAATTCGCCCTCTTTTGGTTTTTTATGTACGATTGAAACAGCATTTTCTTTAACTAAAAGCACTCTAATTTCACCCTCGCTTATCCTTTTTAAGTATCTACAACTAACAAAGCCTTTTTTACCCTTAAAATAGACCGCTCCCTCATCTTCATCTTCAAATTTATTTTTAAAATCATTCATAAATTCGTCAAGTGAGTTAAAATGATCTTTTTCATTATTTACCGCTTCTGTGCAAGTAACTGAACCATCTTCATTGATAGCCACAAGATACACACCCTCACCTGTCGAGCCATAATTTGTCTTTAAAACTCTTATTTTCTCTCGCTTTACAACTTCTGGAAAATCGGATTTAAAATCTTCATAATTTTGATAAAATTTTGTACTCTTTTCGCCTAAAACAGTTGATTTTAGTTTGGCTAATATATCTTTAAAATCAAGATTTTGCATTACGCTTGGGTGAGTATGAATGCCAACTCCTTCATCGCTTAATTTGGCTAAAAACTGAAAATACTCATCTACCTCTTTTAAATTGCCTGGATTAATACGACTAATGATATGAAGTGCATTTTGCTTTAGGTATTCAAATAGTTTTTCTTTTTTAGTTGGCACATAAAAAACTACCTCCGTTGGAATACTTGTAAGCTCCGTAATAGCATTTAAAATAGGCTTAGTATCAGGTCTAAACCCATCAAAACCCTTATCTGTTCCATCGCTATATTCGATGACGAAAATTTTTTTTTGCATGATTTCTCCTTTTTTTGCAAATATTTACATTGTATCTTTATTAAAGTAAAAATTTGCTTTAATTTTTTTGGCAAACTAGTAAAGCTTGATTTAGTTTTTCTTGATATTCTTGCATAGATTTTTGATTTGTTGCTTCAAATCGTGCTACTAAAGTAGGTGTTGTATTAGAGGCTCTTATCAAACCCCATCCATGCTCAAATATAACTCTAACGCCATCAATATCGATGATTTCTTTTACTTTTGGAAAATTAGATGAAGGGTTTTGTAAATATTGTTGCAATTTTTTTATAATTTGAAATTTATCTTCATCTGTAGTTGTGATTTTTATCTCGTCAGTTGAGTAAGTTTTTGGATATTTTTCAATCTCCTCATCAAAATCAATCTCATGTTTAACTAATTCAATAGCCCTTAACATGGCATAAATAGCATCATCATAACCAAAATATCTATCATTAAAAAACAGATGTCCACTTACCTCTATAGCTAAATCGATAGGAATTTCACGCATTTTCATTTTAATATTGCTATGACCTGTTTTATACATATAAGAAGTGCCTATTTTATCGATCTCATCGTACATCATTTGCGAACATTTAACTTCGCCTAAAATTTTTGGATTTTCGATCATTTTTGCATATAAAAGCGCCATTTCATCGCCTTTAAAAATATGCTTTTTACTCAAAATTCCCAATCTATCTGCATCTCCATCAAAAGCAAAACCGAGTTTAAAATCTCCATCTTTAAGCTCTTTTTTAACATCAGCTAAATTTTTCTCCTCGCTTGGGTCGGGGTGATGATTTGGAAAAGTGCCATCTGGATTTGCATACAAAATCTTAGCTTTTAGCTTTAAGTTTTTACAAATCTTACTGACCGCTTCTCCTGCCACACCATTTCCACAATCAATCACAAAACTCTCATGAAAACCTTTTAAGTGCTTAAAGTGTTCGCTTAGATATTTTATATACTGGCTTAACATATCAATTTTCTGACAAGAAATATCATCATCAATATTTAAAACATCTACATTATCCATGACTTCTTTGCCTAAATTTTGTATGTCCTTACCAAAAAAAGGAAGTTTATTTATGGTAATTTTAAGCCCATTATATTCAGGTGGATTGTGCGAACCTGTAATCATAACAGTAGCTTTTATATGTTTGTCATGAAAACCTGCAAAATAATTACATGGAGTAGGTACAAGACCCATATTTAACACTTTTAATCCAGCTTTATTAAAACCACTTGTTAGCCAATCGCTAATGCAAACAGAGTGTGTTCTAGCATCATAGCCTATAGCTACGATATTTCCATGCTTTTTGATCTGTTGGGCCAACAAAAAACCTATAGTTTTGATTGATTTTTCATTTAAATCTTTATTGAAAATTCCTCTTATATCATATTCTCTAAATATATGTTTCATGACAATCCTTAAAAATAATAAAATTTAAAAATAAATAGTACTAAAAAACTGATAAATTATCGCTTTTATGCTTAAAAAAATAAATATTTTTTTGCCTTTACGCTTTTTTTAATTAAATTTTCGTTAAACTTACATGAAAAAATTCAAGGATTGTAAATATGGCAGAAGAAAGCAAAGAAGAAGTTAAAAGTGAAGAGAAAAAATCAGGCTCAAATGTATTGCTTATAGTCGTAATAGTTTTGATTTTGATTATATTAATAGGCGGAGGTTTAGGAGCATTTTTGCTATTAAGCGGAGATGAAGAAGAGGCACAAACTCAAGCCCCTCAACAGCCTCAACAACAAATGCAAAAACAAAGAAGCTCAGCTCGTTCTACAAACTTACTTACTATAGGACCCATGTATCCTATGGAACAATTTGTTGTAAATCTACTAAGTGAAAGCGGAAGTAGGTTTTTAAAAGTTTCGCTTGATATCGAATTAGGCAACGAAGAACTTAGTCCTGAAATGGACAAGAAAAAACCAGCTATTAGAGATATTATCATACGAACTCTGTCCTCAAAAACTTTTGAAGAAGTTAGCACCATGAAAGGTAAAGAGAGGCTAAAAGATGAGGTTGTGCAAAAAATAAATGAAATTTTAGCAGACGGACAAGTAAGAAACATATTTTTTACTGATTTTGTTGTGCAGTGATGGTAGGCATTGATTTAGTAAGCATTAAGCGAATAGAAAAATTTTATGAAAAATTTGGCATCAGGGCGTATGAAAAATTTTTACGCCCTGAAGAGATAGCCTTAATCAAAAGCCCAAAAACCGCAGCAGGATTTTGGTGTATAAAAGAGGCTATTTCAAAAGCTATTGGTTGTGGTATTAGCGAACTTTGTAGCTTTAAAGATATTTGGATAAGTAAAGATAAATTTGGCAAACCTTATGCTAAACTCTCAAAACACTTAATAGATAAATTTAACATTACAAATATCCAAATCAGCATATCTCATGAGAATGATTTTGCCATCGGCATAGCTTTTATACAAGGAAATTTTAAACAAAAAGAGTTAAGTTTTTAAATATTTTTTGTAAAATTTATCATCTTAAATCTCTCCCCTAAGAAGTTTGGCAAAATTAATCTTTTTGCTTTTTCAAGCTCTAAACTATAAGTTTTTTCATCAACTTTTGTATGTAAAATTTCAAGTAAACTAGCTATACCAAAATCACTCAAAGCAGCCATTTGGGTACAAAATCGTTGCATTTTTGCACCATGAAGTAAAAAAGCATTTTTTAGATGCAAAAAATTTACATCATAAGTTATATCACTTTTAGCAAAAAAATCATCAAAGCTATCTTTAAAGCCACCAATTTGAGTTAGCGAAAAAAAACTATACACTTCATGATGGCTATAGATTCTTAAACTAAAATCATCCCTGCAAGACATTTGCCCATAATCAAAACTAATAAAATAATATTTTTCAAATGAGCGATTTAAACTTTTAGCAAAACTTTCAAAACCCAAACTAATTTCACCTTTTTGGATGTTTTGTTGCTCACACAATTGCTTTATTTTTTTATCTGTTATCTTCTTAAAAACAGCTTTTTTATCATGAATAAAAAGCATTTTGTCATCATAAATCACCTCACACACAAAAGCGTCAAAAAGTTCATTAGCAACAACAAAAGCCTCTTTTTCTTTAATTTCATCTAAGGTTTTTACAATTTTTACATCAACAAAATCGCCAAAAGAGTCTTTAAAATATCTCCTTTGATACTCTTGAAGAGATGCTATTGGCTCAACAACTATAAATTTTAAGCTTTTTAGAAGTGATGGTTTTAAGGTAAAAATAAATTGTATCATGTCTGCCAACATTAGCCCCTCATTTGCACCGATTTCCACAACTGCAATATTTTCACCTAGTATTCCATCATGAATGTTTTGTATTAGATGATTTGCTATGCTTCCACCAAAAAACATAGAAGCACTAACAGAAGTATAAAAATCTCCCTTTTTGCCTATATTTGCAATGTTATTATAATATCCATTTTTGCCATATAGCCACTCATTCATGTATAAACTAAATGCTTTCATGTTAGTGCTTTAATACCGGTAGATGCCAATTATTATAATACGCCGCAAGTCTAAATAAAGTACCAAAAACCAAAATAAAAATGATGCTATAAGCATTTAAAAACCCAAATTTCCAAAAAACAAAAATCAACGACCCAACAACTAAAGAGATGGTTCCATAAAGTCCTGTACTAAGCAAAAGTGGAATTTCATTAATCAAAATATCTCTTGCCACTCCGCCACCAACGGCTGTGATAAAACCAAGTGCAACAATGCCAAAATATCCAAAACCAACATCAATGCCAACCATAGATGAAGTAATGGAAAAACTAACAAGCCCTAAAGCATCACTAAAAATAAATAAAAAATTCCTTTCCAAATCGGATTTTTTATGTAATTTTAACAAAATTGCCACAACCAAAACGATAATAACAACAAGTCCAGGTGCAAAATGAGTAAAGGTATATGGAGCCTTATTTGCCAAAGTATCTCTTGTGATCCCACCTCCAAGTGCAGTTAAAAAAGCAGCAATGAAAATCCCTAACAAATCAAGCTTATGTTTTGTAGCCATATAAAATCCACTCAAAGCAAAAGCTACTATACCAATGTATTCGATTACATCCATCAAACTCATATCAATCCTTAAAAAGCAAATTTATCTTAGATAAAAAGTCTTGCGAATCCACACTCACACCACTAATCATAATCGTAAAATGAAGATGAGGACCCGTCACTCTGCCACTTTTTCCGCTAAGACCTATGACATCGCCTCTTTTTACTTTTTGTCCAGCCTTAACAAAAAACTGATAGAGATGATAATAGCACGAATAGATCCCTTGACCATGATCTATAATAATAGAATTTCCGGCATAATAGCGATTTTTCACAAGCACCACAACGCCATCATTGCTAGCCTTTATAGGGGTTTTCATCTTAGCCTTAAAATCAGTACCTCCATGAAAACTCTTTAGCTTCTTATTAAAAAGTCTTGCATTGCCATATTGACTCGTAATTTGTGCATCAATGGGTTGCAAAAAGCTTTTATTCCATTGTCTTTTTTTGCTAAAAGTAGAATATATTTTCATAGCTTCTTTATATTCATGAGAAATTCGTTTTAACTCATGTTTAGGGGGAGTTACTTTTTTATTTGCAACTTTTAATATCTCTTTTTTGTATTTTTTTTGCTTTACTTTGATATTCATTGTCTTTATTTTATTTTCATGAATATAAGAGAGAATGATATCATTTTTTTGACGATATTTTATAGGAATAAGCACGATATTTTTATCCCTATTTGTAGGATGAGACAAAAGCTTTAATTTTTTCTTGCCAATTTTTAAATTTTTCACCTCATTCTTGTAAAATTGCAAAATCAAAGTATTGCCATTATGGACATTTATTTGTGCAAAAACACAACTTAAACTCAGTAAGACTAGTATTAAAAATTTCATTTTTCTCCAATTTTTTATAATATTTTGAAAATTAACCAAAAAATTATGGATTTTTTTAAAAAACAATGATATAATGTTCGTAAAAATTTAATGACTAAAAGGACACAAACATGTTTAGATTTGCAATTATACCATTTTTTTTGGTTTTTTCGTTAGCCACAAACCTATTTGCTGATATGCAGCAAAAACAGATGGTTTCAACTTCAGTTCAGATTTTGAAAATTTTTAATCAAGACTATAATGCCAAAGAACCCAAATTTAAACTACCAAAACGATTTAGTAAAGATAGAATTAAAGCGATAGTCATTATTCCTGATTTAGTAAGAGCAGGTGTTATAGCCACCGTTTTAGACGGAGAGGGAATATTTAGTCTTAAAAAAGATGACGGCACTTGGAGTAGTCCTATTTTTGTAAAAGTAAAAGGTGCAGGACTAGGTGCTCAAGGTGGATATGCATCAAATGATGCGATTTTATTATTTGACAACACAAGAAGCTACTCAGGACTTTTTGACGGAACTGATACTATCAATGTGGGTGCTGATGCAACGCTACTAGGTGGCCTCAGCAAAAGACACTTAACAGATACTCCAAAAATCGCAGCAAATGTTTTAGTAGTAGGAAGAAGCAACGGGGTATTTTTAGGTATGTCGTTAGAGAGTGCTAGAATTAGCATTAATGATGAAAACAATATAGATTATTATCAAAGAATATATAAATATGAAGATATAGTAGCCGGAAGCCCACGAGCAAACAAGCAAACTAAAATGCTTCAAGAGGTACTCAAAAATACTTTTGGAAATTAATTGTTAATTGAGTCTAAAAAGAAGTTAGATTTTTTACTTCACAAAACCTATCATCTTTTTGGGCTTAAACTGACTATATATCTCAAGTATGATCTTAAAGGCGTTTGCACCATAGGACAATGTCGAAAAATTCAAAGTTCTGTTTATACAATTAGGCTTCATGAATATCTTTTAAACAAATACAGATCGCTTTATCTAAATGATGTTTTAACTCATGAGTTAGCTCACGCTATACAAATGGAGCATTATAAATACAAAACAAAGCCTCATGGAAAAGAGTGGAAACATATCATGAGTTTGCTAGAAAATACCACATATAATGCAAAATTGCGTCCAACATACGAACTACATAATATAAAACAAAATTTTTTTAGCTATACTTGCAAATGTGAGCACCACCACAAACTATCGAAAATTAGACACAATAAAATCTTAAAAGGAAAAGAGTATATCTGTAAAAAATGCAAAACTTTACTTTTTAAACTGCAAGATTAAAATTTTACGCATTTTCTTGACACAATTTACCCAAATTTAAGCAAATTTTAAATATAATCACGAGTATTTTTGTTTATACACATATACAAAATAAATTTAAAAATAAGGAAGCAATCGTGCCTACCATTAATCAGCTCGTTAGAAATGAGCGTAAAAAGGTGATAAAAAAGTCAAAATCACCTGCATTAGTAAATTGTCCTCAAAGAAGAGGGGTTTGCACAAGAGTTTATACAACAACTCCTAAAAAACCTAACTCAGCTTTGAGAAAAGTTGCCAAAGTAAGGCTAACAAGTGGTTTTGAAGTCATCAGCTACATCGGCGGTGAAGGTCACAACCTACAAGAGCACTCAATCGTACTAGTTAGAGGCGGAAGAGTAAAAGACTTACCAGGTGTTAAGTATCACATCGTAAGAGGTGCCCTTGATACTGCTGGAGTTGCAAACAGAACCGTTGCAAGAAGTAAATACGGAACTAAAAAGCCAAAAAAATAATCTAAAATATATTTAATTTAAAACAGGTATTGCCCGCTTGAATGATGGCAATATTTGAGTAAAATTATCTAAAAAATTTGAAGGAAAGAAAATGAGAAGAAGAAGAGCACAGGTTAGGGAAGTTTTGCCTGACCCAATTCACAATAGTAAAATAATCACAAAATTTATCAATGGTTTAATGTATGACGGAAAGAAAAGTACCGCTACAAAGATCATGTATGGAGCTTTAAGCTTAATTGAAAGCCGAGGCGAAGAAAAAGGTATAGATGTTTTTAATGCTGCAATCGACAATGTAAAACCAGTCATGGAAGTTAAATCTCGCCGTGTTGGTGGAGCAACTTATCAAGTCCCAGTAGAAGTTAGACCTGTAAGACAACAAGCACTAGCTTTAAGATGGATTATAAGTTACGCTAGAAAAAGAAGTGAAAGAACTATGATAGAAAGACTAGCAAACGAGCTCATGGACGCAGCAGCAAATAAAGGTGCTTCATTTAAGAAAAAAGAAGATACATACAAAATGGCTGAGGCAAACAAAGCTTTTGCTCACTATAGATGGTAAAAGGAGAGCAAAATGTCAAGAAAAACACCCATAAGTAAAGTTAGAAATATAGGAATCGCCGCTCACATCGACGCGGGAAAAACTACAACAACAGAGAGAATTTTATTTTACACAGGCGTTTCACACAAAATAGGCGAAGTTCATGATGGTGCTGCGACTATGGACTGGATGGAACAAGAACAAGAAAGAGGTATTACTATCACTTCAGCTGCTACAACTTGCTTTTGGAAAGATCATCAAGTAAATATCATCGACACTCCCGGCCACGTGGATTTTACCATAGAAGTTGAAAGATCGATGAGAGTTCTCGACGGAGCTGTTGCTGTATTTTGTGCAGTTGGTGGAGTTCAGCCTCAATCAGAAACCGTTTGGAGACAAGCAAATAGATACAAAGTTCCACGAATGGTTTTTGTAAATAAAATGGACAGAACTGGAGCAAACTTTTACGAAGTTGAAAAGCAGATAAAATCAAGACTAAAAGCAAACCCAGTGCCGATCCAAATCCCAATCGGTGCAGAAGATAACTTCAAAGGCGTAATCGATCTAATCGAAATGAAAGCTTACACTTGGGAAGATGAAGCCGCTATGGGCTCAAAGTACGAAATCGAAGAGATCCCAGCTAATTTAGTCGATAAAGCAAACGAATATAGAGAGCAATTAGTCGAAGCAGTCGCTGAAACTAGCGATGATTTGATGGAAAAATATTTAGGCGGAGAAGAGCTAAGCGTCGCAGAGATCAAAAAAGGCGTAAAAGCGGGTTGTCTAAATCTAACAATGGTCCCAATGCTATGCGGAACTGCGTTTAAAAACAAAGGTGTTCAGCCACTTTTAGACGCTGTTGTGGAGTATATGCCAGCACCAACAGAAGTTTCAGCCATCAAAGGAAGCTATGAAGACGGCACTGAAACAACGGTTCAAAGCACAGATGACGGCGAATTTGCAGCACTTGCATTTAAAATCATGACAGACCCATTTGTTGGTCAGTTAGCGTTTGTTCGTGTATATAGAGGAAGCCTAGAGAGTGGAAGTTATGCTTACAACACTTTAAAAGACAAAAAAGAGAGAGTTGGAAGACTTCTAAAAATGCACGCAAACAAAAGAGAAGAGATTAAAGAACTTTACGCGGGCGAGATAGGTGCGGTAGTTGGATTAAAAGATACTCTTACTGGTGAGACTTTAGCAAGCGAAAAAGATAAAGTAATATTAGAAAAAATGGATTTTCCAGATCCTGTTATCTCAGTCGCAGTTGAACCAAAAACAAAAGCAGACCAAGAAAAAATGGGTGTCGCACTTCAAAAACTAGCACAAGAAGACCCAAGTTTTAGAGTTGAGACAGACGAAGAAAGCGGACAGACTATCATCTCTGGTATGGGCGAATTGCACCTTGAGATCATCGTTGATAGAATGTTAAGAGAGTTTAGAGTCGATGCTGAAGTTGGTCAGCCTCAAGTTGCTTATCGAGAAACCATTAGAAAAAGTGTCGAGCAAGAGTACAAATATGCTAAACAATCAGGCGGACGCGGACAATACGGACATGTATATCTTCGCCTTGAGCCGATGGAAGCAGGTGCTGGATACGAATTTGTCAATGAGATCAAAGGTGGCGTAATTCCTCGTGAATACATTCCAGCAGTTGATAAAGGTTGTCAAGAAGCTATGCAAGGCGGTGTTTTAGCAGGATACCCAATGGAAGATGTTAAAGTAACCGTTTATGATGGTAGCTACCATGATGTGGATAGTTCGGAGATGGCATTTAAACTAGCAGCTTCAATGGGCTTTAAAGCGGGTGCAAGAGCAGCGGGTGCAGTTATACTTGAACCGATGATGAAAGTAGAAGTTGAAACTCCAGAAGAGTATATGGGTGATGTTATAGGTGACTTAAACAGAAGAAGAGGACAAGTAAATTCTATGGAAGAAAGAGGCGGAAATAAGATAGTTAATGCCTTTTGTCCATTAAGTGAAATGTTTGGATATTCAACTGATCTTAGAAGTCAAACTCAAGGACGAGCAAGTTACTCTATGGAATTTGATCACTACGAAGAAGTTCCAAAAAATGTAGCTGAAGAAATTATCAAGAAAAGAAACGGCTAACTAAAATTTTAGAGCTTCATGAGTTTTTATATTCATGAAGCTCTTTTGTTATGTCCCCATAGCTCAGCTGGATAGAGCGCAAAATTCCTAATTTTGAGGCCACAGGTTCGAATCCTGTTGGGGACGCCACTGATAAACTCCATATATCATAAAATCTGCTTTTACATACATCATAAATTACCCTAAAAAAACCAAATATATTAATATGTATAACTCACTACCCATTTTATTCACATTATCCCCCTCCCCTCTTTTTCTCAAATTTATATCTTCTTATTCTATTTTTGTGCATATATTAACAATCATGGCATATAAAATATGTACTAAAACACACAATCATAAAAACAATATCAATTTTTTCAAAAAAATATGAAAAAAATATATAAAATTTTTCTTAAACACATTAAAGATGTTTTTATGTTTTCA
>PDWI01004490.1_pt1 | contig 19273 bp, 14 predicted proteins | sample 1430891 | NCBI WGS metagenome assembly PDWI01 (sample SAMN01162508, study PRJNA174530) | Oral metagenome, whole genome shotgun sequencing project. | biome: Marine environment; feature: Marine mammal; material: Swab sample of the gingival sulcus; isolation source: swab sample of gingival sulcus...
TGCATTAGAGACTTAATTTGGGCTAAAGTTAACCAAACAAAATTATCATCAACAGGAATATCTTCCTCTATCTTAATAATAATATTCCTATTACGCTTTCTTAAAAAACGTGCCCCTTGTTCGGACTGTAATTGGTCTAAAAGAATTTGCTCCTGAGTAGCTTTTTGAAAATATTCTAAATACTTTGGTTTATTGCCTCCATGAACTTGTTGATAATTGCTCCTTGTAGCTTGAAGTGTTGGCGATAATTGCACCGAATTAATATTTCCCGGCTCTATTTTAGCTTGTAGTAAAAAATGTAAAACCCCATTAAACTCTTTAGTGATAATGCCTAAATACCCCACCTCGGGCTGATTAATAATAGGTTGCTGCCAAGAAGGCACACCGCCCCAGTTTGTTTCTACACGAATCCCATCTATTGAAAAAAACTTACCACTTTCGTGCTTTATGTTTTGGGTATTAGCATCATACCCCCACTTATTGAGAGCACTAAAGTCTGTCTTCTTAATACTAACAACAATATTGTTATTAAGTATCTTTAACCAGTCTTCTACTTTAGAACTTTTTTGGGAAAGAGGTTCTTTAGAAAAAGCACTTTTTAAAAAATATAATCTATTGTAATTTTCTGACATCTCATTCTATTAATAATTCTCTAAAATGGTAATTTTCTAAGGAGTGTATTTTTAGATTTGAATTCTATTAGTTCTCTCACAAAAATAGTATATCCTTCCATTTTCATTAGCTTATTTACAAGAAAATATACTAAAATCAAACATAAAATATACCACACCTACAATAGACACCGTTAGTAAAAAATATAACCATATCATTTTATGAAATTGCATTTGTTTTACATTCACTTCTTTTGATGCAAAATGAATATTTAAACTAACATTTATTAAACTTGCTATAAATGAACCTAGCAAAAAACCCTCTATTCCAAATAAAAATCCAATTATAAAATTCAATGTCAAAATCAGCTTTTTATAAATTTCTAAACGTAAAAAGTTTTTTGAATTACCTTTTGAGATTATGACATTAACCAAAATGACACTAACAGGATAAATATAAGCCGACAACAACATTAAACGAAATAAAGGAACTGATGAAGACCACTTCTCTGTTAATAAAATAATAAAGATATCATTGCTAATAACAAAGAACAAACCAAGTAATAATAAGGATATAAAAATAATTAATTGTAAAGACTTATATACTGTATTTTTAAAGAGAACATCATCATCTTGTACTTTACTTAAACTAGGTAATAGCACCTTCCCCAAACTACCTACGGCATTAGAAACAATTGTGTTTTTGGTTTTTTTTGACATATCATAAAAAGCTAATTGGGAAGGAGGGAATAATTTCCCTATGATTACTGAGTCGATACTCACATACAAAGTGTCAATTATTCGAGATAAAAACATACGCATTCCAAATCCCCATAACTCTTTCAAGGCAGACCACTTAAACACAAAAACAGGTTTAAACCTAGCTAATACGATTAACAAAAAGCTATAGATAAAAGCTCCTAATAAAGTTTTAGCAACTAAAGCCCAAACACCAAAATCGTTATATGCTAATAAAACGCCTATAACTCCCGAAATAATGGCCGATAATAATTGTGCAATAATCGGTTTCTTTAAGTCTAAAGCCCTTGTTAATCGAATATTAACTACTTGACCAAATGATTGAATAACGAATAAAAAGGCTAAAGCTCTTACTAAATCCACTAATGAGGGCTGATTATAAAACGCTGCTAATAAAGGGGCTAATGAGAAAAAAATAACAGTTAAAATAGTACCAACAAACACATTGAACCAAAACACAGAACCTAAATGGTAGTCATTAATTTCTTTCCGCTGAATTAGGCTAACTCCTAATCCCATATCCATAAAAACAGTTGAAAAAGAAACAACTACCATTACCATAGCTACTAAACCTAATTCCGAAGCATCTAATATACGAGCTAGAATTATGGATATGATAAAAGTAACAACTTGGTTTGACATTCTTCCTAAGAAATCCCACACAAAAGCTTTTTGGGCTTGTTTTTTTAAATTATTCATAATAAAAAACCTCTTAGTCCTAAAATTAAGACTTGTAATATTACAAATCTTAACCTTATTCCATCAGTCTATAGTGTAATATCAAATAAACGAGTCATTTCTAACTATCTTTTCTCTGCAATTTTAAATAAAATTGGGCTTCGCTTCTAATAAAAGTTAAACTAGCACAAATATAACGTTTTTTGAGGCAATTTCATCAACAAAAAGCGGACTCTAAACAAAATATACTAGCTTATTTCTGTTAAAATTTTGGAAAGGCGTTTTGTTTGGTGTTTCCTAGAATATTTTTCTACATCGATAGAATGGCATTCTAGCAAGGATTTGCTTTCCAATTCTTGATATAATGTTAACAAGGTGCTATAGAGTTCGTCTTCGTTTTCAATAGCGTATCCCGATCGAGTTTCATTAATTAACTGCTCTTGAAGATCATTGTCAAAAGCGGTCTGATTATTCATGGGGAAGTGCTTTTCTTTTAAAGAAAGTGCTTTTTCATCTTGTGTATAACACATTAATATTCTACGCTTTACCGCTAAGTAATCGTATATTTTCGTTCCCAAAATAGAATAATCGTTAAATAATAAAAGCAAATGATGCCGGGTCAAATGCTGCAATAAGTCTCGGTTTTGCATTTTGGGATGAAAGAATACAAAACCTTTTATTTCGGGATGTGTGTTGTTAATATACTCTTTTAACTCGGAGGTTTTACTCCCGCCATAAAACGTAATTGTAATTTTGACTTCATCTTGAACTAAACGAGACACACAGTTCAATATGCTTTTCCAAGGGTGCCAATTGTAAATAGACCCTGCAAAAGCAAGACTTAAAGTGTGTTTGTTCGAAGGGTGTTTTGTAGGTTTAATACCTTTATGAAGGTAGTATCCATTAGCAATTAGATCGATAGGTTTGTTTTTGATTAAGCTTTGAATTTGATGTTTAAAAAAAGGTGACACAGTGGTGATTCTCTTAACGTTAGATAAGTACTTTCTTTCAAAAAAGGTATTTATTGTTTTTAAAATAATATTACGACTTCGAGATTTGCTTTGTGTCCAAGGGTCTCTGTAATCTGCTACCCAAGGAATATTGTAAGTATCGCTCAATATTGAAGCGTATTTGAATAATACAAAAGGCTCTCCTGTCGCAATGATAGCGTCTACTTTATTGTTTTTTAGGTATTCCTTAGCTCCGTGGTATAAACCGGACTTGGTTCCTATGGGCAGAAAGAATTGCATTAGCTCATAATAGGCTGTAATGATTTTTCGAATCAACCTAAATCGAGAGCGTCCGTATTTTAAAAGGAGTTTATTCGATAAGTTGGGGTTGTAAGGTGTTCGGATTATCGTTCCGGATTGAGTTTCTTCTATAATGGTTTCTTTCGATTGGCTTGGAGCAACATAATCTAACTCATTTCCATACTTATTATCCCACTGCCGAGTTACGACAATAGGGTACAACCCAAATGCTTTAAAATACCGATACCAAGCATAGGGGCGTAAACCTCCAACAGATACGTATGGCGGAAAATCATAAGCGAGTATCAAAACTTTTTTCATATCAAGTTGCAAAGTTTACAATCTGTTTGTCAAATTATTATAAAAATCAGTATAGTTTTTAGTAGCTTCATAATTTTCTTCCCAAAATTGATGAGCATTTTGCCTGTACTTTTTTTGCTCCGAATCCGGAAGTGAAATGAAGTCTTCCATTATTTTAGCGACATCAACGACCGAAAAATCTTTATTTATCAAAAAACCTGTTTTATCATTAACAATTTCACGGGTTCCTCCTACGTCTGTTGCTACAACCGGAATCCCTGCCGAAATAGCTTCCATAATACTCACCGGAATGCCTTCGTGTTCGCTAACATTGATAAATAAGTCAATATAATTTTCCGAATAAAAGTCTAAAATCTCTTTATTTTCAACAATGCCTTTAAACTCAAATTGACAATGCCTTAACTTTTTTGTTGCATATTCTTCTATTTTGTTCCGTAAGTTTCCATCACCAAAGTGCGTCCAACGCAAATTTTCTAGATTTTTTAACTGTGATAAAATATCTATGATTAAATGAATACGTTTTAGCTCAATAATATTACTGCAACTAACAAAATGAAAACCTTTTTTCTCTTTATTAAATAACGCTTTTCTATTATTAAATTTACCTAAATGAGAAACGGTAATTTTATTTTGAAAGTCTCCATATTTCAAAAACTCCTTTTTGCCGGCTTGCGATATACTAAAGGTTTGTGAAAGGTTTTCCAATATATAATTTTTAAAAGGCAAATAAGGAGGCGTATGCCTTTCTCTAAAGTTATCCCAACCATGTGAACGAGCTACTAATTTAACCTCTGGGTATTGGTAGCGTAACATTGATAAAGAAAGGGCTTTGTAGTCATGCCAATAAGAATAAAAAGCAGCGTTTTCTAGCTCTATATCATTGCTTTTGACATATTCTAACATTATTTGTTTTACCTTTTTTGCTTTTATATAATCGGTAAACATGATTTTAAAAAAAGTAAAATAAGACCTATTAGAATGAGGAAGTGATTTTAGTTCAGACAAAAACATTTTGCTGAATAAAAAACCTATATTTTTTAACCAATCAAGAAACTTTATATGGATAGGGGGATATTCTTCTACAAACAAATTCTTAGGCATAAAACGCCCCAAATCCCTTTCCCTTTGACTCGGAAGAAAAACTATAATCTTCTTAAAAAGAGGGGACAGAACTTTTATTTCATCATCAATGAAAAACTCTCCGGATGATAAAGGGTAGTTGTCACAAAGTAGAAAAAGCGTTTTTTTTGGCATAGACTACTTATTTTTTACGATTCCTTTATAAAAAGACATAAATTTATCAACCATTATTTGCATATCAAATTGTTTACTGTACGATTTAGCGTAATTTGATATTTCTGAATATTTATCAGTATTGCTTTTCAGTTCTAAAATGGCTTTGGCAAACAATTCGGGGTCTTCATTATCAAACAAATATCCATTTTTACCTTGCTCTATAATATCTCTATTCCCTTGACCATCCAGAGTAACTACGGGCAAACCTGCTGCCATAGCTTCCAAAAGGACTAAGCCAAAAGGTTCGTACCAAGCTGTGTGTAAATAAATGTGACTGTTATGTAAATATTCTTCTACATTATTTACATTTCCTTGAAAAAAGATATGGTTATTTAGCTTTTGCTCCTTTGTTTGTTGTTCTAAATCGACTCTGTTTTTACCATCTCCGAGCAAATGTATTTCAAAATCGGTGGTGTATTTTAATAAGCTATCTGCTATTTTAAGAATAAATTTTTGATTCTTTTTATCTTGAAAGCTCCCGACATTAACCAGTTTTAATTTTCCTGATATTTTATTTTCTTCGTTTTTGAAAAAACGATTATAGTCGAAACCCAAAGGGATATATACGACTTTACTTTTCATATTTTTAGGGACGACATTCTTATAAAAACGCTCTGTATGTTTAGAGTTGGCAATTACCCAAGTAGGATTTTTTCGGTATTTTTTTAAGAATAAAATCTTTTTTTCGAGATAATTGGTCAATTTAGGCTTGTTAAATATATCTTTTATTTTCAGGCCATTAAACTGAACCATATTATCATGACCATGTGTTACATAAGCTATTTTGTTGTCTTGATAATAGAAACTTAGAAACTCTGCCAAAAAACGATTGGTATGAATAATATCCGGTTGGAATTCTTTTAATAACTCTTGATATTCAAGGCACTCGTTCTTTTTAAAAAAAGAAAAGGTCTGAAAGTTTAAATTAACAATTCTAAACCGTTTAGTATCTTCTATATACTGATTGTTATCCAACAAGCTACCTATAATAAACTCAACGTCATTACGTAAAGATAAAGCATTACAAATATCGATAAGAAAACGTTCAGCACCTCCTTTCCCGATATCGGTAATTAAATAAAGTATCTTTATTTTGTTTTCCATAATTTTTGGACTCTCGGTTTAATACGATACATTAGTTGTACCAGTAAAAAATTAATCGGGTTAACGGTTTTTTCCCACTTATCGGCATACTTTTTAAATATATCTTCGTTTGTTAAAATGTGAAGTATTTTTAATTGAGGGACGTGCACATTCTTTTGGTAATAGTATCGGACGAGTTCCTTTTTCTGTAAATCATAAATAGACCAATAACCCGTATCAAATTTGGGTAAGTTATTTTTTAGTGTTTTTATACATAAATCAATATCTGTTTTGACCTCTTTACTTTGTGTTACTCTATATAAATCGTACAAACCAAATAGTGTATATATAAAGCCATTAAGTACATAAGAAGGCGGATCAGATGGGTATTCTTCAAACCATAAGTCGTTATTTTCATCATATCTGCGAACGCCACCGTCTTTATATTCTATTTTTAAAAAATTGTAAGCCTTAATGGCTGTATCTAGCAAATACTCTTCTCCCAATAGTTGATACATCCTTAAATAAAAAGATATAAGTTCGCCCTGAGCCATTGATGATGCCCAAGGAGCTTTTATTTTATATTTAGTTTCGTAGTGGTTGTGATACCATGCCGCCGTATCGCCTTTTTCAGTTTTAATGTTTTCTAAAACCGCTAAACAATTTTTTAATGTTGCTAGCGTATCTGCTTTTTGTTCTTCTATGTAATCACCCAATAACATAAACCCATATTGAGCAATGTTGATAGGAAAATAATCTAATCGCCCCTCTGTGTTTGTTATCATAGGAACGCCATTCTTATCAAATTTACCCCCATATATATTTTGGGTATAATGTACACGAGCCGGTCTCATATCAATATAATATGAGTTTAACTCTTTATCTAAAGAGACATCTCCTAGCGGTAATGTTATTTTTTTACTTTCTTGTATCATTTTTATCTATAGGAAATATTCCCTCTTTATTAATAACAATCCCTTCTTTCATGTTTTCAACACTTGCAAAACAAATTTTATCTATGTTTTTCCACGGAGCAGGCGTTTTATCGTGCCTCCATGTATCTGTTTTGAAGTTCATAAAGTGAAGATAAATAAATTTTCTGTCTTTATCTCTACTATTAGTTATTTCCCCATTTTTATAAAACCAAGTGTCCGGTTGTTCGGAGTTTACAGAGCCATCTATCCAAGGAATAACAACAAAAGGCGTTGTATATTGCTCTTTCATATAGAGCTTTTTCTTCTTTTGTTTTGAAAAATATCGTGTAATAAAATTGTCTATATTAATCTTAAATTTTTGGTTGATTTTATCAAATACAGTTAAAGTATAAGCATTCGTTACTCCATGTTCATCAATGCCTACAAAGCCGGGCTTTTCCAACTCTTCTTTCCAATTGTATATTTTTTTGTACATACTCCGGTTCTTTTTGGTATTTTTAAAAAGAGCCATATGTCCTGATATTCTTATAGAATGGGTAGAAAACACATTGTATTTAGACAGTAATTCATCCGTATAAAAGCTACGAATATCTCCCAATAACAAATCTAAATCGGTCCATCCATAAAAATCATAATCTTTAATTATATCGTAGTGTATTTTTGCATATAAAGGTCTTAGGTCGCATAATTTGTAAGCATTTATAGGGTTGAAGTTTGCGTCTATTCTTCGATTTGCAAGGTCAATATATTCTTGAAATGACATCTTTTCGTATAAAACATTAGGGGCTTTATACTTTTCAATATCACAATCGGTAAAAAAATAAAAGTCAATACTTTTGTTGTGTTTTACAGTTTCAAAAAATAAATCTATCCATTCCGGAAATTTTCCAAAATAAGGCATTAGAAATATTATTTTATATTGCTGTCTCATACTGTTATAAGTAATCGTTTATTGTGCTTTTTTATAGCACTTTACTTTTGTAAGTTTGTGTCATTAAATACACATTACCTGAACAAAGCCTTCTAAAAAGCCTTTATGGAAAGGTTTAAAGTGCTTATAATACCATCGCTTTCTTTTTAGAACGGATAAGCGGTTTATTTCTTCTTTATTAAACATTTCCTTTTTTACAAGAGCGTTCTCGTTTGTGCCTTTTCTTAGACTCTCAAGCAAACAAAAATAATCTTTTAACTTTATTTCTCTATATCGATTATTATTAAAAATAAACTTGAGTAAGTCTTTTATAAGAATCTTAAAAGGCGTTCTTTTCCCTTTACCAATAGTGTTAGAATCATGAATCCTATATTTTATTAGTATTTGCTCGGTATAATTAACATACCCTAACAATTGGGCTAATATGTATATGTTAGTATCATGCAGTCCATTTTTAAATTCATACGATAAATATAACTGCTTTAACAAGTCATTAAAAGCCATTGCGCATCCGGGTATATAGCCTCTGAACATTATGTTTTTAATATCTTTCTCAGAAAAGTAGTTTTCTTTTAGAAAGTTACTGTTAGAATGATTCAAAAAAGAATCGACAACTTCCATATTGCAAAAAAATAAATGAGGGATATCTTTTTTTAAAGCATCAACATATACTTGCAATTTTTCGGGTTCCCAATAGTCGTCCTGATCACAAAAGCAGTAATAATCTGCCTTTGCTTTTTTCATCAGTGTTTCGAAAGATTTTCTCACACCAATATTACCTTTAGTATCTCTAATCGGAATAATGTGTTGAGGGTATTTTCTTTCGTACTCTTGTATTATTTGGGTGGTATTATCTGTGCTACCATCATCTCTTATATAAATCCGAAAGTTTTTATAAGACTGATGGATGATAGAGTCTAATTGTTCACAAAGATGTTTTTCGCCATTGTATGTAGATAATAGGATCGCAATCATAAAATACTTAGATTAAAATAATGTTTACGACTCCATGAACAACTCCCTTGCTAAAAGGGTGAAAGTTTTTACAATACCAGAGTTTTCGTTCAAAAAAAGACATGGCTTCAACTTTATTTTGATTAATAAGTATTTGGTGGGTGTTGAAACATGAATGAATCTCTTTCTTTTCTAATACATTCAACTTGTTGTAATACTCTTTAAATATAATATTTCTGTATTGCTTTCTTTGAGGGATGAACTTTAATAAATCTTTTATGCTTAAAAGAGGAGGGTATTTTTTTCCGATGCCTATTGTATTATTTGTATGGATTCGGTATTTCACGGTTTGGGTTTTATTAAAAATAATTTTCCCAAATATTTTTGCTAATATGTAGATATTGTGATCATGTAGTAGCACGTCTAATTTGTTTTGGAAATATATATTTTTTAGACTTTCATTGAACATCATTGAACATCCGGGAACCCCACCCGCTATAAAAGCCTGTTCTAATGTTTTCTCGCTATATTTCACTTTTTTTATATACGACTTATTTGTTGTTTTATTTTGGGCGTTAACAAGTTCCATATCAGAAAAAAACAAGACCGGAATATCATTGGGGTGCTTTTTAGTTTCTTCTGTTAGTATAGATAGTTTCTCGGGGAACCAATAATCATCTTGGTCGCAAAAACAGTAATAATTAGCATTTGCTTTTTTCATTAATTGTTCAAAAGATTCACGCACTCCTAAATTGCCGAAGTTATCTTCTATATGTACAATTTTATGGCTGTATTTTTTGGCATAATCTTTTATAATAAAAACAGTATTGTCCGAACTCCCATCGTCTCTTATGTAAATGACAAAATCTTGATATGTCTGATTGATTATAGAGTCTAACTGTTCACAAAGATATTGTGCTCCATTATACGTAGATAATAATACAGCTATCATAATACTTTTGCTTTATTACATTTAAAGAGCATAATAATATCCGTTAAGTTTGGCTTTTGTTTTGCAAACAGAAACCAATCTGGTAGAAATTTACTTATACGCCATATGATTGGTGTTCTGTATATCATATATTTTATGGGGCTTTTTTTTGCAGGAGTATTGTATTCTTTAACTTGGAGGCCACAGGCTTTTATCATTTTAATAGCCGTATGGTAGTTAAACATTGTGTAATGTGTATTGTCCATAACACCGGTGTCTTCGTAGTTAAACTTACCCATTAGCATATCGATGCGTTGAACAATGTTTGAAACATTAGGTAAGCCAATAATTATGTGACCGTCGTCTTTTAAATAATCTTTCGATTTTTGTAAGACTTCGTAGGGGTTTCGTAGGTGTTCCAATATATGCGAAAAAATGATATAGTCGTATTTTTTTTCAATACTTGGATAAGTGTCAATCTGTTCAACATCTATACAATAACTCTTGCCTAACCATTGTTTGGCTTTTTCTAAGGCTTGTCTATTTCCTTCTATACCATCTATTTTACAGTTTTTTTGTTCAGAAAATACACGTGCTAATAAGCCTGTATGACAACCAAATTCTAAAATCATACTGTTGTCTTCAATCCAGTCTTTAAAGATAAGCGTCTGAGGGTTTTGCTTAAATTCTTCAAAATCTAAATCGTAGTCTTTATTTAATTCCATTTTTATCTATCTTAATTAGGTTTTGAACATAAAACGCTAACATTCTCCAACACTTCATTAATATCTTTGTCCCACCATTGCTCTGCTAACAATTGTTGTATTTTTTGTTCATCAAACCTCTTTTTTATAAGTCTGGCAGGGTTCCCTCCCCAAATTTCATAATCACCAATATCTTTTGTTACTACAGATTTAGAGGCAATTACAGCCCCGTTTCCTATTTTAACACCCGACAAAATAGTAGCTCCATCCCCAATCCAAACATCATGACCAATTATAACATCCCCTTTTGTCTTAGGGTGTCCTGTTATATTTTTAGCCAATTCATCATCTTTAAAAATAATGTTGAAAGGGTATGTGCTGACCCAATCGGTTCGGTGTTCTCCTCCCAAAAATATGGTAACATCTTTTGCGATGGAACAAAATTTTCCTATGATAAGCTTGGAACCACTATCCGCAAATAAAATATCCGGTTTTCCGTATGTGTATTCGCCTATTATAAAGTTAGGGCTGTTAAAGAAGTCCTTGGTAAAGAAGGGTTTTGGAGTTTCTTTTATGTAGCCTACTTTTATTAATATATTTTTTAGAATTTTTTTAATCCTTAATATCATTGCCATAATGTTTTAGAGTAAACATTTCCTATGTTAAATCCTTCTAAATGAGAAAACTCATCGGTATTGCTGACAATAGAGAAAGGACAACAGTCTTCTACAACATCGTACTGAGCAATCGCAGGTTTATACAATATGCAACTTAAAGAATACCTTCCTTTTGTTAGGGTATGCTTAGGAATAGTCAATAAGTAATTATCTTTGCCGGGAGACAAAGGTGTTTCACTCGCAAACAAAGGATATTTATCTTGGTTTAAAACCCGAATAATAACTTTAAATGTATAATCTATTTTTATTTGTGCATCAATGTCAATTTCTATTGAGACATCTTGTTCAGAAGTGAAATCTAGAGAGTTGCTTTCGTGACTGTTGTTTTTAACTTCTATGCGTTTAAAAAACAAATCTTTTATAGTATCGTTATTGACATATTTAACAGAGGTTTTATTACTGTGTAGATATTCAGAAATAGCATCATTTGCACTACCCACATACTCAACCGCTCCATTATTTAAAAACACACCTGTATTGCATAGGTTTCTAATAGCCGACATATTGTGACTAACAAATAAAACCGTTCTTTCGCCCCCTTTAGACACATCTTGCATTTTTCCAATAGCCTTTTTTTGAAACTCAGCATCACCCACTGCTAATACCTCATCTACCACTAATATATCGGGCTCTAAATGGGCTGCAATGGAAAAGCCTAAGCGAACAGTCATCCCGGAAGAGTACCGCTTTACAGGAGTGTCAATGTAGCGTTCAACACCAGAAAAGACAACGATTTCGTCAATTTTTTTGTTAATTTCAGCTCGCGACATTCCCATGATGGCTCCGTTCATATATATGTTTTCTCTACCGGTCATTTCCGGGTGAAAGCCGGTACCTACTTCCAAAAGAGAAGCTATTTTACCGTTGTATTTTATACTACCTATGGTTGGTTTTGTAACTTTTGATAATATTTTGAGTAAGGTTGATTTTCCGGCACCGTTTTTACCGATAATACCAACAACATCTCCTTGTTGTATTTCTAAGTTGATATCTTTTAGAGCCCAAACGTAATTAGAGTTTCCTTTTTTCGCTCTGTCATTAGTTTCCCCTATTTTTAAATAGGGGTCTTCTTTTCGTAGAACACTTGTGGTCCACCAGCGCTTTAAATCATGAGAGAGGGTTCCGGTACCTACGACTCCTAAACGGTACTGTTTACTCAAGTTTTCTATTTTTATGGCTATCTCTTGATGATTCATATTTTTATTTTTTATACCGTGTCCATAAAGCCTTTTTCAACCTTATTGAAAATAATAATGCCCACAAAAAGTAAAACCATCATGAATACAAAGCTGTACAATAAATGTCCCCAATCAAAAACACCGGTGCCTAATGAAGAAAACTTAAATGTTTCGATAATAGAAGTCATTGGGTTTAGTAATATTTTCCATTGGTTCTCTTTTGCAATACTATTAAGAGGGTAGATAATAGGCGTTATGTACATCCAAAGCTGAACACCAAATTGTAATAGGAACGTTAAGTCTCTATACTTGGTGGTTAGAGATGAAAAAATAATTCCAAACCCTAAACTTAAACCCGCAGTCATTAAAACGAGTACAGGAAATAACAACAAGTAAGAATTAGGATTAATATTAGCTTCCGTAAAAAAAGCAAAGTATAAGTAAATCAGGACAAGTATAAATAGCTGAATTGCAAACCTAACCAAGTTCGATATTGTAATGGATATGGGCACTACTAAACGAGGAAAATAAACTTTTCCAAATACATTTTGATTTTCCGTGAATACTTTCGAGTTTCTAGTTAAACAGTCGGAAAAATAGCTCCAAAAAACGATTCCTGAGAAATAAAAAACAGGTTGTGGAATCCCATCTGTAGAAATACCTGCCAAGTTTCCAAAAACAAACATAAACATAATCGTCGTCAAAATAGGCTGTATGATAAACCACAGAGGCCCCATTATAGTTTGCTTGTAAAATGTTACAATATCTCGCTTTACGTACATATAAATTAAATCTCGATATTGCCAAAGTTCGTTTGTTTTTATTTCTAACAGTCCACTACTAGGCTTTATTTCATTTTCCCAATACAACATACTCACACTCTTCGTATTTCGACAAAAATAGTTGTTTTTCCACTATATTGGCGTAAGTTTTATTAGTTTTAGTGTAAATAATTGACTTTTAAAAACGAAATACAATACCTTTGTGTGAAAGTATAAGTGTATGTGTAAAAGACAAATAATCTTAGTGCTTCTTTTTATAAGCACAACCTCTTCTCTATGGAGTCAAGAAATTACAAATCAACATTTAAAGTTATGGTTTCGTGCTGACAGCGTTGAAGTGGAGAATGGTAGTGTTGTACAATGGTATGATTTAAGCGGAAATAATAACAATGCTTTGCAACCGGAAGCTACTAAACGACCTTTAGTGGTCGATGATATTGTCGAAATTAACCACAAAAGAGCTGTAAGGTTCGACGGGGTAAATGATTTTATGGAGTTCCCCTTTCAAGATTCTATAAGAACCGTTTTTATGGTTTTGAAACACGCAACAGGCAACTCCTCTAGCTTTCCTCCAATATTAGGAGACTCTCAACACTACGATTTTATAGGGAATACAGGTACGAAACTTTTTAATTACCCTCACTTATCTGCAAATATTAAAAATGGAACATTAAAACTGAATCAAAATATTAAAAATGCTTTAACGGTCGAAAAGCCAACGGAGTATTCTTTGTTAGAGATAAGTGCTACAGGAAACCTTAGGGCTCGTTATATTACCAATGATAGGAATACTTTTGGGTATTGGCAAGGCGATTTTGCCGAAATAATTATTTTCGATACAATCTTGTCTTCAAGTGAGAGCGAACAAATTTACCAGTACCTTAGAGACAGGTACTCTCCTCCTGTTAACCTCGGTGATGACATAAACATTCCTTATGGTTTTTGTGACACAACCATTACAACTGCAGACAAACCTTACTTTAGGAGTTATTTATGGAATACAGGAGATACAACAGCCACCATATCTGTTAATGAGCCGAGGTATTACTCTGTAACAACGACGGATGTATTTGGCTTTACGAGTACAGATTCCGTAAAAGTTAGTTTTGAAACTCCTCAGGTAGACAACTCCCAAATTTGTTTAGGAGACTCCGTTCTATACACCTCCGGATTAGACAATTATCAACATTTGTGGCATAATGGCTCTGTTAATGATTCTATTTGGATAAAACAACAAGGAGATTACTTTTTGAAGTTAACGGATAGTTTGGGCTGCTACTCTACCTTTAACTTTGAAGTTCAGGTGGATAGCTTTTCTGCTCGTATTAGTTTTTCAGAAGATACTTTATCTCTTTGCTCTGGAAATACAATTGGGCTCAGTACAGGACAAGAAGAATGTACATCCTTCTTGTGGATGCCCTCTTCCGAAACCTCTGAAAATATACAAGTAACATCATCGGGGTGGAACATCTTAAATGTAGAAAATCAAATAGGGTGTAAAGCGATTGACTCTGTCTATGTCGATATTATAGGAACGGCTCCGGTTATAAATTATGAGGTGGAAAACTTATGTTTGGGGGAGGCAACAATTTTCCGTGACATGTCCACATCAAGCGATAATATTACTGAAAGAATATGGGTGTTTAACGACACTGATACATTGTTGGGAGAAACTGTAAATAAAATATTTCAGAACTCAGGCACACAAAATATCCACTTAAAAGTGGTTTCTGAGTCGGGTTGTTATAATACACAGAACTTCCAAATAGAAATATCTGAAACAGCTGATGTTTCTTTTGAAAACGACTCTATTTGTGCCAATGTTGAGGTAGATTTTATCCCTAATATTAGTATGCCTCAAGGGACTTCTATAGTTAGCTATAGCTGGATGCTGGATAATAGCTTAATAGGAACTGAGGAACTCTTAAGCTACACTTTTAGCGATACAGGACTTTTTAACTTGGAGTTTGTTATTACATTAGATAATGGATGCTCACCCTCCTTCGCAAAAAATATTTCTGTAAAGCAAGACTACCTATTACAAAATCAATTAAGTTTGGTGAGTCCATCTAATAACACTGCACAAGAGCAAAGTCAACCCGTTCACTTTAGTTGGAACTCGAATCCTCTTACCGTCAAATATGTTCTGCAAATCTCTAATCATATAAATTTTGAAAATATATTGTTAGAGCAAGAAACAGATATTAACGAAACAAACCTTAACTTAAATTTCCCGTATGATACTTTGTATTGGAGGGTAAAGGCATATAACCCTTGCTTGATTGAACAAACATCAGAGGTGCGTTCTCTATTAATACTTAGCCCTAATAATTTTCCAAATAAATTACTTTGGTTTCGTGCAGATAGTGTTGAATTGGAAAACGGTAGCGTTAAACAATGGTACGATTTAAGCGGGAATAACAATAATGCATTACAACCGGAAGTTACTAAACAACCTTTAGTGGTTGATGACATTGCTGCCTTAAACCATAAAAAAGCTTTAAGGTTTGATGGAGCCGATGACTTTATGGCATTCCCGTTTCAGGATTCAATAAGAACTGTTTTTATGGTTCTGAAACATGCAACAGGAAGCTCTTCCAGCTATCCGCCAATATTAGGAGATTCCTTATATTACGATTTTATAGGAAATGCCGGGGCGGAGCTTTTTAATTATACTCATTTGTCGGAGAATATTAAGAACGGAGTCGTAAAACTGAACCAAAACCTTACAGATGTTTTAACAGTTGAAAAGCCAACGCAGTATTCTCTGTTAGAAATAGGGGCTTCCGATAATCTTAGAGCTCGGTATATTACTAATGATAGGAACAGTTTTGGATATTGGCAAGGCGATTTTGCTGAAATAATTATTTTTGATACCATCTTGCCTGTAGATCAAACTCAACAACTTTATCAATACTTTAGAGGTAGATATTCTCCGCCGGTGAACCTAGGTTATGACATTAAAATTCCCTATGGCTTCTGCGATACCACCATCACAACTGCAGACAAACCATATTTTAAGAGTTATTTATGGAACACCGGAGATACTACGGCAACCATTTCAGTAAACCGTTCCGGCTATTATTCTGTAACGACAACCGATGTGTTTGGGTTTACCAGTACAGACTCTCTATTTGTCAAGTTTCCGGGAGAGTTCTTGTCTAGCGATTCAGCAATTTGCTATGGAAGTTCTATTTTGTGGGACACGCGATTAGATGAAGGATATAGCTTCTTATGGCAAGACAATGCATCATTACCGTATTATCAAATCAATTCTGAGGGAAGCTATTCCTTAACGATTACCGATACACTTGGTTGTCAATTTAAAACAGATACGATTCATGTTAGTGTGAATATGTACCCTGAAACAATGAGCTTAGGGGATGATGGAGTCTTCTGTTCGGGAGGAAATTTATACATTCAAGACGGATGGGAAGAAACCCAAACATACCAGTGGTCAAACGGAGAGTCTGACGACCATATAGAAATTACGAATGCCGGAACATATTCTGTAACAGCCACAAACGATCTAGGGTGTATAGCGATAGACACGATTAACATTACCGTTGAAGGGCACGCTCCGGAGCCCGATTTTACAACTAATAATAATTGCTTACCCGGACAAGTGGAGTTTATTGACAACTCTACACTAATAGGTCAAGCGAGCATTAGCGAATGGCATTGGGATTTTAATAATGGAACAACAAGTCAAGAGCAAAATCCTATAACTCAATTCTCCGATACGGGAGATTACAATGTTACTTTAAAAATTGTTACCGATGATGCTTGTGAAAACACCCTTCAGAAAACCGTTCGGATATACCGTGCTCCGGTAGCCGACTTTAGGATAGGAAGTGCTTTATGTGAAGATAATTTTATCAACTTTATCAACGAAAGTACTTCTTCGATGGGCGACATTCAGAGTGTAAAGTGGGAGTTTGACGATAATACCGTTTCTAACGATGTTTCGGTACAAAAGCTATTTTCTGATGATGGAACTCAACATATCCGACTAATGGTGGAATCTTTATATGGATGTAAAGATACCTTAGACTCCTTGATACAAATTAAGCCCTCGCCTATTGCAGATTTTTCGCAAACAGAAACTTGTATGGGAAGTGAAATACTTTTTAACAACGAGACCGATCTGAATGGTGTTTTTGGCATTGCTTCTTGGCATTGGGCAACATCTCAAGGAGATGAGTCTAACGATGAAAATCCGAAATTTATGTTCATATCGTCCGGCGAAAAGCAAATTTCAATGACCGCCTTCGCTATCAACGGATGTATGGATTCTATTCAAAGAACGATTACCGTTGCTGAGCCTCCGGTTGCTGATTTTATCTTGGATACCGTTTGTCAAAACAGAACGATTTCTATCCAAAATAATTCTTACGACAATCAGAGCAGTATAGAAAACTATTATTGGTGGTTAGACGGAGAGCTTATATCTTCCGAAAATCAGCCTAATATCGTATTGGAAGATACGCTTGAGCATCGCCTATTACTAAAAGTGATGTCGCAATCGCTATGTAGCGATACGCTTAGCAGACTGTTTGTAACAAATCCTGCACCTATTAGTGCTTTTAGTGTAAGTGGAAATTATATAACACCGAACATTCCTATCAGTTTTGAAGCAGAGAGCATTAACGATTCTTACGCTTACAATCTCGATTTTGGAGATGGCTCAACTTCCGATGCTTACACCACTACCCATGCTTATACGCAAGAAGGCGACTACTCCATTTCTATGCAAGTAACCACCCAATGGGGATGTCAAAGCGTTACTAATAAAGAGATTACAGTTGTTCAGCCTTTGTTAGATTTGGCGATTAACAGTATGGACATTGTTGAGAACAACGGAAAGTATCAATTCCAAATATTGGTGTCAAACATTGGAAATCTGGATATTAATTCTATCAACGTCAAATTTCAGGTAGATGACCGATACGTCTTCGAAGAAGTAAGTCAAACGCAGTTGATGAGGGGCGAGAGTCAATTTTTGATGTTAGGAACTCAGTTGTTGGAAGAGCCCGATTATGCTTGTGTTAATATCTACCCCACCGAATTGTATCAAGATATTGATATGAATAATAACTTGTTGTGTGTCAATCAGAAAAAATCGAAAGAGGTCTTTTCTATTTATCCAAATCCCGTAAAATCGGAATACACATTTTTGCATTACTCTTCTAAAGATAAGACAGTAAATGTTCGCATAATCAATGTATTAGGGCTAGAAGTAGAAACTTTTGAGTTAGACTTAAAGAAAGGTCTAAATAAGTACATTTTCGACAGCGAGAAGCTAAGACAAGGGCAGTACATATTTAATATGGAGGGCAAAACAATCAAGTTTTTTAAAGAATAATTAACGTGAATTCGGGATAACCTTTCATTTATGTTAACTATTTTTGGAGCATTAAAAAGAATACCGAAATGATTATAGCCGTAGATTTTGACGGGACAATTGTAGAACACGATTATCCCAAAATAGGGAAAACAAAACTTTTTGCATTCGAAACGCTTAAAGCCTTACAAGAAAAAAAGCACACGCTAATTCTTTGGACATACCGTGCCGGAAAGGAGTTGGAGGAAGCTGTAGAGTTTTGCAAGTCTAACGGTATAGAGTTTTATGCGGTAAATAGTAATTATCCGGAGGAAGAGTACAGTCCTGTTATTTCTCGAAAGATTAATGCCGATGTTTATATCGACGACCGAAATATTGGCGGTTTTCCGGGTTGGAGCGAGATATGGCAAATTCTTGAAGATGGGGATAAATACATCAAAGAATTGAGCGAACAAAATCAAAAATCCAATCAGAAAAGAGGACTTTTTGCCAAGCTTTTCGGAAAGTAGTTTTAAACATTTTTTACCTAAATCATTAATACATCGATGAAGCATTTTTTTTCCATCCTTGTTGTCGTACTTTGGACTTGCGGCATTTCCAATGCCCAAATCTCGGTTAGAGAATATATAGACACTTACAAAGAACTTGCGATAAGGGAAATGAACAGAACCGGCATTCCTGCAAGTATTACTTTGGCACAAGGCATTTTAGAATCTGCCAACGGAAACTCTAAATTGGCAACTCAAGCCAATAATCATTTTGGGATTAAATGCCATTCGAGTTGGAAAGGTAAAACGATTCATAAAGATGATGACAGAAAAAATGAATGCTTTAGAAAA
>PDWI01004401.1_pt1 | contig 19268 bp, 22 predicted proteins | sample 1430891 | NCBI WGS metagenome assembly PDWI01 (sample SAMN01162508, study PRJNA174530) | Oral metagenome, whole genome shotgun sequencing project. | biome: Marine environment; feature: Marine mammal; material: Swab sample of the gingival sulcus; isolation source: swab sample of gingival sulcus...
ATGATTATTAGGATTAACAGCTAAGTCTGCAATCCTACCCGAAATAAAAGACGGACTTATATTTCTGAATTTCAAAGCTCCAAAAATATCATTGGGAATAGTATCAATAGTTTGAGCTTGTAGAGACAACGCCCCAAAGCTAAAAGCTAACAACGCAAAAACGGTTCTGTAGAAAGAGTTTTTCATTTTTATTAAATTTTGTGTTACGCAAATATAGAAAAAACAGGAGTAACAGGTGTGTTTTTAAATTGTTTTAGTTAAAAGAGATTTTAATGGTTAATGTGTGGGAAGTTGGGAGCGAGAAGACAGAAGACCGAAGCTATCCGAACATCAAATTACATCCTCTCACATCGCTTGCGTCGGTACGCCCAAGCACCTTAAATCTGTTATTGCCTAAATCTATTCCCAAATCATCAGTACTCAAAAAGCTACAAGTATCTATATTAGCTAAATCTATAATATTTATTTTACCTTGCTTACCGCTAGTTATAACGTCAGTAGGATCAAAAATATCACTGATAATAACTCTCATTGTAGGAGCCATATCAAACACACCTTCTCCCTTAGAGTAGGATTGCGACAATAATTCTGTCATTCCATATTCGGAATGAACTGTTTTCAATCCAAAAGCCTTGATAAGCATCTGATGTATTTCTTCCCTTGGCAATTCTTTTTGCCTACCTTTCATACCGCCTGTCTCCATCACTATCACATCACTCAAATCAATTGATTTTTTTGAAGCAAATTCCAAAAGGGCAAAAGTCACACCGATTAGGACGGTTTTTATTTTTTTATCACGTTTCACCAAATCATCGTACAATGCTTCATAATCGTACTTATAAAATTTGCCTCCGGCACTGTTTTTAATAAAAAAATCAACCATTGAAACCAAAGAGGAGCTTCCTCGCTCCAAATAAGAAGGTAACAAGGCAAAAAACTGATAATCTTCCAAACTCCCATAAGCATTTTCAAAACAAAATCTCGCATTTTTATGGTAAAGCTCAAAATCTCTAACAAAATGCCGAGAAGGTATAGCCCCTGAAGTCGTGCTACTCTCAAAAACCGAGACTTCGCTCCAATCTCCCGACTTGATAATATTATTTTTGAAAAAAGAAACCGGCATAAAAGGAATATCTTTAAGCCCTTTTACCTCCGATGACTTTTTGCCAAGATGTTTCAAAAAAGTACTATAAACAGGATTTTGCTCCCTCTGATAATTGAAAATATCTATAGCTAAAGCCTCGAACGAAATATTTTCTCCATTTAGGAAAGAAGAATAGTCTTTTATTATTTTATTTCTTGTCATAACTCAAATTGATAAGCGGTCTTCAACAACCTCTATTCTAAAAGAAACCTTTGAATCCCCCAAACTATGGACGATTTTTTATTGTTTTTAATACTTATTCTAAGGTTTCTAAAATTATTTTTTCTATTTTTTTAGTTTCTAAACGGTCATAATCGACCACATAAAAGTACGTATTAATACCGTTTGTGATACATATATATTTCGATTTTATAACGTGATTGTATTTGCTAATTTGTATGGCTGTATCGTCGTTAATGCTGACGTTATGAGATTTGCATTCGACAATCATCAAGGGCTGTGCTTGTTTGTCAAAGACCAAAATATCAAACCGAAATCTGCGATCTGCCACTAAAATTTGCTTTTCGACGGCAATATGCTTCTTAGATATTTTATGTTCTTCCAAAAGATATTGGATAAAGAGCTGTCTCACCAATTCCTCAGGGGTAAAGACGACATACTTCGACCTCACAGGATCAAAAATATGCTTCGCTCCCGCTTTGGTCTGAAACAAAAGATTATCCTTGTAGTCTAACAAATTCATTGATATAACTAAGTGAAATTTTTTCTTACAAAATCCTTTATTGAGCTAACTGCATCGTCAAAAAGTAAGCTGGTATTGAAATTAACGATTTTTATGCCGCTCTTTCTAATCTTATTTATAGCGTACAATTGCCATAATAAATTATCAACAGAATCGAAGTTCAGTAAATTATTTTGAGTAATCAAAATCTGTTTCGTATTTACCTCAAGAATGTTATCAATAATCATATGGAACGGAGTGTCAATCACCCTGCTCTCTTTAAGCCCCTTCTCACCGAGCAACTTCATAAGAACCTTATTCAATATTTCGTCCAAAGTGGAAAAAATGACAACATTGTTATAGCGGAATATCTTTATATTTTTGTTGGCAGTCTCTAAGAGATGTGCCAAATTTCTGGCAGCATACAATCTCTCATTATAGTTCATATCGAGCAACGAAATCATGCCTTGCTGATGGTAGCCTTTAAGTTCTATCTCCGTAATTTTTTCATTTTTATTATTTACGACAAAGGCTTTTTTAATTTTTTGAACGTCCTCTTTTTCGACAATTGCAAACAGTTGACTGACTGCTTTTCCGTTGGGTAACAACTCCGGCAAAAGATCTACATAGTACTGTAAGTTTTCAAAAACAACAAGGTCAAAATTCAATTTATCCTTATACTTTTGATAGGTTTCTTTTGGCACCAAAACTACCGGAAAATATTCTTGTATCAACTCTAAATACGCCAATATCGAACTCCAACCTACTCTATCTGTTTTACTTTCCAATCTATGGAAACTATCGACGATATTTTCATTTTGATTGCGATAAATCTCTCTTTTATTTTGCCAAATTCTAATAGATTTATTTATATCAAGTTGGCTTATAACCTTATTCACTTTAACAAAAGCCTCCAAGTCTTCGGCAATACTTTCATCTAACTGTATTTTATTGTTCAATATCAGATTCTGCACAAACCAGTTCCTCAAAAAGACGTGCCAATCATCAGGTTTGTAGGTATTCAATTTTTGGATAAAATACTTAGATTTATCATCGATATCCAACAGAAACTTATTCCATTTGAAACCTCTAAAAAAAGATAATTTTTGTTCCTCCAAATCATTCAAATCATCTAAAATACTCTCCAGCCAGATCAATTGTTTATTTATCGAGAAGGCATTGTCTTCCCACTCTTTTTGAGCGTATCCTCCGTTGAGATAATTGAACAAATTAGCAAGTTCTAACTGAATTTTAGACAAAGTTTCGTCTTCAACATTTCTAAAATTCATACTTTTAAGCTCTTTAATAACCGAGGCGTTAATTGTATTCTTATAGCTCTTTAATTCGTTTTTTATCAACACAAGATTTTCCTGTATCACACGTATATCATCGACATCCTCCGAAGGTAAAACGTAATTATTTTTTATAGAGACAACCTTGTTTAATTCCCTAATTATTTTCTTATAATTGAGAGTAATCCGTTGTTTATCTAGTTCATATTGTTCTTTTATTTCTCGCGAGGCTTTGTTAAAATTAAAAAATCCGGATGACTGCGTTTTGTCTATATCTTTATAAACCACATCTATTTTCCCAATACCTAGCAGGCTCTCATCTATGAGTATTTCGCTTTCGCGAACTTTAGACCAACTCTGCTCAAAATTCTTGGAACTTTGTTCCTGCAAAAATCCGGAAATTCTTTTTATAACCCTTATCGCTGATTCCTTTGACCTGACAAGCCATTCGATAATGTCGCCCCATATCTGTTCAGGATCGTTAGCGGAATAAGCTTTTTCCGAAAAATGTTTATCGGTTTTATTTAGACCTTTAAGAAAGAATTGATAGGCAATTTTTACATTTTTTGACAAATGAGAATACTCTTCCTCCGAAAAGTCAAAAATTTGGGGATTAAAGATTTGATTAAAATTTATATTACTGTACGAACTTGCCTCAAAGCCGTTTATTATCGCAATTTTATTGAGACTGTTATTGAATAATATCTTTTTGTTCAATTTACCATAATGATTTTTCAACTTATCATCATAGTGTCTAAACAAAAGGTTATTAAGCTCTATATCTTTTTTTGATATTGATACTTTTGCCTCTTGATTCAATTGATCAATTACGTCAAAAATAGCATTATCAGTGTTACTTAATTCATCAATTATAATACTGTATCTACTCATCTGAAACGCTCTCAATTGATGCTTTATCAATTTCGCCTCTTCCAAACTATTTGTGACTACCAAGGTAGATTTACCCTGCGCCCATTTTTTGTTGAGAATATTTCTTATAAGATAAGACTTTCCCGAAGAACTCCTACCCTGCAAAATGTACACACCATTTCCCAAAGCCTTTTCTAAGCCCAATTCTTGGTATTTGTCTAAAGTATGAATCATAGCCGCAAAGATAATATTTTATTGTACAATATTATCTAAATATAACACATTTGCTTCTATGTAAAGTGATAAAAACTTAGTTAAAATCCCCACAAATTTAATTAATCTACAATTACTACTTTAAGGATGAAGCATCAGGGTCAAGTTAGTTGTAAATATCTTGACTGCTATTGCAATCAATAAAACACCAAATATTCTTCTTAACACACTTATCGCTCCGGGACCTATTTTGCCTTCAATGGTAGGTATTAATTTTAGTGTAATATAGACTATTACCAAATTTATAATTATACCAAAAAATATAAGTATATTCGAGTAAGAAGCTTGCAAAGAGAGTATTGTAGTGATAGTTCCAGCTCCTGCAATCAATGGAAACGCAATTGGCACAATAGATGAAGATGCTGTATTTTTATCGGGCTTCATCAATTCAATTCCAAGTATCATCTCTAAGCCTATAATAAATATTACAAGTGCTCCTGCTATGGCAAACGATTCCACATCTACACCTACTAATTTCAATAAACTATCTCCAAGTATGAGAAATATCAGCATTAATACCAGTGAAAAAATTGTAACTCTTTCTGATTGTATATGTCCCATTTTTTTCTTTACATCAATCAAAACAGGAATGCTACCTACTACATCTATTACGGCGAAAAGTGTTAGTGTTACGGTGAGTAACTCGTTAATATAATTCATATCTTGTTTTTATTTTTATTTTCAAAATGACTTAAACAACCACTTAGCAACATCTTTTAGTCAGATATGTTTTGGGATATTATTTTTTTATTATTTTTTTTTATTATTTTTCAGATAAATTTACCCCATATATCTGAGTATGAAAATAGCCTCTTTCTCTTTTCTTGAACAGAACATGCCAATTTCCCTTATATTTAATATCGGCCGGATAATATTTTTGTTCTTTCTTTTTGAGTTTGATATCCATTTTAACATCAAAATCATAAACAATATTTTTATATTTCAAATGATAATTTCTTGCCAATATCTGCAAATTTTTCTTCGCAAAATAAGTATGCAAATATTTTATTACCGTTTTATTTTCCTTATGTTTTTTGAACTCCGGTTTTATAACTGCTGAAAACAGATAGCAAGGTACTGTATCTTGATAATAAGTGTGTTTTATAGAATAATTATAGTATTTGCTCATTTTAGAAGAAAAAATTGCCATTTTATCACCTATAAGTGGAACACCTACTTTTTGGCCAGGGCTAAATACCAATTTTTTCAATTCCAAAATATATTTATCTATTTTACTCTTATATTTTCCTTCAAAATTAATATTCACAGTGGTATCTTCATCACAAATAATTCCATGAGTGTAAAAAATATGGTCGTACATTTTACTTGTATAATACTTATTTTTCCCACTTCTTTTGTAAAAATTATGGTTTTCAATTTCCTTTTTGATATACATACTCCTACACCTCCCATCGTACTTTTGATGATTTATACTTTTGTATGATGACTTTACAGAACCGTTTTTTTTATAAAATTCAATATCATTTTTAAAATCGTACTCCGAAAATCTCAAATTTTTAAAGGCGCGATAAAAAGAATTATCCTCTGTAACCATTCTTATGAAATCACTAACATCAAATCCACTTTTTTTAGCAGTAACAACAATAGAATCAAGATATACAAAGCCGATATAACCATACGATATGGAGTCATATTTAGTAGAATCATTACTGACAATGTCTTGAGAATATACTTTGGTAGTTATCCCTGTTATAAATATTAACAAATAAACTGACCTAAAAATATTAGTTACCATCAAATATCCTTAAAAACCCTAGCTAATGAATATCCCGGCGCTCTTAAATTAAGGTCTAGGAAGTACCCAAATGGTGTTTGGAATACTTCGAGTCCTATTTCTTTCAATCTAACTTCAATTTTATCTATAAATTCTCTCGTAAATTCGGGTGTAGCCTTACTTTCAGACAAATGCCCAAAAGAATGCAGAACAATGGAATCGAATTTCTTTTTATTTCTCAGCCATTTTATGAACTTCACAAACTTCTTCAAGGGTTGTTTTTCTTCATCTTCTTTCTCTATTTGAATAAAAGCAACATACTTATCGGACAAACTCACTTCCTCACTTGCCTCCGGTGCTTCTTCCAAAGTTTTCACAGTAGGTTTGTATGCAAAATAATCCGTATAAATCATAAGTACTTTCATCGATTTAGTCCTTTTAATTCAGATTTGCAGAGCTAATAAATTAAGTAATATATCCGATGAGAAAAATAATCAATAAAGCAACTGCCTTACAAAATAAATAACATTGTTATATATGTTAAAATCACGAGTCCGATAATCATTTTCAGCAACTACTCTTCCAGTACCTACCTGTTCCTCGCTAATGGATAGAGAACTATTGTGCGAAAACTTACTATTTTGAACAAATAAATATGAACTTGACAACAAAGAAAGAACGACAAAGAGCGACCAAAATAATTTAGCACTAAATATATTTTTTGACTGTTTTATTTTCATTTGTTGCAATTGATAGAATCGATAAAAAACAATAAAACAAATTTAAGGACCTTGATTATTAATCCCTAAACGAAGCACTTTTATAGACTTATAATTACTGTCCAATACTCTAATCAAATAAATTCCATTCCTAAGGTCGGAAACGTCAAAATAATTTAAATTCTTATTCAAAAGACTCTTAACTTTCTTCCCTATCATATTGTATATCTCAACTTTGGAAATAGGAATCGGACAGGTCAACTTGAAACTCTCACTAGCAGGGTTGGGATATATACTTACCTCTAACCTCTTTCCTGTACTCCCACGTTGACCGGAAACATCCTGAGCCTCAATTTCCACAAACGAAAGTAACAAAAATAGTATAAAAAAAAGTATAATCCTCATCTCTAATTTGTAAGCGTTTTGCATGTCAATTGCAAATATAAGAAATCTAAATTAAAACCAAAATACTAAGGGCACAAAATTAAAATAAATTATATAAATATATTAAAATTTGTAATAATATTTACAAGTTTCACCCCTTTAGCTATTGAGAAATCGTCATACCGATTGTGCTTTAGGTTTACCCCAAGAAGCATAAAAAAAACGATGACTTATCGATATCGGCAAATAAATAATTACCCGCAAAATTCACGGTTTTTTTTAATAAAAAGTCAAAAAGCCTATAGAATAGGGAAGCACAGAGAATTTTTAGGAAAAGAATTGTAGCCCAATTTTGAGCTAAATAATTTTCGAGCATTTCCTATTATAAGCAGGCAGTTGGGCTTTGTAATAGAAAAACCATGAATTTTACGGGGTAACAGAAGCTTAAACAAAAAAAAGAACTATACGCCTTAAATAAAAAGAGGTTTTTGGGATGAACTCTTAAAAATTAATAAAACTACAAATAAGACATATAGTTCAAATTCGGGGCAAAGATAAATAAGATTTATATATTGCAAAATTTTATAATATGTTTTTTAGTATTTTTTTAATTTTTTTGTCATTTTTATGTGTGGAATGCTTATTTCAGTGAAAAATCCTCCTTCTTTTTGATATCCCAATTTCTCATAAAATCCTATTGCACTACTTCGAGCATGAAGTTCTGTATATTCAAAACCACGAACAAACAAATCACGTTCTACATCTTTAATAAGTTTTTTACCGAACCCTCTTTCTTGAAATTTTTCTTTTACAGCCATTTGCTTCAACCTGCATTTTATGCCGTTAGGTTTTACATACAAACAGGCTAGCAATTCATAAGTACAGAAATCAAGCAAACCATAGTGAATGGCACCACTCTCTACAATCAATTCAGAAACTTCAAACTCCAAGTTGAGGGGTGCTCTCAATATCTCATCTCTGAGCTCTACGGAACTAACATAAAGAGGAGTTCCCCAATCATATATAATCATCTGTTTCACTTAAATTTATTACTAACAGTGACGCTATTATATCCGGCAAAAACCCCCAAACCATTGGATATATTACTATAAATACCATTTGTGTTAACTATTGAAGATTTATTGTCAATATTGTTCAATTTGTACAATATTTTTGATTTAACAAAGTCGTAATACTCCTCGCTACAAGAATAAAAATTAAAAAATGATTTCCCTTCAATGACATTATCGTCCTTGACATAACCGTCTGTGCTATATATTGTAAAAGTAACATTATTGCTATCTAATTTTTTAAATAATATTTTTTTTGCAGATTCTTCGGGAAATACTTTGTCAAAAAAATTATTTTCGCCTTCTATCCAAACATCATTTTCAAACTCAATTGTATCGTTATTATTTGTCAATGACTTTTTTTGTACTACATGGGTCAATATCAAATATTTTTCTCCGACAGTAGAAATATTGAATTGAGATTTGAGCAATTTTTTACTATTATCAAGTTTTACCTCTTGATGAATAGCAGAATTAACAATAATACTTTCCGGCAAATAACTTTGAGATGTAACAACAGTATCGTTAATGTTTATAGAAAGATGATAAAGACTTTTAGGTTTCAGTTTTTTATTAGCTTTATAAAGCCCATTCCCTGTATATTCAAAGTCATCAATAGTATCGGAAGTGCCAAAAATCATAATTTTTACAGAGTCTAAATCAGAATATGAGCTACCGAAATAAGGAGATAAAGCTTTAGATAATTGGAGAACAGGAACGCTATCGGTATTAAATATACAATCGACGACTATTCTTTGGTGATTGTAGTTTTCCCCAATATCATACTCCCTTTCACAAGATATCAAAAAGATAAAATAAAAAGTGAGTGATATATAAACTATAAATTTTAATTTCATACTATGAATATACTAAAGCATACAAAATTATATAAACACTCACTTAAACTACCATTAAAACCAAAAAAGAATGAAAATTTTACTTATTACCTTGCTTTGATATAACATAATAACCATCAACATTAGTTATATCAATATTAAAAATAATCTTTAAACCATGTAAAAAATTGACCGCAGAAGAATTTTTCACAGTCATATAAATCATCTCTTTGCCCAGACTGTCGCTATCCTTCCCTATCTTTATTATTTCCTTATCATAGACATCATTTATTTTTTGTAAAGCCTCTCCAAGAGAAATATCTTTAAGTACTAAATCATCAAACAGCAAATCAATTTCTTCAAAAGACTTATCACTCTCAACCTCTATTTCTTCCCCTACCCTAGCTTCCTGATTATCATTAATAACCTTACTTTCAGATTTTTTATTTGCTACTCTCAATACTCCTGAAACAAGCTTTACATCCAAATTCTCTTCATCCTGTTTTATATAGAAAGTAGTCCCTAAAACCTCTATGTTCCCCTTTTCCACATCAACTCTAAACGGGAGTTCTCTGTTTTTAACTACATTGAAATAACCGTCTCCTTTCAAGCTAATATCTCTATTGGAATCATTGAACCCCGGACTTATTACCAACTCAGAATAAGGAGAAAGTACTACATCAGAACCATCGGGAAGAACTATATACTTATTCTGCTCTCCTGCTATGAAACTTGTTTCTTGGCCACCACTAAAAACATAAAAAGTAATGGTCATTCCTATCAACAATACCGCAGCAGAAACATACTTTAACAATGAAATCTTATTTCTACCAAGAATACTTCCTTCCAAATTTGCCCAAGCCTTATTTTCGTCGAAATTCTTCCAATATTTCAATTGACCTGAAGCAAACAAAACGTCATCAAAATCTTTATCCTTAATTGATGAATCATTAATCAAAGACTCTAAAGTGTTGATGTCATCATCACTCTTCCGTGTATTTAAATTTCTTTGATTAAAATAATAATCCATAAAAGTTGCTATTATCCTTCTGCAACCACTTGAAGAATTAAATAGGAGAAACCCTTATACTTTTGCCAAATATTTTACATTTTTTTATAAAAAACATCAGTTTTAATAAAATGGGTACTATTTAAATTAAAACATGATTGCGAATTATTATCAAATTTATGTATAAAACACCACGCTATTTTTGTACATTTGCTCTGTGAAGTGTTACTTCGATAAACATAAACATCTAAACAGACCTAAGTTTTATTACTAAATAAAAAAAATTATTATGAATCTTTCAACAAAATATTTGGGACTTGAATTAAGAAACCCTTTGATTGTTAGTAGCTCAAATCTAACAAAAGATTTTGAGAGTATAAAATTTTGTTATGAAATGGGGGCAGGAGCTATCGTTACGAAATCTATTTTTGAAGGACAACTACTTCCCAATTCCACAAAAGAGCCTAATTCAAAATATTTAAATTTAAATAAATTATTGGAGGTTATTTCCAATGTAAAAGCAAAATTGGACATTCCGGTAATTGGGAGTATCAACTGCATAACTGATAATAATTGGCCCGAATATGCTTCAAAACTTGAAAAAGCAGGAGCTGATGCTATCGAACTAAACATATCGTTGGTGCCATTCGACAAGTATTCTGTTTGTACAGAAATTAACAACAGATATTTTGACATAGTCGAAAGTGTTAAGAAGAACGTAAATATTCCGGTCAGTGTTAAACTCGGAAGCTACTTCACAAATATCATAGGTATGGCTAATGAATTGGACAAAAGAGGAACAGACGGGTTAGTTCTGTTTAACAGATTTTACAGACCGGACATAAATATTGAAAGTGAGGAAATAATCAAGACAAACATCTTGAGTGGTCCTAGTGAGTCAACAAGATCTTTGAGGTGGGTAGCATTGTTGTCGAAGCAATTGCAATGTGATTTATCTGCAAGTACCGGAATTCATGACTACTCAGGAGTTGTAAAACAACTTTTGGTAGGGGCAGCAAGTACTCAGGTATGTTCAACGTTGATACAACACGGAATTAGCTATTTAGAAACTATACTTTTCGATTTAGAAAAGTGGATGGAAAGAAGAGGATATAAACAAATTTCCGACTTTCAAGGTAAGATGCACGATAAGTATGAGAATAGTATATCTAAGTTTCAAATAATGCAGTTTATGAGCAAAAAATGGTAGTATTGCGAATAATCTAAACACATTTACTATTTATTTTTAAAAAATAATAATTTAATAGCGCAAATTTCGTTCCCTGTTAAGTGAGTTGTGTTTAGAAGTTATGAAAGTATAAATTTTACGCCGTTTTTCAAGAAATGGCATCGTTTGTCTTTTTTTTATTAATGTTTTAAATCAAAATTGTTATGTACAGAATACTAGTGGTGATTTTTTCTGTTTTTATGATATCTGCTTGTGGAGTTTTTAAAGGCTCTGCGGATGTTGAGGGTATTAAAGCAAAAACTGAATCTATTGCAAAAAACAACTTCAAGGGTGACTATACCATTGAGTACAACAAAAATTATGAGTTTGGCGCAGTTACTGAAAAGCAAAAAATCGATAATAAAAAAGAAAGTGATTATCGGTTGAAGACCATGGTTTACGATATAAAAAATAACAAGATAATATGGGGGAATAAGTCTAAAAATGGAAAATTGAAGTGGATATCGAAATACCAAATAAAAATTGACTACCAAACAAGAGACAATACTGAAGCATCCTTAATTTACGATGCTAAGAACAAAAAAGTAGAGCATAAGCAATAAACTTACTTCGCACTTTTTGTACTGCTTAATGACTTAAATGTGCTGATGAATCAATATATGAATCATCAGCACATTTTTTAATAAGGTTATTTCTACACTTTTTAAGGCAAAAACAATTTGAATGTAAAATTTGTGAGGATATTCCTGCCCCATCCATTATATTCCTTTTTTATAAAGTTCTAATTCTTCTGATGCCTACAAATAAACATTCTTACTTCCAAAAGCTTTTATCAACCCTATCAGAGTCCCCAAGTTATTTAAAGGAGTAAGTTTTGATGCTATTGCTACCTCTTTATTTGAGTAACTTTAAATCAAAAACCAGGCTTATAAGTATGTCTATCCGTTGTAACCACTTTCATATAAAGCAATCCATGCTCCATCAGTTCAAATACCACTTTAATCTCCTTACTCAATACAGCCCAAACCTCATCAAAATCACCATAAACTTGTGTACTCAAGGGATTTTCAATTATAGTAAGACCGGAACTTCTCAAACTTTTGATAAAATCTTTAATAACAGGCTCAAAATCATCTTTTAGAGGACTTAATGTCAAATCTACTGAAATTTTCATAACTACTTAATTTACCAATTTTACCTAAAAAAAGCCATCCCACAAACATGCAAGATAGCTTTCATTACTACTTAATTTATTTCAAAACAATTATCTAATAATTTCTACTTTTTTAGTTATTCTTTTATTGTCACTTGTAATCACATCAATGAAATAAACACCCCTATTGAGGTCACTGATATCGACCCTTTGGTCAAAAGAACCATTCTTCTTATTAAAACTCTGAGATTTAAGTTGTCCCATAGTATTATACATCCTATAACCTTTTATCTGAGTATTGACAGAACTCAACTGCAAAAAGTCATAAGCAGGATTAGGATAAACACGAACATTAGGATTACCGTCTTTATAATCTTTTGCTTCTATCTTCAAAAACATAACAAGCTCCTGATCGGGGAAACCTATCATTTTTCCTGCGTCTGTTATTCCTTTAATATCAGACAATCTAAACTTAACAGGTATTATTTCTTGACCGCCATGTAATGAACTTCTCGGCACCAATCCATCTAAATCATCTTCAACAAGAAGATCACACTTAGAAACTTTACCTATACCTGTAACAGAAAAGGGCGAAACCCTAACAAATGCAGCATCGACACGTCCATCAAGAATTTGGTTTGAAAACTGCAACGACGTTGAAGAGTTACCTAGCCAAGAATCAACCAAAAACTGGTGGTGCAATGTGGAAGAATCTACAATATCAGGATCCAAATACATCGTATAAGAAATACCCGACAAATCCCTAGCAGGATACTTTTCATCTCCAACTTCAACATACAAGTTAAGTTCTTTACCCTTTACTATAGTATCTTGAACAGACTTTAGGTATATAGGATAATCAGCCTTGTTTATTATTACGTTATTGTACATATTGTGAGTTTTACCGTAATTTTTCAAAACCTCCAAACTATCCAACTCTCCAATTACCCCATTTCCATCAGCATCCACGTGCTTAAGGTTAACATCATATTCCGAGTCACTATAAGTCCAATCCTCAGAAGACAATCCCAACCAAGACCGGGTGCTATCAGACCTAGCAGACCCCACCCTTCCGAAAAACTTTCCAATTGGCAATAAGTCAGCGACATCGACCTTGCCATCATTATCTATATCTCCCGGCCAAACACAGTCATTGGAGACACAAGAGCAAACCGAATCTGCAACCTCCTCCAAAACATTTACATTAAATTTAACAACTCTACAAGCTCCATTTGGAGGACAATATCTCAACTCAAATCTATCTGTACCAACGTAATCAGAAGGTGGTGTATAAACTATAAGGTTTTTGCCTGCAACATCCGTGCAATTCACAAAAACAGTATCAAAACCATTGTACAAAACAACTTCTCCATCATCTGCTTGAGCATTTAATTCAAAATAATATCCCTCTATCGGGACACTGTAATTTAAAACTACTTGATTATTCTTAGAAGTGTTTATACTGTAAGGTTTGGAATTTATAGGATAAAAATTATCCACAACAATCTTAACTGTTGCACTTTGGTACAAGGAAAATGAAAGCTGTGCAGTATATGTAAATTCATCTATTCCTCTAAATCCTTTATTTGGGGTGTATGTAAACTTACCTTGCCCATTATGAACCAAAGTACCATTAGAAGTAGGTGTATAGCTAATATTAAAATAATTTTTCTTATAATCATTGTTCTTGACGTTGAACCGTATGCCAGTATTCTCAGCTGCAAAAAACAAATCATCAACCAACACATTACCTTTCTTCTTACTTTGAACAACATTTACTTCAATCACCACTGAATCAACGCCATCAGTCAAAGTAAACTCCTCTACCCCTAATGAGTCAACAAAAGGAGTGTAAACTATCTCAGGCGAGTTAACGAAGCTCAATTCCCCCAGATGCAAATCGCTATCTTCGGAAAGCTCAAATCCCAAGGGCAATTTTGAGATAGAAACCCTTGAAGTGTTAGTAACGTAATAAGAAAGCCTCTGAGGCAAATGACTAACGACATTCACGATAACTTCACCGACAGTACTGGAACCCAAACCATCTTCAATCTCATAATTGAAAAAAGCAGTTCCCTCAAAACCTTGATTAGGAATGAACAAAACCCTATCTCCGACCATTGAAGCCACCCCGTTTTTAGCGTTAAAGACACGCTTTAGACTTATTTCTCCCTCACTAGCGACATCGTTGTCAAGCACATCAAGAGTGTCACCTAAGGAACCTGATTCCAAATTAAAAACATCGGTATTTGCTTCGACAAGAGAGTTAACCACTTCAAAGTCTATTGTGATTATTTTTTGATGATAACTAAGTACAGAAGTGCCGGGAGTACCCAAATACTCTATAACTGCACGGTCATGCCCAACAAAGTCAGGGTTAGGTAAATACATCATCTTATAATATTTCAGAGACGGATGCCCATCAACTCTGCCTAACGGAGATCCTAACGGAATATCTCCGTTAGTGGGTGGTAATATATCAATTGGCGAATATCCGTTTGCTTTCAACGTAAAACTCACAGTATCATTCTTCAAAACCTTGAAGCTCATATGAGGCAGGTTTTGAGCGAAAGAACTCGCAGAAGCAAGGACAAAGGCCAAAGAAAACACAAAAAGTATACTTCTACTATTCATAGTCTCGATTATATTTTATAAAATAGATGCACAAATGTAGTAATAAAAAACATATTTTCAAAAAAATAATTATAAAAAAACATATGTATATTTACTTTTTGCTCAAAATATCCAAAACCATGAAAGAGATAAATGGAAAACATAATAAACAATGATTTCAGTTTTTTTGAATTTTTTATTTACCTTTGGTATCTGAACGGAATAATAAAAGATGAAAAAGTCCAAAATATATATCGCATTACAACATCTTGAAATACACGAATTAAATCAGTTTGAAAAATTTATAAACTCTCCATATTTCAATCAAAATCAGAAATTAATAAGATATTATGACTATCTGAAACCATATCTAAAAGGCAAAAAATATGGGGATATACAAAAACAGGACATTTGGGAATATATTGGCACAAAAGAAAAATACAACGATTTAAAATTCAGAAAATATTCTTCGGATTTATTAAGACTATTTGAGAGTTATCTGGGACAACAGATTTATGAAAAAAACAATCTAAACATAGCGAATAACATTTTAGAAAATGTTTCACATAAAAATATATTAAATTTATACAACTCTGTTTTGGGTACTGCAAAGAGACTGTCGGACAGACATATAGACAGAAATGCAGAATACTATTACTACTTGTTTATTTTGGAAAAGAATATGTTCTACTTGAGTACCGAGTTTGAGAAAAAGACTAAAAAGAAATTGGCTCATACCCAACTCAATATTGCAGAGATGAGTGAAAATCTCGATGTATTTTACATAGCTGAAAAATTGAAATTATACTCTACGCTTTTGACCTGGAAGCGTATTTATAAAATGGATATTGAGTTAAATTTCACGAATGAAATAGTTAATTTTATCAAATCCATAGACTACGAAAAATACCCTCCGATAGCAATTTGGTATCAAATTTATTTAACAATAAAAGATAGTGAAAAACCTCAACATTATTACAAATTGAAGGCGATGATTGATAAATATATAAATTCATTTCCTACAGACGAGGTTGAAGATATCTACGATGCTGCTTTGAATTACTGTATAAAGAGAGCAAACACAGGAGCTAATGAATTCTATGAAGAACTACTGGTACTGTATAAAGATATGATTAGTAATAATATAATTCTTAAAAAAGGAAAAATGAATCCCACAAGATTTAGAAATATCATATATACTGCAACTGTAGCTAACGAATTTGACTGGGCTGAAAACTTTATATATGAATTTGAAGATAAATTAGATAAAAAATACAAGGATAATGCTGTCACTTTTAATCTTGCGCAAGTAAATTTTGCCCGCGGTAATTTTAACAAGGTTATAGAATACCTTCGCGATGTAGAATTTGACGACATGGTATATGAATTAAGGTCAAAAAACACACTGATAAGAACATTTTATGAGACAAAGGAACTGTCTCTGTTAGATTCACTTCTAGATAGTTTTAATGTTTTATTAAATCGTAAAAAGAGAACAATACCGGACAATAGACGAAAAAATTACAAATCAGTGATAAAATTTGTAAAAAAACTAATCAATGTAAATCAATACGATAAAAAGAAAATACTAAAATTAAAAGAAGAAATAGAAAACGCAGATAATTTCCCCAACAAAAAATGGTTGATAGAAAAAGTAAACGAACTACTGTAAAAAGATAATAACAATAAAGACGAGCTATTACAAAAATAAAGAAGAAGGGCGGCCAATCGGATTCGAACCGACGACCCCAGGAACCACAATCCTGTGCTCTAACCAACTGAGCTATGACCGCCATTTAGTAACAAAATTACCAACACAACCTCCCGACTGTATCGGAGCCGCAAAGGTAATACTTTTTAGTTATTCTCCAAATAAAAGTTTGCTTTTATTTAATCATTAATCATATTTTACCTCCCAGTATCTACACGTATTACCAAAGTTTTCTACTACATTCTGCATAGTTGCCTGCGTATTAATCATCATATCATTCATAATATTCATAGTGGCTGAATTTGCATTCATTTTGCTTCGCATTTCTCTTAGATACGCCTGTTTTCAGCCTTAGTGTTTACGCCTTCGGGCCACTCTACCTCTGAATTCACTATATCTTTAACCGAGTTTAAAGTAATCTTCCATAGTGGCATTAGAGTTATACTGATTCTGATATTGATTTTGATACTGATATGCCTGCTGATTTATAATATCATCTTGTAATTTTTGCTTTTGTTCATAGGTCATTCTATTGTAAGCGGAAACCATATAATCCGCGATTACACTCATAATACACATCCCTTGTCTGACATCTACGCTTGATGCATAAAACTGTTGTACTAATTGTTAACGACATTGTTGAATTTCACTTTCAGAGTACTCATAATTAATTCCTGTTGCTTGGGAATTCAGTCTTAAGACAGTCAAATATCCTTGGAAGTCCTATTCTGTAAACGTGAGCATATTTTGGAAGTCCTATTCTGTAAACGTGAGCATATTTTGAGGGTCTATTGCAAGTGCTGGAGCATATTTTTCCAGCATTTTAAACATAAACAATTCCTCATTAGTCTGCTGAGCCATTGTGTGAAATATACTCAAAAATGCAGACCTTGCAATAGCTATTTGATATGGGTCAGTAAGCTGATATACCCTTTGCATTTCCGTATCTACATTTTGGACTTCTTGAAGGATGTAAACAGAATCTTGTATAAAAGCATTTATACTCTCCTTTTTACCTTCGGCTAATTCGCTACTGTTGATTTTTGCCCCAATAACAAATTCCAAAAATCGGAGCTCCTTTTGATAATGAGCCTCAGTATAATTATAACCTTGACTGGAAGCTAAAATCTGTGAAGAATTGTTATCGGACAGAGCATTCACGTTTTGAAATAGAATACTAAACACAAAATAAAAACATTGGTTACTACTTCTTTCATTAGAATTATATTTAAAGGGTTATATATTGGGTTGTCAACAAAACTTAATTAGAAGTAGTTCCTTTTGTAGATTAAAAATCGGTTAAAAAAGACCGAAAGCGGGAAACAGGAGCGAAATTAGTTTTGAATTATTATTTTATCTGAACAAACTGAGAACGTGCTTTCCCATCATTTTCTATTCCTCTCGCCCGACAATATTCCATTAATTCATCTAAATCTACGACAATATCAACAACATTGAATCCCTGATTGGTTAGGTTTTGCTTTGTTCTTTTAAAATCTCTATACCAATCACGCCATGTATCATGCATACTTTCACGGTCAGCAATTATCTTGATAAATCGTTCCCAATCCTTTTTCCTGTAATATGCTAATTTAAGTTCTATCATAATATTTAAGTTCTCTGACGGTACGCGACAGAACAGTTAAGTATATACGTCTGTGACGGTTTTGAAACACGAGTGCTCACATTACACAACGCCGTTAGCCTGATTTATTATATTTTGCAAATTTAATCTTTTTTGGGAATATACGGCGAATGTAGCGATAGAAACACTAAAACATTAAAAACAAAAAAAACAAGTGGCACAAAAACCGGAAGCTGTTTTACAATTTAAAAAAGTGTTATACTCGTGCAACATAGGAATAAACGATACACAAGTGATGTAAAAACAGCAGAATGCCCTAATGATGAAGAGGGGGAGCTACACTCTGAAGCTTCCAGACTGCTTATGGGGCTATTGTGTTAGCTAAAGGTTTTATTTCGACAAATACTCTCTCGCTGTTAAAACAGGAATTTTAGAGTTTCTAAAATCCTTTTTATTCCTTGTTAATATCATATCTACATTATTTTCTATTGCAGAATAATATTGCAGCCCATCCTCAAAATCCGGGAATAATTCATCACTCAAAGCAAGTTCAATTATCTTATCATTCAAGTTTAATATTTCAACTAAAACTTTAAATTTTCTCAATATTTCTCTTGCTCTTTTAGGGCTTTTTTGTTGGCTTAAAATATAATTTGTATCTTGCTCTTTTAGGGCTTTTTTGTTGGCTTAAAATATAATTTGTATTCGCAAATGTTAGTGATGAAATGGTTAGATTAATTTCCTTCCTATCAGAAAGAGAAAAAAGTTCCGATGACTCTTCGTAAAATTCCTGTCGTTGTGCCAAAAGGTCAATTACAATATTTGTATCTACTAATATTCTGTTCATTTATACTTTTCCATTAAATAATCTCCATATAACTTTTTCTCATCAAAATCAGAAGGCAAGTCAATTACGCCACTTAAACTTTTGACTAATGGTGTAATCTCTACTTTTTCAGTTCTCTTTTTTGTAAGAATACTTAAATATGATTCTACTAATTTT
>PDWI01004282.1_pt1 | contig 19267 bp, 13 predicted proteins | sample 1430891 | NCBI WGS metagenome assembly PDWI01 (sample SAMN01162508, study PRJNA174530) | Oral metagenome, whole genome shotgun sequencing project. | biome: Marine environment; feature: Marine mammal; material: Swab sample of the gingival sulcus; isolation source: swab sample of gingival sulcus...
ACATAGCTCTTATACTTCACCTTATCAGACGTTGTCATATCAGCAACCTTATCTACCTCCTGAAGCATAATGTTACAGCGACGGATAATCTTGTACATATTATCCCATACATACCAGTTAGGTACATTACGCTCATTGATACGACCGATAGAGAACTGTGAACCCCAGAATTCATTTGTTTGCCACTTTATGATGATCTCATCGGAAGCTGTTTGTCCCGGATTCCATGATCCCCCCCAAATCTTACCAGGATTAGGAAAATCTTGTGGTGTATTCCATAGATAACCTTCTGCATTAGACTGACTATGGAAGATCGAGTCCTGCTTAAATGTTGCTTGGAAGTAATCATCAATCTCTAAGAAATTACAAGATGAGAACATCATAGAACAAGCAACGGTTGCTAAACCAATAGCCGTTTTTATTATCTTTTTCATATAAATATATCTCTTTTATTAGAATTTGAAATAAACTTGGAATGCAAATGTTGTTGGCAATGGATAGACAGCTCCATTTGCAGACGCTTGTTCAGGGTCAAAGAACTTAACCTTATCAATAGTAAATAAGTTATTTGCTACAAACTCAAGGTCTATGCTTGATAGCTTAGCTGCCTTGATCCATTCATAGCCACGAACCTTATAGCGAACACTAAGTTCCTGCATACGTAGGTAAGCACCATCACGCTTCCAGAAAGTAGAAAGCTGTGAGTTATTCTTATTACTACCATAAGACAAGCGAGGGAAGATAGCATTAGGGTTCTCTGTAGCTATAGTACCAGAATACCAAGCTGGAGTCCAACGATTCTTCGGATTATTTGCTAATGCAATAACGTTACCAAGCTCTCCATTATAGAATGGAATCCAACCAGCATCATTGTTATTAAATCCTGAGCGGTAGTAATCTACCTTAGCAGCTCCCTTAAAGAGGATACCAATAGTTAGATCCTTCCAAGTAAAGTCTCCTCCGAAACCATACATCACACGAGGCACTTGGTTACCATAAGACAAAGGCACCTTATCATCTTCAGAGATAATACCATCACCATTTACGTCACGGTACTTAATATCTCCAGGGCGAACCTGTCCAAAAGCAGTTGCTTGGTCAGGACTTGTAGCAATCTCTTCCTTACTCTTAAATAGACCTTCTGAGATATAACCACGAATCAAGCCACTTGGCTTACCTGTAACAGATAGATAGTCATAAGGAAGTTTATTTTCTTCAAAGTAGTCAATGATATTTTGTGAGAACGTGTAGTTACCACGGATAGTAAAGCTCATATCCTTACCTAACTGTTGGAAGTAAGAGATATTACCATCAGAACCGAAGCTATGCATACGACCTACGTTAGACTTAGGGAAGGTAACCATACCCACATAACGAGGAAGTGTTACACGATCTTGGAAGATGTGATCACGGTCATCACGGAAGACGTCCACAGTAATAGAGAGCTTATCCTTGAAGAGCTTAGCATCGATACCGAAGTTCGCTTTCTTGGCAACCTCCCACATAAGGTTATCAGCTCCTGTTTGGTATTCACGAATACCTTGACCCACATAACCCCAATAAGTAGGAGCATGGTTATTGATAAGCGTTAGGTATGGGAAACGTCCACCACCAATCCTATCATTACCAGCAAGACCGTAAGAAGCACGTAGCTTCAAGAACTTCAACCAAGGCATTTTATCCTTCACCCACTGATAGCCAGTAGGCACCCAACCAAGGGCAAGTGATGGGAAGAAACCGTATTGCTGTCCTGTCTTAAACTGTGCAGAGCCAGTATAACCGAAGTTAGCATCAATAAAGTAAGTATCTCTATAACCATAGTTGATACGTCCAGATAAGTTCTGACGACGCTCAGGGATAGAGTTAATGCTACCGCTCCAACCAGAACCCTTAGCATCTTCCATGTAATAGAAGAGCAATGCTCCTACATTGTGATCGCCGAAAGTTCTGCTCCAGTTAGCCTTAGACTCGAAGTAGTACTTACGATAAGTATTAACGCTTGAACCATAAACCATATCCATTTGCTTAGTACGTAAGTTTTTGGCAAGAACACCTTGAGCATTACGACCATTAGCACGATATAGATTAGGAAGGATAACGCGACTTTCGTGGAAGTTACCAACAAACTCAGACATACCCTGAGCTGAAACAGTAAGTCCCTTTAATGCACCACCAAAGAAGTCATCAAAAGACTGAGTCAACTTAAGCGTAAGCACATTACGTTTACTATCAGCATCTTTATAACCAGTATGGTTAAGAGCTACATAAGGAGAAATCATATCTCCAGTACCATAAGTTGGGAATGTACCATCAGAGTATTCAAATGGGAACATCACTGGCGTTAACATACGGACATTAGCCCAAACGGCATTAGTATCCATATGACCGGGAGTAGTATTTAGCGAGATATGACCATCAGCACCGAAGTAAAGCTGAGTAGACTTAGTCAGGTTCATATCGATATTAGCACGATAAGTCATACGCTTATAAGAAAGAGGTTTCTTAAATAGATTCTCCTTCTGACGGTAAGCAGCACCTTCATCTTGATAACCAAGAGATACGAAGTAGTTAGCCAAGCTACCACCACCACGAGCACTCATATAGTAGTTCTGCTGGATAGAGTTACGTGTCATAATCTCATCAAGCCAGTTCACATCAGGATACAGGTCTTTATCAAGTCCAGACTTAATCAAGTCTAATTCAAGAGGAGAATAAAGGTCATTTTCTCCTGACATCGCACGAGCTTCATTCGCAAGTACAGCATAGTCATAAGCCCCAAGATATTCAGGAAGACGTTTAATGTGAGAAATCTTAAATGTAGCACGAGCAGTAATATCGAGCTTATCCTTCTTACCACGCTTAGTTGTTACGACGATTACCCCGTTGGCACCACGCACACCATATACTGCTGTTGCAGAGGCGTCCTTAAGGATAGAGAAAGACTCTACGTCATCAGGGTCAATGTCATTAAGATTACCCTCAAGACCATCAATCAAAACTAAGGCACTACCACCAGCACCAAAAGTAGAGATACCACGAATCCAGAAGTTCGACAAGTTCTTACCCGGCTCTCCTGAAAGGTTCATTGAGATAACCCCTGCCATACGACCTCCAAGCATATTACTTAGTGATGTAGCAGGCGTCTTAATCTGGTCAACAGAGATCGTTGAGATCGCTCCTACGACAGAGACCTTCTTCTGAGAGCCATGCCCTGTAACAACGACTTCATCAAGTTGCTCAGCATCTTCTCTAAAGACTACCTTCAATCCTTTGATAGGCTTAGTAATAAGCTTCTCATAAGTCTTATAACCCATCATCTGAACAAGCAAGATCGTATTCTTCTCAACCTTGAGCTTGAACTTACCATCATCATCAGTCAATGTATTATAACCAGGTCTATCCTTTACATAGACCGTAGCATAAGGGATTGGCTCTCCTTTGACATCAACAACAACCCCAGAGACTTGGACTTCTTTGTCCTTACTCTGTGCATTTAGCCCCCCCATAGGGATAAGGAGGAGCGTACATATTATTGACAATATATAATTTTTCATCTTTTACACGTATTATTCAATAGATAGTTTACGAATTACACGGTTACCATTGTCTGCAACATAGACAATATTACCATCTGCACTGACTGCAACACCTGTTGGCTTATTAAACTTAGCAATTTCTGGACCTCCATCCTTGTAGCCTTTACTACCGGGTAATCCAATAGGTGTTGTTACAACAGTCTTATCCTCAGGAAGAGAAGTATCAATTACTCGGATACAATCATTACCTGTATCTGCAATATACATTTTACCATCAGCAGTGAAGCAGATTTGACGTGGATACCTAAACTTAGCATTCTTTAGAAGACCATCTTCCCAGCCTTTACCAGCAGCATCACCTTCCCAAGCAGAACGACCAGCATACTTTTCACCGTGATACTCTGCCTTATCCTTATCCTCAAGTTTATCAACCTCTACAGTCCAAATTTGATGTTTGTCTGCCATAGAAACAAAAAGTTTATTAGGTTCTATAGGGCTAAACATACAATACATATCACTATTACCTGGACCTACCATATTAAGCAGAATCTCAGCACGACGTGTGCGAGGATTAACACGAACCAACTGTCCCTTCCACATTACGCAGTAAATCATCTTATCTACCTTATTTACTACGAAAGAGTGCTTCCAGTTACCACCGTCAATATCTTTCGTTTCTTCATTTTTCAAGGCAGATAGCTTACGAGGAGCATAGCCTGCAGATTTCTGAAGTGCAGTATAGCCCATACCATCATCATCTGGAACATAAACTGTCTCGAGACCAGCCTCATCAGAGAAGGTTGGTGCATTTGGCAATCTCACATCTGTAGCAAGAATCACACCTTCATCTTTCTTCAGGTTTACCTTAACAATCAGACCATTGGTATTATTTCCGTCAGGCTTTTTAGCATGAGCACCACCACCTTTACCGTCAGATGAAGTAACAATACGTTCCGCAATGAAGATATTATCTTCATCATCTAACACGATATATGCAGGAGACGAAAGCGTTGAAGTTGTCAATGTAGAACCCATCTTAGTAGGCTGATCACTTTGAGACGCCTGACCTACCACTGTCGTTACAGCAGTCTGAGTCTTATAGATAAAGTCTCGAGGAGATTCGCCCTTGATAACCTTATCCCCTTGCGTACGCTCAACTTCTATAGAGATATTTCTCTGATAAGTCAACCCCGCAGGGACATAAACATACATTTTCGAACCGTTAGAAGACACAAGACCTCCTTGACGAACGACTCTCTTACCTTCAACATTATAAATAAAGTTAACCTTTAGCCCCGTAGTATCAGAACCAAAGTTTGCCCCCTCAATAATCATAGGAGTAGCAATACCTCCTGAATCAGGATAGAAATCCTTAACAACAATAGGGCTATTGGGGTCAAACTTTGCCCCAACGCTCGCGGCTCCCTTATCTCGACAAGAGAAACCGAGACCCACCAAGGTGAGTGCAGCACTTAATACGAGTAATCGTTTTCGCATAATAATTTATTTTATAAACATTAGTTACTATCTGAAGACATCTCAACCTTCAAGGATATGAGTATCTCTAATACAACAAATATATCAATACTATAACAATCCTATTTATAAAAGCTTGGGAATAAGGTACAATTCCAAATACGTAAATGAATAAATAGCTAAACAAAACACATCGCCCATTACATATTTATAAACACAGCACACTTAAATAAAATTATTTCAAATCCCCCCCCCATATTATTAAAGAATAAAATCCATAATAATAAGGACAGCTCAGAGGTCTCTACCTAAAGTATTTTAGCCTTAACTAATCCAATAAAATTTGGAATTATATGGCAAAAGATCTATAAGGTAGGAATTAAGACTCACATTTCGCAAAGCACAATAATATGACAAACAGACATTTACAAAGCACACATGTCTGTAAAAAAAATAACATATATCACTCAAAAAAGTTATATATGTTAGTTGAAAAAGTAATATATATCATTTTGAAATTTAATATATGTTATTTTTTCAAAAGATATAAGCACGTCAAAATCCGAGAATAAAAGCCTAATAACAAAGCTCTTAAGAAAGGAACAGAAAATAGAAGATTAAGAGAAGAAGAAAGCGAAGAACAAGAGCAAAGACTAACATCAACCATTCTACACGGCGGTTGATTTTGATTGCAACTTCTACATCAGCATAAGTAAAGGGGCGTTCCTTCTCTCCGATATAAGGCTTGTCGAAGACCTCGCCAAAGTAATCATGCGGACCGCCAAAGCGACAATCAAGGATAGCAGCAAGAGCAGCCTCTGGATAACCAGCATTTGGACTGGCATGCTGACGACCATATTTCTTGACAAAACCAAACAAATTTAACCTATTCACGGAGAGTAGCATCAAGAAAGCCGTTAGACGTGCAGGGATATAGTTCAGCATGTCGTCAAACTTGGCAGAGAAATAGCCATAGTCCCCATAGCGTTCGTTCTTGTAGCCTATCATAGAGTCCTGCGTATTTGCCATCTTGTACATAAGCATACCTGGAAGTCCCAAGACTGCCCAGCAAAACATAGGAGCTACGACACCATCGCTTAGATTTTCAGACAAAGTCTCAAGGGCTGCCGTCTGCACCTCGTGGCGACTAAGGGCAGCCGTATCACGCCCAACGATGCGTGCCACCTGCTTTCGCCCTGCTTCGAGCGATAGCTCTAAAGCAGAAAAAACCGTCTCAACCTCATCTCGCAAAGTCTTACCAGAGAGCATAAAGAAGACAGTAAAGATATAAAGGATAGCAGATAAAGAAAGGAAAAGAAACAAGAAGATGTCTTGAGAAAAGAGCATATCAAGACCTATCGACAGATAGATGATTAAGCCTAAGACAAAGAGGGGTAAGCAGAAAGAAAAAAGCGTTAAGGCTGTATTATAAGCAGAACCTCTAAGATAAGACTGCGAACCATTGCCTTGGTTGAAGCGTTTCTCTCCCCAAGCAATCAGTTTGCCAAAGCCTACGATGGGGTGATATTTGCTATTGGGGTCGCCAAACATCTTATCCATCAGCACGCCAATAATAAATAGAGGAGCAATAAACAGAGTTAGGATAAAAGCAAGGTTCAGCAAATCATTTTCAGGAAATATCTGAAAGTTTGTAGGGATAGAATAAGCTGCAATGACTGTTACAATTACTATCAGCCAAGCATAAACAAAAATCATCAGCCCAAGCAAAGCAATGCTATACAGAGCATTAAATATCTTTCTCATTGTTCTTATTCTTCTATTTAATCAAATTCATACGTTCAAGTTACAATAGACGAGGCTAATGAATAATTGATAATGAAAAATTAATAATTCTTAATTGACTACGTCGACCTGCGGTTCTACATTCTTAATTTGATAGACCGCTCCACCCCGCCACTGCGTGGCACGCTTCGACAAGCTCAGCGACCGCCCCTCCCACGATAGACCTTTGCACGAACCTTCGTTGAATTATTCCCCTCCGTGGGAGGGGTGCCATCAAAGGAGCGGAGCGACTGCAGATGGCGGGGTGGGGCGGATTTAATGAATAGTTGATAATTAAGGATTGAGAATTTAGGGATAGCATATTCACTATTCAAAATTCATCATTCACTATTCTCGAAGAGATCGCCCCACCCCGTCAGCCTATGGCTGCCACCCCTCCCACGGAGGGGAATCTTTCGCACCATTCTCCCTTTGAAGGGGAAAGGCTTCGCCCATAGGTTGACGAGTACCGAAGACTGCTACGCAAAGGTCTGCCAAGGGCGGAATTAAAAAGTTTATCCTTAGCAACCTTTTATACTTTCTCATCATAATTCAGTCATCAGCCTATCTATCGCCTGAAAAAGCAGATTATTTTCACAGCCTGTCTGCGTAGCAATGCGGAGATGTCGCTCGCTTAAGCCCTCGAAATTAGAGGCATCACGCACAAGTAAACCGTAATCTTTGACTAATCGTTCCTTTAGCTCACTTGCCTTAAAAGGCGTCTCCATTAAGAAAAAATGGGTGTCCGTTGGATAAACCTTTATACCTTTTATACCATTAAGCTGAGTAATCAGCCTATCACATTCGGCAAAAAGCTCTGTCCTATCGATACCTTCATAAGGTTGATTAGACAAAAAGAACTTCGCACTCTCAATAGCTAAAGCATTTACAGACCAAGGCTGACGTAATGCTCTAATCTGCTGAACAAGCTCCTCCGTTCCGATGATATAACCTAAGCGGACACCCGGTATTTTGAGGCTCTTAGTAAAGGAATGAATGAAAATCTGTTTTCTATTCTGCCTTAGCATCTCACGAACTGGCGTGAGCGGTCTTCGAGCAAAGTAGTCGTAACTCCTATCAATAATAAATAGCGTATCACGATTAAAGCCAGACATCAGCTCCTCCTCGTCCCAAAGCTTGCCTGTCGGATTATTTGGATTACAGAACCAAAGCGTATCAACTTTTTCTTTATCTAAACCGATAAGCTGATGCTTATGCAGGCGACAGGCATCGGCATATTCGCTGAAGGTGGGCTGAATGATGTGTGTGCGACTGCCAGCTTTTAGCTGAGCAATGAGATAAATACCTTCGGTTGCCCCATTTGTTAGCAAGACTTCTGAAGGCTTTACACCATGAAAGTCGGCAATCTGCTGTTGAAGAGTAAAAGGTTCTGGCTCAGGATAAGAAGAGACCAGCCGTGGAAGTTCCTGCTGAAGATGAGCCACAAGCTTGCTGTTGTCTGTTGCTCCATAGACATTAGAGCTGAAGTTCGCTCTAATACCTTTATATTTATATAGGTCGTCGCCGTGTCCCTTAATCATTACTCATCAGTTTATAGAGCAGCTCCATATCAATATTTTGCCTTAGATGAGCGGCGAGTTTGTCATACTGTTCATCTTTGTAGCTCTCGTAGTCTTGCATAAGCTTGCTAGCCGAAACGTTTAATTTTTCCTTAAATGGTTCAAGCAAATAATCTACAAAAGCTGGATTATCTAAGATGCCATGCAGATAAGTCCCCATACAAGTTTGGTCAAGGTGGTAGCCATCTTCTCTGCCATCTTCGAGCGTTGCCAGAGGAGAGGCAGTCGCTTCGTTGCATAGCGAGGTCTGTCCCATGTGTATCTCATAGCCTTGGCACTCTTCTTGGCAGTGGAGGAAGCGAAACTTTGTCTGTTTGGTCAGTTTCTCGCCAAGCATCTCTGTCTTTATCGGCAAAAGCCCCAGCCCTGGAAGAGCAAGAAGGTCGCCCTCTACACCCTTGGGGTCAGAAACCTCCACGCCCATCATCTGATAGCCTCCACAGATACCCAAGACCGTCTTACCCTCTCGCTTAGCCCTTACGACAGCTTGAGCAACGCCATTACGCCTTAGCTCATAGAGGTCAGCCAAAGTACTTTTACTCCCCGGAATGATGATGATGTCTGCCTCGGCTATTTCGTCTGTATTATTCGTATAATATAGGTGAACACGTTCATCTTGCTCTAAGCGAGCGAAATCGGTGTAGTTGGAGATATAGCGTAGTAGCACCACGGCAACGTTGATACGTCCAGCCTGACTTTGCATGTTCCGCTTTGAGAGTGCCACAGAGTCTTCTTCCTCAATGTGAATATCTCTAAAGTGCGGAATGACACCCAGCACAGGTACGCCACAGAGTTCTTCAAGCATTCGTTTACCCTCCTCGAAGAGCCGTATGTCGCCTCGAAATTTATTGATAACAATGCCCTTGATTAAGCTCTTGTGTTCTGCTTTCTGTAGCATAATCGAGCCGTAAACAGAGGCAAAGACACCCCCTCTATCTATGTCTGCTACAAGGATCGTTGTCGCCTTAGCATATTCTGCCATGGACATGTTGACAAGATCAGAGGATTGTAGGTTAAGTTCGGATATAGAGCCTGCCCCCTCCATGACGATAGGATTATACTTTTGCTCAAGGCGGTCAAAGGCATTGTGCACTTCTCCCCTTAGTTCTCCACGACCGATGGTGCGGAAGTACTCGTAAGCATCTTTGTTTCCGATGGGCTTACCATGAAGAATGACCTGCGAACGCTTGTCACTTGAGGGCTTAAGGAGTAGAGGGTTCATATCTGTGTGAGGCAGTAGCCGAGCAGCCTCTGCCTGAACTGCCTGAGCCCTTCCCAGTTCCAAGCCTTTAGGCGTAACGAAAGAGTTAAGAGCCATGTTTTGAGCCTTGAAGGGGGCTGGGCAGTAGCCGTCTTGTAAGAAAATACGACAGAGACCTGTCGCCAAAATACTCTTCCCTACATCACTCCCTGTCCCTACAAACATCAGGGGCTTTAGCTTTGTTTTCATAGCTCTTTCTTATAAGTTACCCTCTTTCGCAGTATAGCCAAATAGAAGCACACCAACCTTATCGTCCATAAGCATACGTAACCTCAATCGAAGAAAGTGGAATCTATTGATATAGGTTCTTATACTTTGAATAGGATGTGGTTCAAAGCTCCACGACAAAAATGGGATATCTGGAAGATGCTCCCTAATAAAATCATAGTTATAACTATCCGAAGAAATATAATGGATTATCTTCTCTTTATAGAGCTGTCGTATTACCTTTGCTTGTCCTTGCAGCTCCTCTTTGGAGATTGTCTTATAGTTATAAGGCTCTAAATAATAACTTGTGAAATAACCGCCATCTTTCTTATTTGTATCTTTGGAAAAGGCTTTTAGTAGCTCTGGCGACTTAGATTCTACGATAAATTGAGATTTATTTAAGCCTAATTCCTTTACAATTTCATTAAGTCGTCCTAAGGACTCTTGGCAGTTGTCTTCATTTAGATTGGTATAGTCGAGCCAAAAATGTAAGTTTTTGCTCCTATCACTTGACTTAAGTAGATCTATCAAGATAAGACCTGTTGCGTCTTCGAGGTCATGCGTAACCGTAAAGACCTGATGTTCACTATCAAAGTAAACATCACACTCTACGCCATAAAACTTCTCAGTACTTTCGGTGTATTTCTCAATACTATTTACTCTGTGAGCATAGACCTTTTCTGTAAAACAGAAACGGAAAAAGGCATCTTGATAAATAAGAAGTAGGGTAAATAGAGCGACTACAAGCCCCATCCCAATAATAGTAAATAGAATAAGTTTTTTCTTTTTTATTTTCATATGCTAATGTATTATTTCTTCTTTCGTTTGTAGGCGAACTTTTGCCAAATCTCTTCCTCCCAAGCTTGACGACACATCTCGTCCTTTGCTAAAATAAAAAGGTAGTCGCTCAGACGATTAACCCAAGGGATCAAACCTTCTGGCAAGGGATCTTCACGCTCAAGCGTCCAAAGGCGGCGTTCAGCTCGTCGCGTAACCGTACGAGCTAATTGTATCTGAGCAGAAAGGGGCGTTCCTCCCGGAAGGATAAAAGAACTATTATTGGGGGTATGCTCCATCAAACGAGCCGTCTCTTGCTCAAGGCTTCCAAGCCAAGCCATGTCAAAGCTATTAGGATTCTCATGTCTTCTCTCAGAGCGAGTAGCAATAAGGCTCATCATCTGCATGATCTGCATCTGTAGCTGTCCAAGGAAAGCATGCCGCTCGTCTTTTATATCAATCATTGAGCGAATCACGCCGAGATGAGCATTCAACTCGTCCATAGTGCCATTTGCCTCTATGCGAGGGCAATCTTTGGGAACACGTTCACGACCAAATATACCTGTCGTCCCCTTATCTCCCGTCTTTGTTATTATTTTCCCCATAATTTGCTTATTTATAAAAACAAAGATACAAGAAAAAGAATACTATTTAGTTGGCAAATCAAAGCTAATTGCTTATTTTTGCTCACAAGTAAACATTACAATTAAACAAGAAGTCCTATTATGACTGTATTAGAAACACTAAAAGGATTATTTGACATTACCACATTTAGCCTTGACGAAGTTCGCAAGGCATTTGTTCCGTTATTCTTCACCATTGATATTTTAGGCTGTATACCTATTATCCTTTCACTAAGAGCAAGAAAGCAAAAGTTTAATTCAGAACAAGTTGCCATATATGCAGGGCTTGTCCTGATTATATTCCTTGCCTTTGGGAATAGCCTCCTTAGTATGCTCAGTATCGACATCAACTCTTTTGGTGTCGCAGGGGGAATTATTCTATTTGTTATGGCAATAGAGATGGTCTTCGGCTTGGAGATATTCAAAGAAGATAGCCCTTCGGCAAATGCAACCTTTGTCCCTCTTGTCTTTCCCCTATTTGCTGGAGCAGCAGCCTTTACGCTTATCATGAACCTCCTAAATAAGGACGGCCTAGCTCCATTTAATATTGCAATTAGTATCATACTTAATATGGTATTTGTCTATCTAGGCTTACGATATGTGGATAAGATTGAGAAAATCTTAGGAGATAGCGGAGCTTATGTCTTGCGTAAGTTCTTCGGGGTCGTACTTCTTGCTATATCTGTCAAGTTCCTTGCTGGAGGACTACTGCCACTCATAGACATGGTAAGGGAAAGCATGACTGCGACACAACCCTAATACATATATAAACAATACATAAGGAGGAAAGGCTAATTTGCCTTAGCCTCCTTTTTTTTGTACCTTTGCTAAGGTATCATATATAGTTACATCATAAAATTAAAAGATATGAATACAATTCATCTAATCGAAGAGAACTCGCTACTTAGCCGTTTCGTTGCCGAGATGCGTAACGTTGAGAAGCAAAAAGATCCAATGCGATTCCGTCAAAATATACAACGTGTTGGCGAGATTATGGCCTATGAGCTAAGTAAGACTTTGGATTATAAGATGATTGACGTGCAGACTCCTCTTGGTGTGGCAAGCTGTGCAGAGATTGAGAATCAGATTGTGCTGGGAACTATCCTACGTGCAGGACTTTCTTTCCACCAAGGTTTCTTGAGCTACTTTGACTCTGCCGAAAATGCCTTCGTTTCAGCTTATCGCAAGCACAAAGACCGTCTGAACTTCGACATCTTTATTGAGTATATCGCTTCGCCTTGCTTAGATAACAAGACACTTATCCTAGTAGATCCGATGCTTGCTACAGGCGGCTCAATGGAACTTGCCTATAAGGCTCTTCTAACTAAGGGAACTCCTGCAGAGATTCATCTTGTATCTATCATTGCAAGCCGTGAAGCTGTTGATTATCTTGAGCGACGCTTCCCTGAGGCAAACGTACACCTTTGGGTTGCAGCTATTGATGAAGAGCTAAACGAGATGGCTTACATAATCCCTGGATTGGGAGACGCTGGCGACCTTGCTTACGGCACTAAGCTTTAGTTAAAAAGACGAAAGCAGTCCCTCTTTAGGGAGTTTGGAATCATAAGTCTCAGTAAGAACTTATATAAAAGTATAATATAAGTTCTTGCTGGGGCTTTTTTCTTTTTTACTCCTTAAAGCGATAGTTTCACACTGAGGAGACTACAGTCTCTTCCATATGAGACTCGAGTCTCACGAGCGTGAGACTATTAAAGTAAAGACCTTATTTCGCTATCTTTGTAAAACAGTATAAATTATAGAGATAAGATAATGAAGAAAATAGTCAGCCTATTATTGCTACTCCTTAGCTTTGGGCTACAGCTGATAGCAGGTCCTGTTGATGCCAAAAGGGCTAAAGCATTTGCCGAGCAGTTTGTCCAAGTCAATGACGAGGACTTTCGAGCGGCAACAGTGAAAGAGGCTCAAGCACCAGCCTACTATATATTTAATGATAAGACAGGTAAAGGCTTCGTATTGGTATCTGGAGAAGACCGCCTTCCTCTGCTTATGGCTTATGCTGACGAGGGACAGATAGACGCAAAGAAGTTACCCATTCAGCTGAAGGCTCTCTTAGAGCGGTATAGCGAACAAGTCAAGGCTTTACGCCAGACAAAGGACAAAGACAATCTAAGGAGTCAAGACTTCTATATTCACAAAGCACAGATTATTGTCAAGCCTTTGACTCAGTCTAAGTGGGATCAAGCAGAACCTTTTAATAATGATGCACCAAAGATGAGCGATGGACAAAAGGCAATGACTGGTTGCGTTGCGACTGCCATGGCTCAAATTATGTACTACCACAAATGGCCTAAGCAAGGTCAAGGTTCACATGCTTACACACCTATAATCTACGGCAAAAAACTTTCAGTAAACTTTAGCAAGTCCAACTACAAATGGGAGGACATGCGAGATCGCTATCCAATTAGATATACACAGAACCAATGGACTGGGGTAACAACGAAAGAACGTGGTTATTTAGATAGTGAAGCAAAGGCAATAGCCAAGCTGATGTTTGATCTTGGCGTTGCCGTAGATATGAACTTTAACACTGGGGCAAACGGAGGAAGTTCTGCTATTACCTATTATGCAGCAAAGTCTATGACGAAGTACTTTAAGTACAATGCCAAGTATATCGCACGAATAAATTGTAAGGGCAGTCAATTTATAGACAAAATGAAATCAGAACTTGACTCATCTCGCCCATTTATCCTATCAGGAGCAAAAGATATGTCTGGGCATGCATGGGTCGTAGACGGCTATGACGAGAACGACTATATGCACTGCAACTGGGGTTGGTCTGGTATAGCTAACGGCTTTTACTCTATCAACATGTTAGTCCCTGTAGAGAAAGGTATTGGAGCTGGATTCGGGAAATATAATGATGCCCAAGACATCATCATTGCCAAACCTAATAAAAATGGCAAACAAGAAGTAGAGCCTGCAAGTCTATCTTGCCAACAAAATGGACGACTTGCATGGAACGAAAGTTCTATGCTCAAGACTCAAGACCTAAGCCTCAAGCTTACAAACCCTGGAAATAACGGCTCAACCCAAAACTTTACAGGACAGCTCGGAGTCGGAGTCTTTGACAAAAATGATAATTTAATCAAGAAAACAATATGGGTTCAAGATGTAAATCTTCCAGAGTTCTATGCCTATCCATCAGTATCATTATTCCTTAATCTAAAGAACTTATCGGCTGGGACATACAGCCTTCGCCCTATATCTAAATATCTAAATAAAGAGTGGATTGTCTTCAAAGATGCCAACGAGATTGTCATTGAGATTTCAGGAAATATCGTCCGAAAAGTTAGTGATTCGTATGAACTTGCCTTTCAACACAGTCTACCTCCACGAGAAGAAGCACAAGCTTATAACAAAGGTAAAGGCTCATGTTATCTAAGGATCAAGAACAAGTCTTGTCAAATCATCAAAGAGGCTAAACTCTATATGTACCTAAGTAATAAGGACAAAAAGCATAAGCTATTCTTAGACGATGTTAGATTTTATAGCTTAGAAGACCGAAGTTATAAGATGACATATGACCTTTCTACTCTTCGCAACTTAAAAGCAGGGACTTATGATGTGAGCTTTGAAATAAAATATGAGCGACAGAGCTATCCAATAAAGAACCCTTTTGGGAAATACTCAATCACAATATTAGACCAAAATGACTTAGCTGTTTTGACTTGTAAGAGCATGGAGGTAAACAAGGGAGACTATCCCTTAGAAAGCTATCATCTGACAGAGGAAAGCCTTAAAGGTGAACAAATACTAAACCTTATTGCCATAGTAGAAAATAAGGGAGACATAGCTTATAAGGGACGTTTTAGCTATCGCCTAAAGAAAATTTCAAATGGCAAAATAATTGAACTTGGGCAATCTCAAGAGATAGAGCTAAAGGCTGGCAGCGAGACACCCTCTAATAAGATGTATACTGAGTTTGATTTAAGTAAGCTAAAGCTACAGAAAGGTCTCTATGAGCTACACCTCGTAGCTAATCATGAAGGTAAAGACCTTGATGTATGGAATCCTCTCCTTAAGCGACATATCTTTGTCTACAAAGGCTATGATGCAAAACCTACAGCTATAGAAAAGCTTAGAGGACTTAAGATTAAAGTTTACCCAAATCCTGTAATCAATGAGCTACATATAGAGGGAGCTTATCAAAGTCTATCCCTCTACTCTATGACAGGTCAGCGACTAATCTACTATTCGGAGCAAGAACCTAAGCCAAAGATTTTGGATACGTCATCTATACCTAGAGGTTCTTATATCCTAAGGCTAAAGACCGCTGAAGGACAACAATCTCTTCACATTTATAAACAATAGACAGATAAGATGAAGTTAAAGAAAATAGCAGTTTCAGGACTTGGAGGCGTTGGTGGTTATTATGCTGCGATGCTACAGCAAGAGGCAGAAAGAGAGGGCTTAGGGCGAGAGCTTTATTTTATAGCCCGCCAAAGCCATGCCGAAGCTATCAAAAAGAATGGCTTAGAGGTCTTCACGCCGACACGACATTTCAGCGTTAAGCCAACGGCTGTCCTTGATAGCACGAGGGACTTGACAGAGGGCAAGCCCCTGCCTAAGATGAACCTCATCATCGTAGCAACAAAAAGCTATGACCTTGAGGCAAACATTCGTCAGCTAATGCCCCTAATTGACGAAGAGACTATAATCCTTCCCCTGCTTAATGGGGCAAATATCAGCGAAAGAATACAAGAAGTACTACCAAACAATATAGTTTGGTATGGCTGTACCTACATCTCTGGACGAAAGAAAGAGGCAGGACAGATAGAGCTATTGGACGATAAGGAGCTTTTTCTCTTTGGCTCTGGCAAAGAAAAGCAAACAGAAGAAGAAGCAGAACTTCTAATGCTTCTCCTCAATAGTGGAATAAAAGGCGACAACCCTGCAAACATCATGACAACGATTTATCGTAAGTTTGCCATGATTTCGGCAACAGCCACAGGGACTTCCTACTTCGATTGCAACGTTGGGGAGACTCTTTCACAACATGGAGAAGAGATGAACCAGCTTGTAGACGAGGTTTGTAGCCTAATGGCATTAAAAGGCTTACAAGATATTGAGGAGGCAAAAGCCTTTATCAAGAAAAGGCAATACATCATGCCGCAGCATACGACCTCTTCCATGCACGTGGACTTCATGAATGGAACAAAGACAGAGCTGGAGAACCTAACAGGCTACGTCGTCAAAGAAGCAGAAAGCCTTGGCTTAGAGTTGCCCCTCTACCGTAAGATGTATGCAAAGCTAAAAAAATGAAGGAGGTAAAGAGATTAAGATATTTGCTGATAGCTGCTGTCGTGGGGCTGATGAGCCTCTTGACAGCACAGGCTCAGAGCGTGCTTGAGCAGGCTATGCAGAAGAAGGTATCGAAAATATTTTCTAAGCGAGAGTTTCAACGCTTGCAACGTTATCGCCCTATTCCTCCCTTTGACGAAAGCCCTTTCTATGGTTTATTAGATAGTCCTATAGCTTCTAAAAAAGAAAAATTAAGCCTACTAAATAAGATTCTAACAAATAGCCTGCTCGGTCCGACGATAGAGCTTACACCAAAGCTAAACCTTAGCCTTGATGGACTTATCTATTTAATTCCAGACTATAACAAAACAGATGGCGTATGGCTGGGCTATGAGGCAATGCTTGAATATAAGATAGGACTGGGGCGTAAGCTAATTCTCCGCAGTAGTAATAACTACACGCTTAAGAGCCACAAGTATTACCACGAACATAAGCTTTACTATTATTTTAATCCTGAAAGAGATGGCTTAGTACTTATATCGGCAGGACAAACTTCTCGAGAAACATTAGCAGAGACTAAGGGAGAGATTTTCTCAATGAAACATATCAACCCAATAGGAGCGAACAGCTCTTTACGGCAGTACAGCAAGACCTTTGTCTCCCTTCGCTCGACAATCTCTCCCCTACCTAAGCTCAACGCTACGCTTTCACTACTTTATGAAGATAGAAAGCCAAGTATTGTTCCTACTTTAGAGAGGGGGAAAGTTATACTATCAGAGCTTAACCTCATCTATGACTTCGCCCTAACAGCACCAACACCTGCAGACTATCCAAGAGCAACACAACTGCCTTACGGCTACGGCTCTGTTGCTCTTGGGCTGAACATACGTAAAGCATTCAAACCATCTACACTGGGCTTAGATAAGTCGGAGGATTTCTATCATTATAATATGATAGAAGGATCTATTCGCTCTGCATGGGCAGACAATATCTTCTTGCACAAGTTAGCAGTATTCGGTGGCGGATTCATTGGAGAGCGAAGACTATCTCCCTTAGATACACGACACTTTCGTAGCCTTTCTATCGTTACGCCTTCTACATTTGACAATTCTTGGGCAACACTATCTAATGACTATCGCTTAGACAAGCAGTGGGCAGGCTGCTATTGGAACGGCACAAGTCAGAAACTTCTTCTTGGACGAACTTTCCTTGGTGCAAGGGGTCTTGGCTTTGACGAAAGCCTACATCTGAAAGTTCTATCCGATCTTGACAAACGTTATTATGCTGAATTTGGCTATTCTTTCGGTTGGGATAGGTTCTTCCGTATGGGACTTTTTGTCGGAACAGACTTCACAAGTTCACGAGCAAACTGGCAGTTTGCCATCAACGTACCTATTACGCTTCTGATGAGCCAATGGGGTGAACGCTACTAATATCGTATCTTTGTACTGATGGAACGGTATTTAGAATTTAAGCCTGTTGGCATAAAAGACAAAAATAAAATTCAGTCCTATACTCTAAAAGGACATGCACAGATTTGTGATCTTGCCTTTGCTAATCTATTTGGCTGGGCAGAGTATTATATGACCTCTTGGGCTGTGCTTAACGAAGCACTAATCATACGCTTCAAGCCACACAACTTCCCTCATTATGCCTACCTTTTACCTGTATGTGGCAAGGAAGAACAGCTAAAGCATGCCTTAGAAGTTCTCAAAGATCAATGTAAGCATGAGGGCTATCCCCTACTCCTTATGGGACTTGCCCCTGAGTGTCAAAGGCATTTGGAAGAGCTATATCCTGAAAAATTTGAACTTTTGAACGATCGCTCAAGCTGTGATTACATCTATCTTAGGGAAAAGCTTGCGAGCCTATCAGGGAAAAAGCTACAGAGCAAACGTAATCATGTTAATAAGTTCAAAAAGCTCTATCCAGACTACGAAACAGAGATAATTAGTTCTGCAAACTTTGAGGAATGCTTAGCTTTAGCAAAGTCTTGGCTTAAGGCGAGTGAGGAAGATAAGGGCGAGGATAAGGAGTTTCAGATGATAGAGCGTATGCTAAGGCATTTTGAGGCATTAGGACTTAAGGGTTTAGCCTTACGAGTAGCGGGGAAACTTGTTGCTTTTACGATTGGTTCTCCAATAAATGCAACAACTTATTGCATACATATAGAGAAAGCTCTGAACAATTACGAAGGAGCTTTTACCATGATAAATAAATGCTTTGCTCAACTTATTCCAGAGCAATATACATTCATCAATAGAGAGGAAGATCTTGGTTTGGCTGGTCTGCGTAAGAGCAAACTTTCTTATAAGCCACATCATCTTCTTGATAAGGGCATCGCTCAGCTTAAAGACATGAATTAAGATAAAGCCTAATGAAAGCAAATGAAATCATCTTCCTTGACGAAGTAGATAGCACGAACCGTTACCTAAAGGACTTGATACAGACAGAGGCACAAGCAGAGCAACTGCTTTGTGTCGTAGGGCGAAAGCAAATAGCAGGACGAGGACAAAAAGGAAATACTTGGTTTGCGACCGAGACAGAGAGCTTAACCTTTTCTTTTATCTTTAAGATAAAGGACTTAAGTCCTCACAAACAATTTATTATTAGTCAGCTCTCAGCTTTAGGACTTTATCGCTCAATTAAAGGCTTACTTAGTATTGAGCAGGCAAAAAATCTCAAGATAAAGTGGCCAAATGACCTTTATTATCAAGATAAGAAGTTAGCAGGCATGCTTATCGAACACAGCCTTACGGGGAA
>PDWI01004283.1_pt1 | contig 19263 bp, 16 predicted proteins | sample 1430891 | NCBI WGS metagenome assembly PDWI01 (sample SAMN01162508, study PRJNA174530) | Oral metagenome, whole genome shotgun sequencing project. | biome: Marine environment; feature: Marine mammal; material: Swab sample of the gingival sulcus; isolation source: swab sample of gingival sulcus...
TGATAAAATTCTTGCCGTTAAAAAAGTCACGGTACCCAAAGTGCTTAAAATGGCAAAGCAAATAAAAACATTAGAGCTAAAACTGGCGGATAATATGCAAAGTAAGGACGTTGATGTCGAAGCCCAATACCCGCTGGTGGATGAAATTGCTGAACTGAAAACTCAGCTGACCAAAGCGCACTTAAAATGTATCAAGTCAGTCAGAAATATCCTCACCGATGAGCAATTTGAGACATTAAAAAATTATGTTGCAAAACAAGGTAAATAACCGCATATTACTCCGTGTTGCAGCTGTTTTGCCGCACGGAGTCTTGTAAAAATTCTTTAAAAGACTTTGCCCGCAGGATACGAACCCAGCACCTTGAATAAAGTGGCAATATCCTGCATTTCTCGTAACAGCGACTGTACTTTTTGCTCACTGCGATGTCCTTCGATATCAATAAAAAAGACATATTCCCAAATACCTTGCCGGGCGGGACGAGATTCCAGGCGCGTCATATTGATGTTGTGACGTGAAATCGGTTCTAATAACTCGTACAACAGTCCCGGGTGATTGTTTGATGAAACCACCAAACTGGTTTTGTCCTCACCGGTTGCCTGTAACTCCTGGGTACCGATAACAAGAAAGCGGGTGGTGTTATTGGCCTCGTCTTCAATCCCGGCCGCCAAAATAGACAGACCGTAGAGGTCCGAAGCCATTTGCCCGGCGATGGCGGCGGCGTTAGCATCCTGCACGGCCAAATCTGCCGCTAAGCCGTTACTGGCAACCGGTTTGCACTCGGCATGCGGGACATAACGATTCAGCCAATTGCGACACTGAGCCAGAGCTTGTTCGTGGGCATAAACGACGTTGACCGATGACAAATCCTCTGCATTAGACAACAAATTGTGCTGAATGCGCAGCAAAATCTCCCCACAAATTTTCAAATCAGACTTCAACAGCATATCAAAGGTATGCGTAATCACACCTTCGGTTGAATTTTCAATCGGCACCACCCCGAAATGAGCATTTTCCGACTGCACAGACTTAAAGACATCGGGAATAGTACGCATTGCCACGGTATTGACCGAATGGCCAAATTGTTTGAGCACCGCAGCTTGAGTAAAGGTGCCTTCCGGCCCCAAATAGGCAATGTCCATCGGCATTTCCAACGCCAGACAGGCGGACATGACTTCACGAAAAAGACGATGGATTTCCTTATCAGGTAACGGGCCTTTATTCAATGCCAGCAAACGTTCAAGCACCGCTTTTTCCCGCTCGGGACGGTAAAACGGTACCGCCACCGTCTGATTTTGTTTAATCCGACCGATAGCTTTGGCACATTCGGCTCGCCGAGACAGCAACGCCAGTACCTGTGCGTCAATGGCATCGATTTCATCGCGGAATTTAAGTAGGTCTTGATGATTTACTTTTGTCATTCTGTACTTGCACTCCTCCTTAGAAACCTCTGCACAGATCGCCGAACGAGCCAAATTCGAGGCGCACGGCGCACAGAAACCGGGGTTTACCTGACCACTCACGAGCGGTACAGGTTTACCCGCAGTAAATGAGGGTTTCGAGCACCGCGCAACGATGAATTTGTCATGTGCAGGCGCTGCTGCAAAGGTTTCTCTTAATACACTACTTTTACATCTACCCTGTTCATTATCAACAAAAACCTCAAGCTGTCAATGAACATTAACCGGCTGAGGTGTTATTTGCAAATGAGACTATTGCTGCAAAAGAAATACCGTACACCGGCGTTTAACGGCCACTGTCAGGCCAGTAAAAACAGACTAATCAGAAAAATAACTGTGAATTCATCCGTCTAATAAATCATCGGCAATTTTATAATCAGGGTCAGTCAGTTTATCAATATCGACATAGCCTTTGGCTTTGGTCAATAATTTGTGACATTCGGGACTTAGGTGGCGAAGGTGTAATTCTTTGCCGCGACGTTCGTAACGGGTAGCCAGCGCATCAATTGCCTCGATGCCTGAATGATCCACCACGCGTGCATCTAAAAAATCGATAATGACCCGCTCGGGGTCGTCTTTCGGGGTAAAATGCTCACTGAAATATTTGACCGAACCGAAAAACAACGGACCCTGCGGTTTATAGATTTTAGTCTTGCCGTCTTTACTGTATTCACGCCGAACAACCATTTGCTTGGCGTGTTGCCAGGCAAAAATCAACGCCGAAACAATCACCCCAACAATGACGGCAATCGCCAAATCCAGCCAAACGGTAATCACCATCACCAAAATGGTGACAAAAATATCACTGACAGGGACTTTGCCGAATAAGCGTAAACTCGCCCATTCAAATGTACCGATAACCACCATAAACATCACACCGATTAACACGGCAACGGGAATACGCTCAATCAACGGGGCGGCAAAGAGAATAAACATCAGCAGAAAAACGGCCGCTGAAATTCCCGATAAACGCGTGCGCCCGCCGGAATTAATATTAATCATTGATTGTCCGATCATAGCACACCCCCCCATACCACCGAAGAAACCGGTAACAATATTAGCCACGCCCTGCCCGACACATTCGCGGTTACTTTGTCCGTGGGTTTCGGTCAGTTCATCAATCAGGGTCAGCGTCAACAGCGATTCAATCAGCCCGATTGCCGCTAAAATAAAGGCATACGGAACAATCAGCCTAAGCGTTTGCCAGCCCAAATCAATCATCGGCACACTAAAAACGGGTAAAGCACCACCCATGGTGGCATCGGCATCGCCGGTCATATTGACCAGCACATCTTTAACGGTAAGGGCGGGTAAATCAAAAACAATCACCACCATCGATAAGATAATAATTGCCGCCAAAGTTGAGGGCAGCAGCCGGGTCAGTTTCGGCAATAATTGAATAATTAACATAGTAGCGATAATCAGGCCAATCATAATATACAGGGGGATACCACTCATCCACACCAGTTCGCCGCTGTTGTCAAGAACTTTGAATTGCTTGAACTGTGCTAAAGCAATCACAATCGCCAACCCGTTGACAAAACCCAGCATCACCGGATGCGGCACCATACGAATAAATTTACCCAAACGCAAAATACCGGCTGTCAGTTGAATAACCCCCATCAAAATGACGGTGGCAAATAAAACAATCAGGCCGTAATGAGCCACCGGTTCAGGCAGTGTTTTACCCAAGGCATTGCCTTGACTAACCAAACCAATCATCACCACGGCCAATGCCCCGGTTGCCCCGGAAATCATCCCGGGGCGGCCGCCAATGGCCGCGGTAATAAAGCCGACAATACAGGCGGCGTACAAACCGACTAACGGCGGCACTCCTGCCGCCATGGCAAAGGCGATGGCCTCCGGTACTAAAGCCAGGGCCACCGTCAATCCCGACAAAATATCAAATTTGGCAGAGGCCGCCCCGTTTTTATAAATCAGCTTAAACATATATGAGTTGTCCAAAATTTTGCAAACGGCGAATTATAACATTTCCGGCAATAATATAATATTTTTATTATTATATAAAATAAATTTATTCAGCTTTATTGCTAACCCTGTCGCCCTTGCCGAACCTTTTACAAGCAGAAAAAACAACAAGGAAATTTTCTCACCCACCCGGTAAGTCGTGTTAGAATACGGGCAAATGGCATTGCAGAGAACGAATTAATTAGCGGATTGTTTGTCATAATTAAGTCCGCTAAAGCATTCGTTCTTTCTCGTAACATGTTTATATTTTTTAATTATGCAGGAACAACGTATGGAAATCAGATGGAGCGATGTACAGCTTATCGCCGAAGAATTATATGATCATTATCCCGATATCGACCCGCAGTGGGTTCGCTACACCGATATGCACGCCTGGATTTGCGCCTTGGAGGGTTTTGTCGATGATCCGGAAAAATCCAATGAAAAAATTTTAGAAGCCATTCAAATGGCCTGGATTACCGAAGCACAAGACTAAAATGACGCCAATTCAAGCCAAGCCGGTGATATACAGCCGCGATCAGCACCCGATATCGCGGCAGCATATTGCTAAAAATGCTTTAAATGTGTTATACGGTTTGCACAAAGCCGGTTATCGGGCCTTACTGGTCGGCGGTTGTTTGCGCGATTTATTACGCGGAGAAACACCCAAAGATTTTGACGTGGTCACCGATGCCACCCCGGAACAAGTCAGACAGGTTTTTCGTAACTGTCGCTTAATCGGGCGGCGTTTTCGTTTGGCACACGTACATTTTGGCCGCGACATTATCGAGGTGGCGACTTTCCGTGCCAATGAAAAAGGTGAAACCGACGCCGACGGGCGGGTGCTCAATCACAATACCTTTGGCACGATAGAAAGCGATGTCAGCCGGCGTGATTTTACTTTAAACGCTTTGTATTACGATATTGCCGACTTTGCCATTATCGATTATGTCGGGGCAATGCAAGATATCAAAGACGGTATGATTCGTATGATTGGCAATCCGGCCGAACGCTACGAAGAAGACCCGGTACGGATGTTGCGTGCCGCCCGTTTTGCCGCCAAACTGGGAATGCGTATTGAACCGCAGGCAGAACAAGCCATCGCGCAAAAAAAACAACTGTTGGCCAATATTCCCTCGGCTCGACTATTTGATGAAAGCCTGAAATTATTTTTATCGGGTCACGCCTTGGCCTCCTATGAAGAATTGCGTATTCACGATTTATTTGGCGAGCTGTTTCCACTGACTGATAATTTACTCAAACAGTTTGCCAGCAAGGATTATGCACGCAATAAAAAATTCATTAAACAGGCCCTGCGTAATACCGACTATCGCCTGGCGCACAATGAACCTGTTACCATTGCTTTTTTATACGCCGTATTTTTATGGGCGAATTATCAAACTTTGCTGACCGACAAAATCAAACAGGGTATTCATTGGCATAAAGCGATGCACGATGCCATTGATCAGGTTTTTCAACAAACGGCAGAACGTGTCGGTATTCCGCTGCGGCACAAAGCGATGGTGCGCGATATTTGGGTAATGCAATCGCGTTTAACAGCCAACAAGTTAAATAACCGCCGTATTGAGTCAGTGCTGAAACACAGGCGTTTTCGTGCCGGTTTTGACTTTTTGGAATTACGCCTGCAAGCCGGTGAAAAAGCGTTAACACCACTGCATCAGTTGTGGACACAAGCGCAAATCGACAGGCCCGAAGCGGTTGCTTTCGGCAGTGAACAAGGCAAAAGAAAAGCGCGCCGAAACAAAACAACAAGAAAGCGGAGCGTGCGGCGGTGACCGATACAGCGACAACCCATCACGTCCGGGCTTTTATTGCGTTGGGGGCAAATCTGGGTGAGCCGTTGGCACAGCTGGACAGTGCCGTTGCCGCCCTGAATCAACAACCGGGTGTTACCTGTATTGCTATGAGTAAAGTTTATCTGAGCAAACCGCACGGGCCGCAGGACCAGCCCGATTTTACCAATGCGGTAGTGAAAATCCGCACCGTCTTATCGGCAGAACAATTACTGGACACTTTACAAGCCATTGAATTTAAACATGGGCGCAAGCGCCAAGAACACTGGGGGGCAAGAACGCTGGATTTGGATATTATCTTGTTCGGCAATCAACAAATTAATACGCCACGTCTCACCATCCCCCACCCCAGAGCTTTCGAACGTGAGTTTGTTATCCGCCCGCTGGCCGATTTGGATGCCGATCTCGTCATTGCCAATCGGGGCAGGGTTAAAGATTTATTAAAACGGCTACCCGCTAACACCATGGAGACCATTAGAAATGTCACAACCGATTACTGTTAAATTATTACAAGATAAAAAAAGCCGGGGAGAAAAATTCAGCGTACTGACCGCTTACGACGCCAGCATTGCCCGCTTATGTGAAAAAGCCGGCGTGGACGTCATTTTGGTCGGCGATTCATTGGGGATGGTTATACAAGGGCATGATACCACTGTACCGGTTACTATGGATGATATTATTTATCACGCCAAGTGTGTCGCCAGAGCAACCACCCATGTCGTTAAAATGCTGGATATGCCATTTATGAGTTTCGCTTATCCCAGCCAGGCTATCGACAATGCCGCCCGGTTGATGCAGGAGGGTTATGCCGAGGTCATCAAACTGGAATCGGGGGCACATCAAAGCGAGTTAATCAGCGATTTAAGCCTTAACGGTGTACCGGTGTGCGCCCACCTGGGACTTACCCCGCAGACTATTCACAAATTGGGCAGTTACGGCAAACGCGGTAAAGACAGTGCCGAGGCAAAAAAAATTCTCTCCGATGCGGAAAAACTGGAAAAAGCCGGGGCCGATTTAATTTTACTCGAATGCGTGCCGGCGGCATTGGCCAAACAAGTGACACGGTCCGTTTCCGTGCCGGTTATCGGCATTGGTGCCGGCCGTGATGTTGACGCGCAAGTGCTGGTTATTTATGATATTCTGGGGGCATCGGGTTATATTCCCAGTTTTGCCAAAAACTTCTTAACACAGGCTGACTCTATCGAGGGAGCCATTCGCCTGTATGTCGAATCGGTCAAAAATGGCAGCTTTCCCGAAGCCTGAACGATTCATTTTTTAATAATAACGCAAGGCGTTGCGAACCCGACGAAGCGTTCTATTTACAGGCATGCGGTACAGACAGTTGGCAACGTTTAGATTAAACTTAACTATTTACTGAAAACTTAATATGACCAAAAAACTACGTATTCTAACCGGTATTACCACCACCGGTACGCCGCATCTGGGTAACTACGCCGGCGCCATCCGTCCGGCTATTGCTGCCGTGGGTGATAACAGCGAATCCTTTTATTTTCTCGCCGACTATCACGGCATGATTAAGTGCCACCAACCCGAACGCATCCACCAATCCACCTTAGAGATTGCCGCTACCTGGTTAGCTTGCGGGCTTGATCCTGATAAAGCCCACTTTTACCGGCAATCGGATATCCCGGAGATTATGGAATTGACGTGGATTTTGCATTGTGTCTGTACTAAAGGCCTGATGAACCGCAGCCACGCTTACAAAGCGGCAGTTGCCGATAACGAGGCCAAGGGACAAGCCGACTTGGATCACGGCATCACCATGGGCCTGTTTAGCTATCCCGTTTTGATGTCCGCCGATATTTTAATGTTTAACGCCCATAAAGTACCGGTCGGCAAAGACCAAATCCAGCATATTGAAATGGCACGTGACATTGCCCAAAAATTTAATCACACGTTTGCCGACATCTTTACCTTGCCGGAAGCGGTGGTTAGTGAAGAAAGCGAGCTGCTGCAGGGACTTGACGGGCGCAAAATGTCAAAAAGCTACAACAACACCATTCCGTTATTTGTCCCGGAAAAACAACTGCGCAAACTGATGATGAAAATCAAGACCAATTCACAAGCGCCCGGTGAGCCCAAAAACACCGAGGATTCCACCCTTTACCAGATGTATAAAGCCTTTGCCAACGCTGATGAGGTGGCGGAAATCACAAAACGCTATGCCGAGGGCATCGCCTGGGGTGAAATGAAGCAGATATTATTTGCAAAAGTCAACGCGGAAATTGCCCCGATGCGGGCAAGATACGACGAGTTGACGGCCAAACCGGAGGTTATCGAAAACATTTTACGCGCCGGGGCGGAGCGACTGCGTCCGCTCAGTCAAGCCTTACTGGCTGAGGTTCGCCAGGCTGTCGGTATCAGAAAACTCGGTTAATAATAAAAACAGTATGTAACAGTGAGGTAATGATGCAAAATTCCCCTACCCCGCTACCTGCATCGCTGGCAACACCGGCTTTTAGCGTAACCGAAGTCAATGGCATCATTGCCGATTTATTGGCATCCGGTTTGCCGGGGTTTTTGTGGGTTGAGGGGGAAATTTCCAACCTGTCGGTTGCCGCCTCGGGACACCGTTATTTATCCCTGAAAGACAGCCACTCAACCATCAGTTGTGCTTTATTTCGCGGCACTGCCAGGCAAATTTCAGACGCTGTCTTAACACACTTAAAAAACGGCGATAAAGTGGTGGTTAAAGCCAGCTTAAGCGTTTATAAACCGCGCGGCAGTTACCAGCTCATTATCAGTGATATTGAACCGGCAGGCTTTGGGGCGCTGGCAAAAGCCTTTGCCGAACTCAAACAAAAACTGGAGACAGCCGGTTTCAGTGCACCCGAGCGCAAACGCCCTATCCCCGCCTGGTCAAGTGGTATTGGCGTAATTACCTCGGCCACCGGAGCAGCGATTCGTGATATTATCACCACCCTAAAGCGGCGTGCCCCGTTTATTCCCGTCACGGTTTACCCCACCTTGGTGCAAGGGGAAAGTGCGACAAAACAAATTATCCAAGCCATTAGACAAGCCAACGTCAATCCTGATATTGATGTCATTATTTTGGCCCGGGGCGGCGGTTCGCTGGAGGACCTAATGGCCTTTAATGACGAGGCAGTGGCCATGGCAGTGGTCAATAGTCGCTTACCCGTCGTCACCGGGGTTGGGCACGAAACCGACTTTACCATCGTTGATTTTGTCAGTGATTATCGGGCCGCCACGCCAACGGCAGCGGCAGAAATTGTCAGCCCGGATAAAGCGGCGTTGTTACAAACGCTGAATAAACAAACCTTGCGCCTGGGGCGCATTATCAGCCAGCAACAGCAGCAACGTCAGCAATTCATCGCTACCTTACAAAAACGCTTGCAAGTGCAACACCCCATCCGCCAACTGCAACAACACAGTCAACGGCTGGATGAACTGAATCAACGCTTACAGCGTGGTTTTGCCATACGCTTAGCGCAGCAGCAGCAACGCTTGTCACATTATACCCGACAGTTATCGGCCAACAGTCCGCGGCAGCAGCTGCGACACTCACAAGCCCGACTGGATGCTGACAAAACCCACTTACACACCGTCACTCAACAACGCTTAAAAACAGAACAACAAAGACTGACCGACGCCCGGCGTCGATTAAACAATTTCCCCCAATATATACAAGCATATAACCAACAATTAAAAGGTTTGCAAGCCCGTCTGACGTTATTGTCGCCTTTGGGTGTTTTACAGCGTGGTTACGCCTTAACCTTTGATAAAGACGGGCGTTTGCTTGCCTCAATCGAGCAAGTTAAAAGACAAGATACCGTCAGCATACGTCTGGCAGACGGGGAATTGACGGCACTGGTCACGGCGAGAAAAAGGACACGGTAAAAAATTACCGTAGCGAATGCCACCCATTTGCCGTATAATAGCGTTTTTTATGATACGTTTGTGATAGTTATGACTGAAAAAAACCCGATTATTCCTTTTACTGACAATATGTACGAGCACCCTTTTGGCGAACGCATTAAGCTGTTAATGCGTTTGGAAATTATCTTCAAACAAGCCATTGGCCATCAAAAAGCGCGTGACCAGTACGAAACACAAATGTGTCTAAATGCTTTGTTTGCCCTGTTAAACCTGACCAATCGTTATGAACTGCGTCTGGTGATGCTGAAAGAACTGGAACGCATTCACAGAATGTTATTACAGATTAAAACACTGGATGATGTCAGTGAAAGCCGGTTTGCCGAAACCTTGGATCAACTCAATCACTGTAAGAAAATTTTACACGGTTTGAATTCCAAACACATTGACCGATTAAGAAATATCGAATTTCTCAATACCATTAAATTACGCAATATCCACGAAACCGGCAGTTATTTGTTTGAAATCCCGGAACTGCGTTACTGGTTGCTGCAAAGACCGGAGCACCGTTCAGGACAAATCAAGCAATGGTTGGAGGATTTTACTCCGTTTAAGGAAACCACCGATTTTCTGCTGCATCTTATCCGTGATAATGCCAATGCCGAAGAAGGTGTTGCCAAAAACGGCGTTTACATTAAAACCATGGCCAGCAAAACCAATGTTTGCCAACTGCTGCGTATTAAAATCGATGAACGCCATAATGTCTATCCCAGCATCAGCGGCGACGGATATCGCTTTGTTATTCGTTTTATGCATCAAAAACAAGTTGATATAAGAGCTAAACAAGCTGTTGAGGATGTCCATTTTTCTTTTGAGACCTGTGGATTTTAGGCGAAAAAACGACAAATAAATAAGTCTTTTTTTATATAACCGGGGTTATTTCTATGATTTTCCCTTGACCGGGAGGATTTACCTTGTTATTGTCACCTTACATATATTTAATATTCTTACCAGGAGCATTATGTCTAACACCACAACCAAGAAAACAAAGATGCCGGGAGCAGAGATGGTTATTCGCGCCCTGCAGGCTGAAAATGTTGAATTCGTTTTTGGCTACCCGGGAGGCGCGGTCTTGCATATGTATGATGAATTGTTTAAACAAGATAAGATTAAGCACATTCTGGTCCGTCACGAACAAGCTGCTACTCACGCCGCTGACGGCTATGCCCGGGCGACGGGAAAACCGGGTGTGGTACTCGTCACTTCCGGTCCCGGTCTGACCAATGCCGTTACCGGTATTGCAACCGCCTATATGGACTCCATTCCAATGGTCATTTTTTCCGGGCAAGTTCCGGCTCAATTGATTGGCACGGATGCTTTTCAGGAAGTCGATGCCATCGGCATTACCCGTCCTTGTGTTAAACACAGCTATTTGGTCAAAGATGTCAATGAGTTGGCAAAAACCATTAAAAAAGCCTTTTATATCGCCACCACCGGTCGTCCCGGTCCCGTCTTGATTGACCTGCCTAAGGACGTATCGGCCAGTGAAGGTGTTTTTACTTATCCGAAGAGCATCAAAATGCGTTCGTATAACCCCAGCAGCGGCGGGCACCGGCGGCAAATTCAAAAAGCCGTGACATTGTTACTAAAAGCAAAACGGCCGATGGTTTACACCGGTGGCGGTGTGGTGCAGGGTGATGCCAGCGAAGAAATGCGTCAGGTGGTCAACGCTTTGAATCTACCGATTACCAATACCCTGATGGGGCTGGGTTCGGAGCGTGCCGACAGCCCGAATTTCCTTGGTATGTTGGGTATGCACGGCAGCTATGAGGCCAATATGGCAATGCACGAATGCGACGTGTTACTGGCCGTCGGAGCCCGTTTTGATGACCGTATCACGGCAAACGTGGAAAAATTCTGTCCCAATGCCGACATTATCCACATCGATATTGACCCCAGTTCCATCAGTAAAATTGTCCGTGTTGATGTCCCCATTGTTGGACACGTCAAAACCATACTGCAACAAATACTTGATGAAATCAACAGCCGTGATAAGCGGCCCGACTATAAAACTTGGTGGAAGAGAATCAACGCTTGGCAAGCATTGAAAAGCATTCGTTACCAATCTTCCGATGAAGTGATTAAACCGCAATTCGTCATTGAAAAACTGCATCAATTAACCGGGGGGGATGCCATCGTCACTTCCGATGTTGGACAACACCAGATGTGGGTTGCCCAATATTACGGTTTTAACCGCCCCCGTAAGTGGATTAATTCCGGTGGCTTGGGCACGATGGGTTTCGGCTATCCTGCTGCTATCGGGGCGAAACTGGCCTTCCCGGACGAAGATGTTTTCTGTATTACCGGTGAAGGTTCAATCCAGATGATGCTGCAAGAAATGTCCACGGCTTTACAGTATCAGATACCAACCAATGTTATTTGCTTGAATAACCGCTACCTGGGTATGGTACGGCAATGGCAGGAGTTTTTCTATGACAGACGATACTCGATGTCGTATATGGACGCCTTGCCTAATTTTGTTCAGTTAGCCGAAGCCTATGGTCACGTTGGCTTATTGGTTGAAAAGCCCGGTGATGTTGAAGGAGCGTTAAAAGAAGCCATTGCCCTAAAAGACCGCACCGTTTTCCTGGACTTTATCACCGACCAAACGGAAAATGTTTACCCAATGATTCCGTCAGGAGCGGCACATAACGAAATGTTGCTTTACGGTCGCGACGAAATGAAATCCACCAACGAAGAAGGGAGAAAATTAGTATGAAACATATCATTTCCATTCTGATTGAAAACGAGGCCGGGGCATTATCGCGTGTTGTCGGTTTGTTTTCTGCGCGTGACTTTAATATTGAGAGTTTGACCGTTGCACCTACCGAGGATACCTCCCTATCGCGCATTACTCTGGTGACTGTCGGTTCGGATAAAATTGTTGAACAAATTATCAAACAGTTGAACAAGCTGATTGATGTCATTAAATTGCTTGATTTAACTGATTTTGAGCATGTGGAACGTGAGTTAATGTTGGTCAAACTCAGTGCCAAAGACAGCGAGCGGGCGGAAATTATTCAAATTGCCGATGTTTTTCGCTGTCGTATCTTAGATGTTAATAAAGTAACAATGACCATTGAAGCAACCGGACGCAGCAGTAAATTAGACGCCCTGCTGAATATTTTGGATGAAAAGAAAATTATCGAAGTCGCCCGCACGGGTGTTTGTGGCTTGGCTCGCGGCAGTAAAGCCCTGAGAATATAACAATACAACAATTCAATCATAAAGAGGTGAAAAATGAAAGTATACTATGACAAAGACTGTAATTTGGACGTTATTCGCGGTAAAAAGGTTGCCGTTATCGGTTACGGTTCACAGGGTAACGCCCAAGCCAACAACCTAAAAGATTCCGGGGTTGACGTAAGCATCGGTTTACGTGCCAACTCGTCTTCGGTCGCTAAAGCCAAAAACGCCGGTTTTGCCGTCAAAGACGTTGCCGAAGCGGTGGCCGGTGCCGATGTAGTGATGGTACTGACACCGGATGAATTCCAAGGTCAATTATACCGTGAAGAAATCGCCCCCAATATTAAATCCGGGGCGGCACTGGCCTTTTCCCACGGTTTTGCTATTCATTACAATCAAGTCGTTCCACGCGATGATATTGATGTTATTATGATTGCCCCCAAAGCCCCGGGGCATACGGTGCGCAGCGAATTCGTCCGCGGCGGCGGCGTACCGGATTTGATTGCCGTCCACCAAGATGCTACCGGCGCGGCAAAAGACATTGCCCTATCCTATGCCTCCGGTGTGGGTGGTGGCCGTTCCGGTATTATTGAAACCACGTTTAAAGATGAAACCGAAACCGATTTATTCGGTGAGCAAGCCGTACTGTGCGGCGGTTGTGTTGAACTGGTCAAAGCCGGTTTTGAAACCCTGACGGAAGCGGGGTATGCCCCGGAAATGGCCTACTTTGAATGTCTGCACGAATTAAAACTGATTGTCGATTTGATGTATGAGGGTGGTATTGCCAATATGAATTATTCCATTTCCAACAATGCCGAATACGGTGAATACGTCACCGGCCCCGAAGTGATTAACGAACAATCCAAGGCGGCTATGCGTCAAGCACTCAAACGTATTCAAAGCGGGGATTATGCCAAAATGTTTATTACCGAGGGGGCAACAAATTACCCGGCGATGACAGCACGTCGTCGTAACAATGCCGCTCATCCTATCGAGCAAACCGGCGCCAAATTACGCGCTATGATGCCGTGGATTGAAGCCAATAAACTGGTGGATAAAGCAAAGAATTAATTGACCAATTGCATTACCTGAAATACAACGGCTAGCTAACTTTTTGGCTGGCCGTTGTTATTTAACAGCGCACCGGCGCAAAACCAACCGCTTAAAATCGCCCCGGTAAAGCCACCACCCGGGTTAACCCAGGCAGAGGCAAAATAAAGGTTGTTGACCGGTGATTGATTCGGCAGTCGATGTTGTCCCGCTTGGGCGGGGGTTTGGGCATAACCGTAAGGTGAGCCTTGGGGGTTGAGCGTATAACGCCGGATGGTTTTCGGCGTGGCGACCTCGAGTTGTTCAACCGCTTCACTGATTCCCGGCAGCAATTGTTCCAGCCTTTGCAGCAATACTTTTGCCACCGCCGCTTTTTTGGCCTGATAGTCGGCTTCGTTAAGGTCTTGCCAGTGTGTTATATAATCCGTGGCGGTAATCACACCGACACTTTTACCCTCGGGTGCCAGACCCGAATCGATTTGCGAATAATCCAAAAAAATAAAGGGCTTTTCGCTAAAGTCATCGCTGCGATTTCTGGGAAAAACGTCTTTCAGCTGCTTTGTTTTATCGGCAAACACCAGCGTCGAATAATGCCGGTTACCTAGCGTTTTAACTTCTTTATTAAAGCCGATATAAACCGACAAAATTGAGGCCGCTATTTGCAGTTTTTCAACTTTACTAGCAAAAAGACGGCGCTGCTTTTCCGGCAATAAATCGATGACATTGGGAACCGCCGTATTGGCAATAATGGTTTTTCCGTTAATCCTTCGTTGTTTATCACCTTCGCCGGCGACTGTTTTTGCAATGGTCACGCCCACTGCACAATCGTTTTCCACGATAATTTCACTAACCTTGGTGGCCAGTAAGACTTCACCGCCGTTATCGGTGATGACCTTGGCCAAGTGATTGGAAAGCCGCTGCGAACCGCCTTTGATAAAATGCCCGCCACCGGCAAAGTAACCTGCCTGTGCAACGCCAAAATAATTCAGCGACATGGAATAAGGGTCGTCGTGATAATAGGATAAATTGGCCTGTAACACCAGTTTAAGTTCATCATCGGCAATAATACTATCCAAAAAATCGCCCAGATTCTTACGTCCGCCAAGTGCCAGATTGGGAAACAATAAGGGGAAAATCGGCAACAGCAACAGTAACTGCCATTTTTTACCAGGCAATCTATTGACTTCCTTGCGTATGGCAAATAGTTTTTTGAAAAATTTATCGATGCCTTGCCGTTCATGGGGAAAGTGCTCGGTCAATATACGCGTTGCTGCTTCGCGGTTGTCGGGAATCACGATATCCGTCTCTCCGTGCTTAAAACGATAAAATTCGGGCACTTTAACGAATTCGACGTGGTCAAAAACATCCAGTTCGCGAAAAATGTCCACTTTGGGATCGTCTTTATCCAAGCCGTCCAATTCGTGCAGTCCGACTTCCATGCTAAAATCACCGCGCTGAAAAACCGTCGCACATCCCCCGGGAATAAAATGCTGCTCGATAAGACACACTTTGTGCCCGGCTTTGGCCAGTCTGGCCCCGGCGGTCAATCCCCCCAAGCCACCCCCGATAATCACCGTATCAGCGTTTTTCATGGTATTACCTCCCGTTGACTGAACGCTTTTTCGTTTTTCCCACTAACAGCTTAATTACCGCATCCAAAAGCGGGCGTTGATTACCAGCTTTTGACCGTAAACCCGTTTTGCCCGGCATTTAGGATAAATTGTCCATCACGCACCGCCACCGTTTCAGCAAAATCCGAACCCGGTAAAAAAAGAGAGGCAAGCCCGCTCGCCCTGACGAATCAGTTAGGTAGTGTTGAATCGCTTGTTTTTTATCCGCCACCGCACCAGTCTGCTTAGCTACGGTTACCAGTCTAACAAAAAACTAGCGTAGCTGCCGATAAATTTCGAAAAACAGGTCGCTACCCTGCTGAATCAAGGCATCGGCAAAACGATAATCGGGATTATGAATTTGGGCTTGATTTTCCCCCGCCCCAAAGGCAAACATTGCCCCGCGTGAGGCGGCACTCAAAGCCCCGAAATCTTCCGACCAACGAAACGGTGCATCAATCCATCGTACCGTATTACCGGTTTTTTTAGCGGCATCGACAACTTCTTTGACACAGCGCTCATCATTCACACTGGCAGCAAACACATCGGCCCAGTCAATGTGATATTGTAAATGGTGTTGCTTGGCCAGTTGGGCAACCAAATCGCTGCACGCCGTGACCAGCTGTTGCATCACGACATCACTTTCACTTCGTAGTGTTGCCATCAGGCAAGCATCGGCGGGGGTGGTGCCAAATACTTTTTCCCCCATATCACAATGCACCACCGTTATCATTCTTAGCTCATCAGCGTTGATTTGTTTAGGAATGTCATCAAAAGATTGTAACAGAGTTGCCACTGCCAATTGCGGGCTAATCCCTGTTTCAGGGTGGGCAGCGTGTGCTGTTCGCCCCGATAAATAAATCGCCATTCCCCGTGAAGCACAATTAAACGTCCCTGCACGGATAATGACCTCGCCCAGTGGATAACCGGGCAAGTTATGCAAGGCAAAGCATTCATCACAGCGGATGGCTGAAAATTGCGGGTCGGCAACTACCGCGTTTGCTCCCTCGCCGGTTTCTTCCGCCGGTTGAAACAATAATACCACCCGTCCGCGTCGAGGTGGTTTGGCGGCAATGGCTTTCGCCAACTGCAAAATAATCGCCATATGCCCGTCATGTCCGCATTGATGTGCAATACCCCGACGGCAGGAACGATAGGCTTCCTCGTGACTTTCCTGAATCGGCAAGGCATCCAGTTCACAGCGAAATAGCAGACTTTTACCGGCATAACCACTATCAAATACGGCAGCCACGCCGGTTTTGGCAATACCCTGATAGACTGCTGTCGGCGATAACGTTTGTAATTGTTCGGCAATATAGTTTGCCGTTTGATACTCTGCCCCCGATAATTCCGGGTGGCGGTGTAAATAGTGGCGGATTTCAATGATTGAATGTTCTGCCAGAGTTGGAATAAATGGTGTTGTCATTGTCGTTCCCCGATATATCCAGCATGTTTTAGGTAGTGTAGTCACGAGATATATTAAAACAGCCTGCGATGAAAACAAATAAATCTTTTTCAGTTAAGATGAGACTCGCCATTGCTTTTTAAGCGATTAATCAATTGATCAACCCCGCTTAATCCGTTATACCTTGTCTTGACCTATCTTGCAAAGGCGCTTCGCACAGCCAATCAACTTTATAGTAAATGGATAAATGGATAGCTCAGTTACACGTGCATTCCCCTTATCTTTCGATAGCGTTACTACTTTTAACAGTTCATGCGACCGTCTCCGTATGCACAACCCTGCCCCATTGCCAGCCCGGCCATCTTATCAAAATAAAAAAGCTTAACGGTTATTTTACATTTGTTTTTTTTACTTATTAATCATTTAGTTAAAGAAAAACAACGGTAATGCTATCAATAACAAATCGTAGGTCATTATTTATCCGCAACCATCAAAAAAAGATTGTGTAATATGTGCTTAAATATGTGCTTAACTTTCTTGACATCTCGTTGTTTACATTGTTTTTGGTATAAATTATTTTGCATTTTTTGTATTTTACCCTTATCATAGTCAGTGAGTTTTAGTTTTTCAGCATTCTGGAACAAACTTAGGATACAACTTGCAAGTTATCTTTTTGGAGAAAAAGTATGAATAAAAATTTTAAATTAGTTTTAGTCGCAGCTACGGTTGCCAGTTTTGCCGCCTCTGCACATACCACTACCAATGCATTGGTAGATGATTCTGGTGCGGTTGTTAAAAACGACTTTGGTCAATGTGTCGAAGTTGTCAATAACGAAGCCAAGGCAGAATGTGGTGGTGCGGCGCCTCAACCGAAGATTGTTGACGTACCTTTTGTCATCCCTGCCAATGCACTGTTTGATACTGCGAAAGCCGTTATACGCCCAAAAGGCAGAGCGCAGTTGGCTGCTTTAGCTAAGAACATTAAAGAAGCCAAACAAATGGGTAAAATTAAGCAAATCACCGGTGTCAAAGTAGTTGGTCATACTGATAGCCGCGGTTCAAATGCTTACAACCAGGGCTTGTCCGAGCGTCGTGCTGCTTCAGTACGTAATTTCTTGGTTAGTCAGGGTATTCCCGCTAATATGATTACCGCTTTCGGTGAAGGTGAAATGAACCCGGTAGCAACCAATGCTACACCTGCGGGCCGCCAACAAAACCGTCGTGTGAACATTACGGTTAGTGGTATTCAAGCGAAAAAATAAGGGTAGGTGCTTACCTTACTTTTAATAAAACCCGCTATCTTTTAGCGGGTTTTTTATTATCTAATCATTGTTTTTTCCGTCAATTCGTATTAAGCTATTATACGAAATTTCCTAGGAACTCATATTAATTTGGAGAGCAGAAAACTATGAACAATAAATTATCCCTTTGCATCGTTGCCGCTTTAATGCTAAGTTCAACGGCATGTACTAGCAACCGCCACAAAGAAGTTGTCTTTACAAAAGAACCGGCTTTGGTCATTAAACCTTTCCGCTATTCCGGCCGAGCTTGGTTTGATACCGATAAAGCCATCCTGCGTCCCGCCGGAAAAAAAGAACTGACCGCTTTGTCTGCTCATTTGAAAGTTGCCCAACGAAAAGGTTTAATTTCCCGGAAAAATAAAGTGGTTGTAATTGGACATACCGATAGCCGTGCGTCGATGGCATATAACCAGAGATTGTCAGAGCGCCGCGCCGCCAGTGTGGCTAAATACCTATCAACAAAAGGTATCCCCACTTCCTCGATGGTGGTTTTCGGTAAAGGTGAAACCCAACCCGTCGCGACCAACCGTACGCGTGCCGGCATGCAGAAAAACCGTCGGGTCGAAATCCATATTCAAGGACCGGCAATTAATGTTGTTTACGATTAATGCCAATTGAACCGGATATAACAAAAAAAACCGCATTGTTATGATGTGGTTTTTTTGTTTTGTAAGTACTTTTCCTAGGAATTTTTTCATCCGCCCTTCTTCCACTCACCCAATTGATTGCTTAAAATTAGTTTGTGGCAGCCAAAGCGCCTTTTCGGCCAACACCTTATGCAAACGGCATATCTTGCCAAGGTCTTTTTAACCAATTTCTCCTTGTCATATCAGTAAAATATTGGCATCATAAGCGCTTAATAAAAGAATTAACTGTTGGAGACTATAACTTTTATGACTACACACAAACACTCTCACGCCCAGTGGGGTTCCCGTTTGGGCTTTATTTTGGCGGCGGTAGGCTCCGCCGTGGGTTTAGGGAATATTTGGCGCTTTCCTTATATGGTCGGGCAAAACGGTGGGGGTGCTTTCGTCTTTACCTACTTAATTTGTATTGCTGTCATTGGTTTTCCTATTTTAATTGCCGAACTGATGGTAGGCCGTCGCGGACAAAGCAACCCGATTACGGCAATGTCCCGTGTGGCAGAACAAAACAACCGTAGCAGTGCTTGGGGTGGTGTTGGCTTTATGGGGGTGCTAGCGGCATTCTTAATTCTGGCTTTTTATAGTGTTATCGGTGGCTGGGGGGTGAACTACATTGTCAAAGTCGGTATGGGAGATTTTGCTGGTATCAGTGCCGATGCAGTGGGTAATGTTTTTAACGGGATGCTGGGTAATGCCAAAGAATTACTGATATGGCACACCGTCTTTATGAGCTTGACGATTTTGATTGTTGCTTTCGGTGTCACCAGCGGCCTGGAATTTGCCTCTAAATTATTGATGCCGTTACTGGGTATTTGTTTAGTGGCTATGGTTGGCTACGGGGCATTTAGTAATGGTTTTTCCGCCACACTAGATTATCTGTTTAGCCCAAGATTTGGGGACATTAATGCCGAA
>PDWI01004285.1_pt1 | contig 19262 bp, 15 predicted proteins | sample 1430891 | NCBI WGS metagenome assembly PDWI01 (sample SAMN01162508, study PRJNA174530) | Oral metagenome, whole genome shotgun sequencing project. | biome: Marine environment; feature: Marine mammal; material: Swab sample of the gingival sulcus; isolation source: swab sample of gingival sulcus...
GCCCATTATTAGAGTGAATTTATATGGTTGTTTTTTTGTCAATACAAAATTATATATTTTCACTCTATTTTTATAATTATCCGTGCAACAAAGTCATTCGTAATTAAAAAATTTGTGTGCAATTAGTTTTTAAATTTTTTGAAATATTCAATTGTTTTGAGCAAACCTTCTTCCAATTGAATTTTTGGCTCCCAACCGTTAAGTTTTTCTTTTGCCAATGAAATATCGGGTTGTCGCTGAAGCGGGTCGTCTTGCGGCAACGGTTTATAAATAAGTTTTGATTTCGAACCGGTTAGTTTTATTACCTTTTCTGCCAATTCTAATATTGTAAATTCATTAGGATTGCCCAAATTGACAGGACCAACAAAATCTTCCGGCGAGTTCATCATTCTAATTAAAGCCTCTATTAAATCATCAACATACTGAAAACTACGAGTTTGACCACCATCGCCATAAATCGTAATATCTTGATTTTGAAGAGCTTGCATTATAAAATTTGACACAACTCTGCCATCGTTTGGGTGCATATTCGGACCATAAGTGTTGAATATTCTAACAATTTTTATGCGCGTATTAGTTTGCTCTTTATAATTCATAAATAGAGTTTCGGCACATCGTTTGCCCTCGTCGTAGCAGGCACGAGGACCGAGAGTGTTCACATTTCCCCAATACGATTCGGGTTGCGGGTGTATTTTGGGGTCGCCATAAATTTCGCTTGTTGAGGCTTGCAACACTGTGGCATTCTTGCGTTTAGCCAAACCGAGCATGTTTATTGCTCCCATTACAGAGGTTTTTATTGTCTTTATGCCATTTTCCTGATAATGAATGGGCGATGCCGGACAGGCTAAGTTGTAAATTTGATCAACTTCTATAAAAAATGGCAAAGTAATATCGTGGCGTATAGCTTCGAAATATTTATTGTCTAGAAGATGTCGTATATTTGATTTTGAACCTGTGAAATAATTATCCAAACTTATTACTTCGTTGCCCTCGTTCAACAATCTTTCGCACAAGTGAGAACCTATGAAACCTGCTCCACCCGTAACTAATATTCTTTTCATTATGTTTATAATTGAGAATTGAAAATCGAGAATTGAGAATTAGAGTTGTTTCAGAGAAATATTTTTATTGATTTTTAACCGCCAAGAACACTAATTATGCAAAGTTTACTCAAAATTTCGCTTTTCGAAATCTTTGCGCACTTTACACTCTTTGCGGTTAAGTTTACCGTCTAATAATCATTCTGTTGTGTGTTAAATTTAATGCTTGCTAATTGAACATGAGTGTTCCATTATGTTTATAATCCGGTATTGTGCTAATTTGATAATTAGTCAATATTCGAATCATTTAATTGGCTTAAAATAAGAATATTATAATTCTATTTTAAAAATTTATAATACTTCATACAACCAATGCAAACCGTGCGAAATGCACTTACTTACATATTTTCATCTTCTATAATTTCCATTGGAACAGATATTAAATCGCGAAAATCTTCGGCAGCATCTAATAATGCCTCGTCTCTGGGAGAATAAATCCATTTTATTAACACATTGTTGCCAAGTTCGTATAAATCTTCCAATTTACGCAAAATAGAGTAAATTACCTTTGACGATGCTGTATTATAATATTCTAATCTAAATACAAAAACCGTTTGTTCTGATGGATTTTCGTTATAATCATCAAGCCATTGAAGAATAGGCTTATAAAATGAAATTGCATTTTCAGGACACGAACGTCCATATATTTCAAAAGTATTAGATTCCGGGTCCAAAGTTACACCGGGAAACATTTTATCCGGTAAATATTTTAATATTTCCATTATTATGTAATTATATAGTTAGCGTATTATGGTTATTTAATACCAATATCAACTTATATATTTTGCATAAAAATCCCCTTTTATTTATACAAAATAGCAAATCAAAAATGATATAATTTCTATAAAACAGTGATTCAAATTACACTATTTTACTCATAATCAACATCTTACAACGGCAGATTGATTCAACGATATACAAAATCAACCAATTATAAGTTGTTTTTCAAACTACAAATATAATATAGCTTTGTGTTAAAACAAAATATTATACAGATTTTTACATTTTTAAACTTTGAGGATGTGCCTGTAAGTAGTTTTTTTGCTTAATTTGTAAAAAACAAACATAGCTATACCATAATCGCATCGCAATTGGTATAAAAACAAAGGCTAATCTTCTTTAAATTAAATCACTTCTCCGGCGAAATACTTCTCAAATATTCATCTTCGGGAAAAGTTTTTGTGGCTAATTCGAGTAGCTCTTTTCTTATTGATTGGCAGTCGGTTATCACACGTTTTTCGTTGTTAATCAGCAACCAATCGTTGCAATAAAATGCCACCAAAATATCGGTGTATGATTTGTCTTTTGCATATATTCTAAACCCAATATCAGGCAGAAATGTGCAATTTTTTGCCAAACGACTGTCGGTTATAATCTTCTTGTTTTGTAATATGTCCATTATCAATTTTTGCTCGACATCTTGCAATTTTGGCACCTTATCCACCACAAAAAATCCATTGAAAAGGCGAGTTGTATCTTCCGATTCTTTCTCCGGATTAAGTAAAAATGCCGATACCGTGTTGATGTTTTTAATTTGTTTTGCAGTTTTTTCACCAAACTGATTTTTAATTAAACTGTTGATTTTTTCCATATCATAACTATTTGAAACTTTATTATTCTTGGTAAAAACACTTCGCAACCAAACCAATAGCGTATCTCTAACTGTGTCGAAATCTTCAAATTTAATTTGATTATCATATTTGAAATACCAAGTGTCGCAATTAAAATCCAATAAAATTGATAAAGTATCAAGCTGCTGATTTTTATTTTTAGCAAAAAAAGAAACCGAATAATTGGGTAGCAAAGTGCAGTTTTTCACTAAACTATCGAAACTGTAACTGTTTTTGCTTTTCAATATTGAATGTAAGGCTAAAAGCTGTACGTTCGACAAAGTGTCGCTTTGCCTTGTGGTTTTATACTCTAAATATCTTTCGCCCAAAGTGTCTTTGCTCATCGGATTTAATACGTAAACTTTCACGCTATCAGCCGAATTAATAAACTTTACGGTTTTTGCCCCTAAAAAGTCGCTGACTTCTTTGTCGCATTTTATTTTTGAATATCGTTGGTATTTATTTTCACAAGTACTTGATAATGAAATCATGCAAATAAACAATAATATTAATTGACTTTTCATTTTTTTGATTTTATAAATTACTGTAAATTTCCCTACATTTTTAACTTTTACTTTTCAACTTTTAACTTTAATAACAATTCCCCGTACACCATTGCGGCTCTTGTATTTCGCCTATTTCTTGCGCACTTTTATAGGTATTGTTCTTGGTTTTGTTGAATACTTTTTCCCAAGTGGTTACGCCGGAATATCTAACATCGGTATAATATGCAAAAGCATCGCGAAATCCGCAAGTGAAAAACCCCGGCTGTCCCGTAGCCAAGTGCGAAAGTTGATTTTTGCTACTGCTCGACATCAAATAATTGCCCGAAGAGTTTACAAACAATTCTTTGAAATGCAAACTTTCATCTTCTTCCAAATTATAATTGCCCACAACCTGACTTGTGCGCATATCGTTGCGTCTGGCATACACCTTGTTACAAGCCTCAGCCATTACCACCAACAATCTATGATTTTTTTGCTTTAAACTATTATATATTGATATTAAATCTTTGCGCCTTTGCGCTATTGGCTCGCCACTCATGCCCAATGTTATGGTGGGATAATCGCTATAATCGCGATTGTATCCGTGTCCGGCATAGTAGAAAAATATTACATCATTGCTGCGCGTGGATAAATTGCTTATAATGCTATTTAGTTTTGAAACTGTAAAATTACCGCTGCCACTGTTATAATATGTTTCAACATTCATTCCTGTGTATCTTTGTAGTTTTGGCACAAAATTATTCTGAAAATAGCGGTTTGTCTCTTCGCAGGAAGTGCCAACGCGACTATCGTCGGTGTCGGTAAATAGTATAAAATGTATAGTAGAATTAGCAATTGGAATACTTGGTTCAGAAGGAGTTACAACCGGAGCCGGTAGGTCGTCATCGTCTTCCTGTTTAGGTCCGTAGGAAAGTGTAGAAATATTATAATCTTTATCCCAACTTTTATCAATTTTGTCTTTTGGAAAATCGCTATTCGTATGCCACAATTGTTTTTTCTCGGTACTTCCTTTCGACATTACCAATGCCCACATTCCATCGCCGTAGGTTAGCGAAGTGATGTATTTACCATCTTCCCAACCTTCGCGTATTTCTTTTTTCGGAAAATAAGTGCGTGTTCGCCACATCTGACTCTCATAGCCCGCGCCTTTCGACATTACTACCGTCCACATTCCATTGCCATAGCTTAGCGAAGTGATATATTTATTCTCGTCCCAACCTTCCTGTATTTCTTCTTTTGGGAAATCGGCATTCGTAGCCCAAGTTTGCCCCGTATAGCCCGTGCCTTTCGACATTACTAACACCCAAACGTCTTTTTCGTAGCTCAAAGATGTTATATATTTGTCCTCGTTCCAGCCTTCTCTAATTCTTTCTTTTGGAAATTCAAAACGGGTTGTCCATGTTTGGCTATAATATCCCACACCGTCTTGCATTGTTAAAATCCATTGCCCATTATCGTATGAAATGTGGGTTATGTATTTGTCATCGTCCCAACCTGCTCGTATTTTTTCTTTCGGAAAATCGTTGCTCTTTTTCCACAATTCGCCACGTCTGTGTTCTTCTTTTGTCATCACCAAACACCACACATCGTCTTGTGCAAAAAGCGGCATGTAAAACAATGCCAAAAATAATATGATTGATATTTTTCTCATGATTGTTGAGGTTTAAAATTCAAAAGGGTTTCCTGTGTGAATTATCTGATACTGAGGCTCTTGCTTATAATTAGATGCTCGCTGTGTATATTCTTGGGCTTTTTTCAGCACTTTGTCCCAAGTTGGGTTTGAATTAGAATTATCGGTAAGTGCGTAAAGGGCAGCACGATACGATATTCCAAATAAAGAACCTCGTTGAGTGTCGCTCCACGAGTATTGACCTTGCTTACTTGCCGACATTAATATGGTTTTCTTGCCCTTAAAATCGGTAAACAGTTTTCTTATATTTGCCGATTCGATGGGATTAAACGATGCTCCGGGCAAATTAGCATTACGAAAGCCCTTATTGCAACAATCGGCAATGCAAAGCAACAATTTTGCCTTACTCTTATGCCGATTTAGAACTTTTAGAATGTCCGAAAACCAATAATTTTCGTCTAAGAGGTTCAATGTGGGCCACTTGTCTTTGCCCTGATTGTATCCATGACCGCTATAATAAAAAACAATTATATCGTTGCTTGCCACTCTCAGGTTGTTGATTTCGTGTTTCACTTCGGCAGCTGTAAACTCTCTGCCACTATTTTCGCTTAATTGAAAATTATAGCCTATGCGCCGCGCAATATCGCGATAAAAAGCAGCCATATTTTTCATGTCTTCGTATCGGTCGGTTTCTCGCCCTCTTTCTTGTTTGTTCACAAAAAGCAGTGCGTGCAATGTTTGCCCGTAAATTTGTGTGGACAAAATAGAAATTAGAATTATTAAACTAAACTTTTTCATGGTTATATAATTTTGATAATGTGTGAATTGGATAATCTAGCAAATTCATAAACTTTTAAAATTCTTAATTTTTAACTTTTAATTTTTAATTTACACAACTTACTGATGTTTTTCTAAAATATGTACTAATTCAACATATAATTGTTCTTTGTCTGTTCCTTTAAAATTATCAATATTTAGTTTTAAATCTGCTATTATTTTATCTAAATTTGGAATATCAACGCTGTGTTCAAAATTGTCAATAACAGTAAATGCCTCAAAAGCCATTTCAAAATCGGCGGTTTTAAATATTTCTACAAAAACCTCTAAATCGCTGCTGTAATCAAGGCTCGATTGCCAACATGCTACGAGTAAATCCTTGTGTAAACTCCTATATTTTTCATTTTTCAATGCCTTTATTATTTCAGCTTTGCTGTTTTCGTCTTTTAAATCGTTTAATAATTTTATTGCTTCTTTTTTCACATACTCCGATTTGTTTTGTAGCAACATGTCAAATACATGCGGCAAAATCAAAGCATTTCCGTTATGTCGTAATTGCTTTATTGTGAATAAAACTTCGTCTTCTCTTTTGCTTGATAATTTACTAATTAATAATTTAAAGGTTTTATTATTCATTTTTGTAATTGTATTTGTTATTAATTTTAATGATAAGATAAATGTTTTCTGAATTTTTGGGCAAATAGTAAGATTACCCTATAAAAAAACCAAGTTTACCTATTTCTAATTTCTTTAAGAGCTTGTTTTATGCTTATACGTTTGTCATTTTTAAATGCCACTGCAAAAGCATCAGGTATTTTTTGACGTATTTCGCCTTGTAATCTTACAATTTCTTTATAGCTTCTGGTGCAGCCAACATAATATTTGTATATACCTTTATAATATACTTCCTTATTATACTCCATGCCTTTAATTTTGCCTCGCATTTTAACAGTAGATGATTTTATTTGAACTCTAAAAACAATACCTTTTTTACTATCAATTTTTCTTTTTGGTTTAGGCTTGGAGCTGCTTTGGGTTTTATTCTGCTTTGCAGGTTTTGTAACGTAATCACCGGCTTTGCTATTTTGTTCTATTTCATTTTTATACTCTTTGAATGCTCTGTATATGGCTGACGCAATGATAGATTGTCCGTAATCGGTTTTCAGAAACTTTTCCTCATTAGGATTGCTAATAAAACCCGTTTCTACCAAAATAGCCGGCATGGTGGTTTTCCATAAAACTACGAATGCCTCTTGTTTCACACCTCTGTCTTTTCTACCGGCTCTTGTTCTAAATTGTTTTTGCACCTTAGATGCCAACAGCAAACTTTGCTCTAAATACGCATTTTGGAACAAGGACAAAATAATATACGACTCGGCAGAATTAGGGTCGTATCCTTGATAATTCTTTTTGTAATTTGCTTCTTGCAAAATTACCGAGTTTTCCTTTTTGGCTATGTTTAAATTTGCTTCCGATTTGCTAATTCCCATAACAAATGTGGAAGTTCCACGCGGTTTCGAGCTGCCATTAGAGTTCACATGAATAGATATAAAAACATCGGCATTGTTTTCGTTGGCAATTTCTGCTCTTCTATACAATTCTATATACTTGTCAGTCTTTCTGGTATAAATTACCTTTACTCCTTTCATATATTTGTTTATATACTCGCCCACTTTTAGCGTAATAGCCAATGTAATATTTTTTTCTTTCGCTTTTTTGCCCAAAGCACCGCTATCTTTGCCGCCGTGTCCGGCATCTAACACAACAGTGCGCACTCTATATTGAGACCAAGATTGAAAAGATGTAGATATTGAAATTGATATTATAAAAAACACCTTTATAAGAAAATGTATATTGATATTTATAACTTTTAGAACCATATTCGTGTAATAATTTGCATGAAATTTAACCTGTTTAGAACACAATTAACAAAACAAAGATACTAAATTGTTTTAATGATAAGAAAAATTTGCTCATTTTTTTTGTAATTTTTCCCAGAATTGTCATCGTAGGCTACCTTGCGGACTATGGGCAGTTAGTTTTCGTAGGCGGGGGAAGATTTAAATTTTAATCCCCGCATTTCGCCGTTGGCTGCATGCGGGAATTGGGGTTTACATTGCAAATTTTACATCAATTTCTTTATCTCGCTTTCTGTTAAACCTGTTTGTTGCATTATATCATCAATTGAAACTCCAAAAGATATTAAACTTTTTGCAAATTTTTGTATTGTTTCTTTTGCCCTTTGTTCGGCTTTCTCTTTCTGCCTACGTTCTTCCTCTTTCTGCCTGCGTTCTTCTTCTTTTTGTCTGCGTTCCTCGTCTTCTCTTTTAAGAGCTTCTTTTAATTTCTCGTCTTTTGAAGTTTCATTGTCAATGAAATACTGTTCGAGTTTCACTTTGCGTAGTATTTCTTCGTCAAAGGTAGCGCGTTTTAGTCTCTCAATTATAGGGATTAACTCGTTATTGTAAGTGTCCTCATCTATGTTGATTACGGGGTTTGACTTTTCACCGCGTAGCTTTTGTATGAAAAGGTCTAACAATTGCTCTAATAATGTTGATTTGGTAACGCTGTCTCTATTTTGGGCTATTAAAATATAACATTTATGCGTTAATTGCTCTATAAATCTGCTTTTTACGTTCAGAATTTTCCCCGCAACTACATCATACGGTGTATTATCTACTCTTACTATTCGGCAATCTATATCAGGCGGATTAAAACCCAGAATATAAATAGTAACCAATGGAAGTGTTACTTCTACCTCCTCGCCATCAGCGTTTTGAATTGTCTCGGTTGTTGCATAATTAACACCAAGATAATCGCGAAAACGCTTTATCGGGTCAGGGCTATTGTATTTCTGAACCTCTACCAAAACTGTCTTTGAATCTCCGTTTTCTTCTTTTATAACTGCCTTATAATCAAAACGAAAAAGCCCGTTATGCAAAACCGTTTCTTGCGGCTTTGCTTGCAAGGAAATTATATCGGTATCAAGTATTATAGAAAGAATAGTTTTTGCAATATTATTGTCTTCCATTAAATACTTAAAAGCATTGTCGTATAAAGGGTTTAGAATTTCCATAGCTATCAAATTTAGTTTTGTTATACATAGTGTTTCAAAGAGATAATATTCGCTTGTATTCCGAAAGGCAAATTTAAGATTTTTTTTTAAGATAACAAAATTTTTTGTTGTTTTTTTACTCCCTGCATTTTACAATTTCCCTAAATTGAGCAAATGCTTAATTGTGGTGCATAATAAATTCACATAAACAATTAAATTACATTATTTTACATATTTTTAGCAAAAATATATGTACCTTTAACCTGAAAAAATTAGGTTAAAATTATTTTTTATCATAAATTCGCATAAAAGAACAGTTTTAATCGTTTAAGATAAACTGCTTGATTATAAGCATTGTAATTCTAAATTTTCACTTATTAATTTAACAAATAAAATGGACGGTTTTTTATTTCAATCTATGATATATATGGCTGCCGCAGTGGTATGTGTGCCAATAGCCAAAAAGTTGGGATTAGGTTCGGTATTAGGCTATTTATTAGCAGGAGCTTTAATAGGTCCATACATCATAGGCTTTGTGGGCGACGAGGGGCAAGACATTATGCACTTTGCCGAATTTGGCGTGGTAATGATGCTGTTTTTGATAGGATTAGAACTCGAACCTCGTAAGTTGTGGGCAATGCGCCGACAAATTATAGGTTTGGGCATGAGCCAACTAATTGGCACAATTACAATAATTTTATCAATTGCTTTTATTTTTAATATCACTTGGCAATCGGCACTTGCCACGTCTATGGCATTGGCAATGTCATCTACTGCTATTGTTTTGCAAACCTGTAAAGAGCGCGGACAACTTAACACTGCACTTGGGAAAAATTCCTTTTCGGTGTTATTATTGCAAGATTTAGCCATTATTCCAATATTGGCTTTGCTACCATTATTGGCTTTAAACGAAAATGTACATATTGCTGGTAAACAAAGTATTATATATGATTATCCACATTGGCTTAAAGCCATTATAATATTAACGGCAATAAATATTGTGGTAGTTGTAGGACGATTTATTGTTGTTCCCTTGCTGCGCATCATTGCACAAACGAAACTTCGCGAATTATTTATAGCTGCATCACTTTTGCTTGTTGTGTCTATTGCCTATCTTATGCAATATGTAGGGTTAAGCCCCGCATTGGGAACATTTTTAGCCGGAGTAGTTTTGGCAAATAGCGAATTTAAACACGAACTCGAAAGTAATCTCGACCCATTTAAAAGCCTACTGCTAGGATTGTTTTTCATGGCTGTGGGAGCATCTTTCAACTTTCATCTGATAATTGCAAAACCCATGCTGGTTATTACGCTCACCATTGCTATTGTATTCATAAAGTTTGCTGTTTTATTCGTTATTGGCAAAATTGTAGGTTTTTCCATAAAAGAGAATTTTAGTTTTGCATTTATTTTATCGCAAGTGGGCGAGTTTGCCTTTGTTATTTTATCTATGATAGCTCAATTAGAAATATTATCGAAAGAAAACACCGATATAATGATGGCTGTGGCGGCATTGAGTATGATTTTAACACCTATATTGCTGTTGATAAACGACAAACTAATTCAAAATAGATTTGTGGACAACACAAAAGAAGAAAAACAAGCCGACACGGTTGACGATTTTAACAAGGTAATAATTGCAGGTTTTTCGCATTTTGGAAGCACATTAGGTAGATTTTTGCGCACAAGCGGCGTTGAAGCTACTTATATTGATTTTGACTCTCGGCGTGTGGATTTACTTCGTAAAATTGGATTTAAAGTATATTTTGGCGACGCTACACGCAAAGATTTTCTGGAATCGGCAGGTGCTGAACAAGCTAAAATAATAATTATTGCCATAAGCGATGTTAATATTGCTTGCGAAATAATACAAACTGTTCAAAAGCATTTTCCTCATTTAGACATAATGGTAAGAGCAAAAAACAGGGTAGATGCTTACAAAATTTTAGATTATCACGTTACAAATATTTATCGCGATTACCTCGAAACTTCTATTAAAATGGGAGTAGATACCTTAGTGAAATTAGGACATAGAGCATATACGGCTACGCGTTCGGGTAGAAAATTCATAAATTATGATGAAAACGATTTGCTCGAACTATACGAACATCATAAAGACGAAAAAGAATATATACACCTAACAAATAAGAAAATTCAATATCAAGAGGAAGTGCTGCAAAGCGATATTGAACATCAGCCTAATCTTAACGACCATGCTTGGGACACGGAAAAATAAAATCAATACAGCGTTAAATTACGAATTACAAATTACGAATTACGAGCTAATTTGAAACAATGTGTTATAAACCTTAGTCTATATTTTAAGTCTTAAATTTATCAAAACTTAATTGACACAACAACTCCAAAAGAACTAAACAGTTTTTTGGAGTTGTTTGTATGATATTCCGTTCAATTTACAATGGGCAATTAACAATTATAATAATCAGCATGTTATAAAACATGCTTACATTTCAGTAAAACATTAATTATCAACCCATTACAAAAACATAACGGAGTATTAAAATTATACAGTTTGAATAGCTTTCACTATTTTCTCACCTTCTAAGATTGCTTGTTTATTTAGCGGAATAAGTTTGTGATGACGTTCCGGCAACGATTTTTTAAGTCCTTTCAAAACGTTTTCCATTTCAACAAGAGGTTTCACTTTCAAATATGCACCCAACACTACCATGTTGAATGTTTTAAGCGAACCCATCAAAGCCGCTTGTTTTGCCGCTTCTACCAAATAAATATTAATATCCTTTCTTGTTGGAGGATTTTTTATACCATTATTATCATACAAAAGTAATCCGCCCGGCTTTATTGCACTTTCAAATTTATCCAATGACTGCTGGTTTAGCACAATAGCAGTGTCGTATTCGTGTAGAATAGGCGAACTAATTCGCTCATCGCTCAATATTACGGTAACATTTGCTGTTCCTCCGCGCATTTCCGGTCCGTAAGATGGCATCCAGCTAACCTCTTGCTCCTGCATAATTCCTGAATAAGCCAATATCTTACCCATTGACAAAACACCTTGTCCTCCAAATCCTGCAATTATTATTTCTTCTGTCATTATTTTATGTTTTTATAAATCAACAATTCGTTAGATTATGTGAATTAAGAGTTAAAAATTAAGAATGAAAAATTAAAAAACAAGCCTTCTTTAACGTAGCCAATTATTTTTAAACTGTAAAGTTTGCTTATTTTATTTCTTGTATTTTTTGCTGTTAATTTTATTATTTTACCTCAAAAATTCTTAATTTTTCATTACCTACGGTGAGGGCTTCGCCGTTCTTAACTCTTAATTCGCATAGATTATAAATTAAACGAATAATCAATGTTTGTGTTAAAATTTTTTACTCGTCTTTAAGAGTACCAAGTTTATAAAACGGAAACATATTTTCTTCCATCCATTTGTTAGCATTTACGGGTGTCATTTTCCAACCTGAATTACAGTTCGATAAAATCTCAACAAAAGAAAGTCCCTTGTTAAGTTTTTGATTTTCAAAGGCTTTACGAATAGCACGCTTTGTTTTTCTCACAGCAGCAGGTGTGTGTACCGCCTGTCGGGTTACAAAACATGTGCCCGGTAATTGAGCTATTAATTCGGTAATTTTCAATGGATAACCCATAGTTTTAACATCTCTACCGTAAGGTGAGGTAGCAGATTTCATGTTTTCAATTGTGGTAGGAGCCATTTGTCCGCCGGTCATACCATATATTCCGTTGTTGATGAAAATTATAACGATATTTTCACCTCTGTTGCAGGCGTGGATAGTTTCGCCTGTGCCAATAGCTGCCAAATCGCCATCGCCTTGGTATGTGAAAACATATTTTTCGGGATAAACGCGTTTTAAACCTGTTGCTACGGCAGGTGCGCGTCCGTGAGCGGCTTGCTGCATGTCGATATTCATAAAATCGTAAGCCAACACCGAGCAACCAACAGGCGCAATGCCGATAGTTTCTGATGCTATACCCATTTCGTCAATCACTTCCATAGTGAGGCGGTGCGCTACGCCGTGTCCGCAACCCGGACAATACGACAATACGTTATCTGTGAGGCATTCGGTTTTTTCAAAAACCACCTCTCCTTGTTCAATTATATCTTTTGCTGTTAAAATCTCTTCCATAATAAATTAAATTAGTCGATTAATTTTTCTTTCAATGCTTTTAAAACATGGTTTGGCGATGGCACCATTCCTCCAAATCGTCCGTAATGTTCTACTTTTACTTTTCCGTTCACTGCAAGTTTTACGTCTTCTACCATTTGTCCGGCACTCATTTCTACCGATAAAACTCCTTTTACGGTGTTTGCCAATTCTGCAATTCTTTCGGTTGGGAAGGGCCAAAGCGTGATAAGACGGAAAACTCCAATTTTCAAACCTTCTTCCTTAGCTATTGCCTGCACTTTTTGGCAAATTCGAGAGCTTGAACCATAGGCAACTATCATATAATCCATATCGTCGCAGCTAAGTTCTTCAAATCGGGTCTCGTTCTTTTCAATTTCTCTATATTTTGCTTGTAGTTTGAAATTGTGTTTTTCTTGTCTTTCCGATTTTAATTCAAGAGATGTGATAATGTTTCGCTCTCTGCTGTCGGGTTTACCTGTTGTTACCCAGTCGCCGTAACGTTTAACAATTTCTTCATCAGATAATCTTTCGCGTTGTTCGGGCAAATATACTTTTTCCATCATCTGACCTATTACACCATCTGAAAGTATCATTGCCGGATTGCGATATTTGAATGCCAAATCAATTGCCAAGCCTACAAAATCAGCCATTTCCTGAACTGATGCCGGTGCTAATACGATTAGTTTATAGTCGCCATGTCCGCCACCTTTAACTGCCTGAAAATAATCCGATTGTGCAGGCTGAATAGTTCCCAATCCGGGTCCACCTCTTTGCACATTCACAATTAAACAAGGTAATTCGGCACCTGCTATGTATGAAAGTCCTTCGGTCATTAGGCTGATGCCCGGACTTGAAGATGAGGTCATTGCCATTTTTCCTCCCGATGCTGCTCCGTAAACCATGTGTATTGATGCTACTTCGCTTTCGGCTTGCAACACTACCATGCCGGTGCGCTTGTGTGGTTCTTCTGCCATTAAATATTCCATAACTTCTGATTGCGGCGTTATAGGATAACCGTAATAAGCATCAATTCCATACAGAATCGCTGCTTCGGCAATAGCTTCATTACCTTTCATTAATTTTAACTCTTTCATATTGTATGTCTTTTCTATTTTTTAAATAATAAATTAATTAGGAATAGGCTAAATGCTTTTTTCAGATATAATGTTGATGAAACACGAAAAACTATCATAAAAAAGAGGTGTTTTTATAAATTTTCACACTCCATTAGCCACTATTTTCCGGAAAAATGAAATTATTTTGCTTTACGAGCCGGTTTCAACCTATATACAGTTATCACAGAATCCGGACAAACCAATGCACAACTTGTGCAACCTGTGCAGGCTTCGGGGGTTTCCATATATGCAAAATGATAACCTTTACTGTTTACATCAGCAGCCAATTTTATTACATTCGTAGGGCACGCTACTACGCAAAGCGCACAGCCTTTACACTTGAACTCATCTACTGTTATTGCTCCTCTTACTTTTGCCATGATTTATTTATTTTTTATTATTTCTTTTATAAATTTTCTATTATTTTGATGTTCAAATGTATAGTTTTTTATTATATCTGTGAAGTTTTGAAGCATGATATTAATCATATATACCTAATTTAGACCCAGTCTAAGCAAGAAAAGCCCAATATATGGCAAATTTCACCATAAGCTGAACGCTGATAAACCTCTTATTACTAATATTTTAGATTGGATATAATGCTCTTTAAATACGTGGCAATTATTGCAAATATTGAAACTTTTTGCCAAGAGTGCAAATTTGCGTTTTTTACGTAAAATTATTGGAATTTATCTTAAAAATACTTTTTTTTTTTAAAAGAAGTTTACGTTAATTTTATGTTTTTCATAATACCGTTAAATGTGCGATGCTTCGCCATCACTTATTAATTATAAAAAACAAGGTCATACTTAAATATGATGCAAAAATTGAGCTGCTAATCATCATCATTATTTCTACCTTTGTGGCTTTTAGTCTTTTTTGCAAAAAATAGATAAATATAGTAGTTGGAATAGCAAAAAACAGCAACGGTAGAACGCCTGTGAATATAATTTCTGGGAATTTATTATCAATATTTGGGAAATGATGCAAATATTTTTTCACGACAAGTAGAAAAAATGTGTAGAAAAATGAAAAGACTGTGGTATATATTACCGATTTTTTGCCGGTAGCTGAATTAAACCATTTTCCTACATTTAGATTTGGATAATTTAAATAGGCTGATATTGCTAAAAAAATAAAAAAGGCAGCGGGCAGAATTATTAAACCTAAAATAGCGGGTAAATGTATGAGTAATTCTTGCATTCCCACAAAACACCAAATAGCTTCTACTGTTTTCGGACTAACTTCCGGATTTGCAGCTTCGTGTAAGGGTGCATTATAAAATGAAGAAATAAGCATTATAAAAGCTATAATAATGCTTGCTACCATCAGTTCAAATTTCACTAAATAAGGGTAAACCTGTACTGTTTGAGCATCGGTTTTATGTGGCAGGGCAATTCCTCCCGATTTGCGTACCAACCAAAAATGAACGGGTAGTAAAACTATAAACAACAGCGGAAATATTCCTGTGTGCATGTTGTATAAATTAGATAAAGTATTGTCGCCTAGTATTTTACCTCCTCTTATAAAGTAGGCTATATATTTACCAACAAAGGGTATATTATCAAAAATATTTGTAACAATAGTAATTGCCCAATAAGATAATTGACTCCATGGAAGTATGTAGCCCGTGAAATTTGCCATTAATATAAATATGAAAAGGAATAATCCGTATATCCAATTTTTGGCTCTGCTGCCATATATCGCCTGTGAATAATATACCCTGAGAAGATGCAAAAATGTGATAATAACTAAAAGTTGTGCCGAAAAATAGTGAATATTGCGTATAAATCCGCCAAATAATGAATTTTGTTGCAAATTTACAATTGAATTATAAGCATTGGCAGTAGTGGGAATATATGAAAACCTTAGTATTAAGCCGGTTGCAAATAAAATAGCTATAAGCAGAACACTAATTCCGCCTAATCCAAAAGTGCGTGTGAATGACAAGGCTCGACGGTCGATTTTCTTTGGGTGTATGTGTAATAAGAATTTTTTCACCGATTTTAATGATTTCTAATAATTCTCTATATTGGTTTAAAATCTATACAAAAGTAAAAAAATCGGACTTAATTTTGATACAGCAATAAAAAAAATTACTTTTGTGCTAAATGATTTGAGTAAATTGACTACAACAACGAGACTATTTGGTGCAACCGGCAACTTAGCAAAAACCATATATTCAGCACTAAAACAAGAGAGCATATTTCCTTGTTAAGTGGATAAATTACCAAATTATAACATTAACAAATTAACTGATTATTCAAAAATGAAAAAAATATTGATGATTTTAAAAATATTTCTACTCTTGATTATTTCACTTGTAATTATTGCTGCTTTATACATAAATTTACACCCTACATTTGGCGATAGCCCGAATGATAAAAGCATGAAACGCATAAAAAACTCTGCTCATTTCGATGGCGAACATTTTAAAAATTTAATACCTACCAACGCAACTTCTATTGGAAGAGCAAAATCTAAACGAAAAATAAACCGTTGGGCTTTATTGAAAAACTTTATTTTCCCGCCTAAAAGTAAAAATCCACAAAAACCGCTGAAAACACTGCCTTGCGATGCTAAATCCTTGCTTAATGGCGATTTTGTTTGGTTCGGACATTCCACTGTATTATTCAAAACCAATAATACAACCATAATTACCGACCCTGTGTTTAATAATGCTGCTCCCATTCCTTTTGCTATTAAACCTTTTAAAATGACCAATAAACCAAGCATTGACAGTTTACCTTTCGTTGATATTGTGCTTATTTCACACGACCATTACGACCATTTAGATTATAAAGCTATAAAAAAAATGTTGCCAAAGGTAGGACAATTTTGTGTGCCTTTGGGTGTAAAAGCTCATTTATTGCGCTGGGGTGTGTCTGAGAACAAAGTTAGAGAATACGATTGGTATGAGGAAGTTACGATAAATGATATTAGGTTTGTATTTACTCCAAGCCGTCATTTTAGCGGACGCGGAATTTTTAATCATCGCACAACTTTGTGGGGTTCGTGGACAATTATTGCCCCCGATGTAAAAGTGTATTTTAGTGGCGATGGAGGTTATTCTCCTGAATTTGCCAAAATAGGCAAACGTTTTAATGGTTTTGATATTGCATTTATTGAAGATGGTGCATATAATAAAAGTTGGCAACACGTACACATGCTACCCGAACAGTCGGCACAAGCAAGCATTGATATTCAAACCAAAGTTGTATTGCCCATACATTGGGGAAAATTTGATTTATCAACTCATCAATGGCAAGAACCTGTTAAACGATTTTCAAAGGCTTTAAAGAATTACAACGATACAGTAGCTCAACCAAAGCAAATAAAACTTGTAACACCAAGAATTGGCGAAATTTTCACTCTTCAAAATCTTCCTCAAACCGAATGGTGGGAAAAACAATGAGCTAAACGTGGCTCTATTGCGGCGTATTCAGAAAGTACGCTCATCAACACAAGAAATCCGAGTTTTTGGCTCGGATTTTTTTGTGTTTTAATTTGTTTTCCTAATTTAATTCATTTTCAATATCTTCAATTGTGGGTAGTTGCGATTGGCTAAAAATCAGAACATTATATCCTAATGGAAATTGTGAAACAAGTTGTTTCACAATTTATAGAATACTTAATCCTTCATATTTTGCAATTTACTAAAAATAAAGACATTATGTTATCATGGAAATTGTGCAACAAGTTGTTTCACTTTTGCAAAATCAGACTTATAAAAAGTGTAAAAACTCTTCATATAAAATAAATTTTTCCTTGTCCAATCTTTCCACAATTCTAACCTTCCCACACCACAAAAGTACAAATTAATTCCCTTATATCAAACAATTTCCCAAATCGGCGGCAACGCGTAGCCACAACCACCGCAGTAAACCTTACGGAATTAAAGTAAACCTTACGCTAATTCCAAATTTGATATTAGAAGTTTTAAAAGAAGTAGAGAGTTTGGGCGAAGTAATATCGTGGTCGTAGAACATGCGGATATTAAAACGCGCGCTAAGCGAGTAATCAGCCGACAATTTTAACGAAATAGCTTTTTGTCCGGCAGTGATTTGGTCCACGCCCTCCTGCACTTTTCTAATTATTGTAACCATCTCATTTATAGACAAATCGCCACGCAAGTTCAAATCGCTCTGAAACTTTTGCTGACCGCCTTTCGTTTTAATTATTATAGGCAATTGATTAAAACGATAGCCCAAACCAATTATAATTTCCGAATTGCTCAAATCCATCAACTGATTGTTAGAAAAACTTAAAGTCAATGAACGCCCCCTGTTATATTCTAATTTAGAATTTAGGTTATTAATCCACGTAATATCTGCGCCAATCAGCGGCTTAAACGACTCCGTAATTGTAATCGTATTTATCTCTTTTTCAGGCATAAATAAATTATTTTGCTCATTGCGCACCCAGCTGTAACCATCATAATCTGCCTGCTCCCAACTGTAATACGGATTGCTCTGATAGCTGCCCACATTATAACTCGAAGTATAAGCATGGCGCAAACTCAAATTCTTAATAACCTTTTTCACTAAATCGTTGTTAGCCAAGCCATCATAGTTGATAGTCCAGTTGGGCAACGGAATTTTGGGCAATATCGCCAATCGCGACTTATTAGGCTTGTAATTGGCATAAGCCGCCAAAAAAGCAGGTATCATAACCTCTTGTGAATTAGAGCTATAACCATTAGGATAGCCATCATTCAAGACCTTACCCGTAGTTGGGTCGGTATTGGCTTTGTTTATGTCATATTCGGGGCTGTCGGGCAAGCGAGCAGCATTTCGTTTATTTGCCAACATCCACGCAATTTCTTTGCGATGCCCTTTGAAATTCTCAAATGCTTTCGACGAATAATTTTTACCAAACTTCCAAAACGAAGTGCTAAGCATCATATACGACATGCTGAAATTTCCAGACAACAATTTTTCGTTGCGATTAGCCAAATCATACTCATTGTGATTAACCGACCAATTGCGCATTACCGAGACATCAATTTTCAATCCTTTTATAGGCTCTATGGTGGCGCGAGCGTTGAAATTTTTGGTCGAAATCATCTTGTAAGGAGTAGTTTGCAAGCTGTCTTTCGTTACCCAATCGTATTTTGTGTAGGCATTGTAGCCAAAATCTGGGTCTTGCCAGCCCAAAACGAAAGGCAATCCGGGCGCAGTTCGCGTAGTGCCGTTCGCGCTCGTGTATTCATTCATACCCACGTAGCGAGTGGTGGGCAAATATCCGGGCAAAACCGTTCCGCCCGACTGCGAGTAAGATGCCGACACATTTTTTATCCCCACCAAAGCATACACAATGCCTTCTCCAATGGTTTT
>PDWI01004286.1_pt1 | contig 19260 bp, 17 predicted proteins | sample 1430891 | NCBI WGS metagenome assembly PDWI01 (sample SAMN01162508, study PRJNA174530) | Oral metagenome, whole genome shotgun sequencing project. | biome: Marine environment; feature: Marine mammal; material: Swab sample of the gingival sulcus; isolation source: swab sample of gingival sulcus...
CTGGGATTCTTTATCCATGGTGGGGGCGGTGTCGGGAATTTCCATCCCCCAGTTCTGGCTGGGCATTTTGCTCATGTTTTTTTTCTCGGTAAAAATGCCGCTGTTTCCCACGGGGGGCTATGGTTCGGGGAATCTCCGGTATCTGGTTTTGCCGGCCTTTTCCCTTGGGGTGGGCTATATGGCCCTGATCGCCAGAACCACACGGGCTGCGGTGCTGGATGTGATGACCATGGATTTTGTGCGTACGGCCCGTTCCAAGGGATTGTCCGAATATCTAGTCAATGTGCGTCATGTGTTTGGGAATACCCTGATCCTTGTGTTGACCACGGCAGGGTTGCAGCTGGGCTCCTTGATCGGTTCCACCGTGATTGTGGAAAAATTGTTTTCCTGGCCTGGGATCGGCTCTCTGGTGGTGGATTCCATTTATCAGCGGGATATTCCGGTTACCCAGGGTTGTATTCTGCTCATTGTGGTAATTTTTTTGTTACTCAATCTCCTTGTGGATCTGTTGTGCGCTTGGATTGATCCCAGAATCAGCTATTGATGTTTTCATGGGGAATCGAAATAGGGCAAAGGAGGTATGATCTTGGCACCCTCATCTTATTACAGGAGATTTTGTGAAAATCTGATTCTGCTGCTGATCTTGGCAGCTCTGTTTCTGCTTTGGGGCTGCAACGGTTTCATGGCAAAAAATCCTGTGCCTGAGCTTGTGTTGCCTTCGGCCTATACAGGTTCTTTCTCTGATATTGCTTCCAATGATGCCGGAACGATGCCGGAAGCCTTACCAGGTCCTCTGGAAAGTGAAGAATTTGATATACTTTTGGCCCAGGCCTTTTCCCAAAACCACGATCTTCAGATCCGAAAGGCAAGAACCGCAAGGGCAAAAGCGGCTTTGGAACGGGAAATGGGCCTTGCTTTGCCGGCCTTGAACGCTTCCCTTGGAACAGGGAAGACGAAAAATCACGCCCTTTGGGGAGAAAAGCCCATACAAAAGGGCAGCACACAGTGGACCGCCCTGGTCAAGGGAAGTTACAATTTGGATATCTGGGGCAGGGCAAGGTTTCGGATTCGGGCGGAAAGGGAACGGTATCTTGCTGCCTTACAGGAAGAAAACCGCCTTCGCGTGGATATTGCCGGACAAGTGGCCGAAACCTTTGTGGATATTATTGCCTGTCGGAAAAGACAGGACATCCTGGCTGCCCAGATTCGTGCAGATGAAGGTTTGCTGGAACTGGTTACAGTCCGTTTTTCAAAGGGCCAGGCTTCTTTTCTGGATGTTTCCCAGCAGCGGGCATCAAAGGCTGGTACCCTTGCCCTGAAACCCATGCTGGAAAAAGAATCTGCCCTGCTCCTTGGTAAACTCTCCCTTTTACTTGGTTCGGTGGTGACAATAGAGGATGGTAGCAAGGATAACAAGGGAAGTTTTGAACATTCTTTGCCGCAGATTCTCACAAGGGATTTTCCAGAAACCGCCCCCCTGCCTGCCCCTGGAATTCCTGTGGATCTTATCCAAAACCGTCATGACATCCAGACGGCGCGCCATGAGTTGCTGGCCTCTCAATGGCAAATAGCCGCAGCAAAGGCCGATTTTCTGCCCTCTTTTACCCTGTCTGGCCAGGCTCTTTTTTCCAGCGGCAGTCTGGATTTGCTGTTCCAGAACTGGGTGCTTTCCCTTGGGGCAAATCTTGCGGCTACCCTGTTTGACGGGGGAGTGAAAAAAAGCCGGATTCAAGAAGCAAAGGCCCTTGTAGATGAAAAGGTGCAGGTCTATGCCAAGGTTGTTGCCGGAGCCATCCGGGATGTGGAAGATGCCCTTGTGCGTCTGGAAAAGGAAAAACAATACCTTGTCTGTCTTGAAAATCAAAAAATTGCCCAGGATGCCAGCCTTGAAGCTGCACGTCTCCAATATACAAGGGGCCAGGACAGTTTTCTGAATTATCTTGTGGCCTGGAAGGCAAGTCAAAAAATTCATCGGCAGGTAATTTCACAAACAGCCGTTTATATAAAAGAACGGATTCGTTTTTATCGGGTAATGGGCCATGATTGGACATGGGGGGAACAAGATTTATGAGAACAAGAGCAATTTTTGCCGATTCCGGCAATGGAGGGTATGGATTTTAATGATATTTCAGGGATATCTTCCCAAAGTAAAAGGAAAAAAAATATGGCTTCCCATTCTGATTCTGCTGATTGGGATTCTGGGATTTTCCTATTATCGTTCCCATAAAATGACCATCAGAAGAAGACCTGTTTCTTCCCATGTACCAAAGGTGGACATCATGACACCCGTGGCCAGAGATCATGATGTGTCTATCCATGCCATGGGAACGGTGCTGGCACAAAGAAAGGTAATTTTGTCTTCCAGGGTGTCAGGCCAGATTGTTTCCGCATCAGCCGATTTTGTCCGGGGAAAAGTGGTAAAAAAAGGGGAAACCCTTTTGACCATAGACGATACCGATTATGTGCTTGCAAGGCAAAAGGCCATCAATTCCCTGAACCAGGCAAAGGCCGAACTTGCCATGGAGCGGGGAAAACAGGAAATTGCTAAGGAAGAACTTCGTCTGGCAGCCGCCGGAGCAGAGCTTTCTTTGGAAAACAAAGATCTTGTGTTGAGAAAACCCCAGCTGCAAAAGGCCCAGGCCCTGGTGCAAAAGGCGGAAACAGATTTGAAAAAGGCCAATGTGGATCTTGCCCGCACCCGAATCAAAGCCCCCTTTGATGCCCTGATCCTTGAAACAAAATCCGGTCTTGGGGCTTTGGTGTCTGTCCAGTCTCCCCTGGCCGATCTTGTGGATATTACAAGTTATCAGGTGGAAGCCCTTGTTCCTTTTGATCAGATGGAAAATATTTTCCTGGACCCTGCCCATGGGAGTACCGTATCCATCACATCCTTTCATGGTAAAGGACAATGGCAGGGAAAGGTGGTTGGCACAACGGGTATGGTTACCGATAAAACCAGGATGGCAGGGGTTTTGATCCAGGTGGATGATCCCCTGGGAATAAAAACTTCCGGGAAAGATCATGCCTCCGAGAAAAAGCAGACATCCACTTTTTTTGCACCATTGCTGCTGGGAGATTATGTCAGGGTGGAAATCCTGGGAAAAACCCTGAAACAGGTTTATGCTGTGCCAAGGGCTGCCGTTCGGGCAAATCAAACCCTGTGGAAGATGAAGAACAATACCTTGCAGATTGTTTCCATTACTCCTGTGTGGGAAGAAGAGGATCTGGTCTTTTTTTCCCAGGGGATTTCTTCCCGGGACAAGGTCATCATTTCTGATCTGCCCGTTCCCATTCCAGGTATGGTCATTGAGAACCGTCAATAGGTTTTTGTTTCCATGACACAATTCCCGGATTATAAACAGCAAAACCATTCATCCCGGACTTCTTTACCTCCGGATTTGTCCAGGGGTGTGATTTCCTGGATGGCAACACATTCTGTGGCAGGAAATCTGCTCATGCTGGTTTTTTTACTGGGAGGGCTGTTCATGGCCTTTTCCATCAAGCAGGAAGTGTTTCCTGAAAGCAAATCCAATATGGTTCAAATTGCCATTGCCTATCCAGGGGCAAGTCCTGAGGAAGTGGAAAAGGCCGTGGTGTTGGCCGTAGAATCTGCCGTGGAAGATCTGGAAGGCGTGGATGAGATGATTTCTTCTGCCCATGAAGGCATGGCTTTGATTCGTCTGAAATCCGTGGAAGGGGCAGATATCAATGCCTTGTGGCAAAAAGTTGCCAATGAAGTGGAGCGGATTTCTTCTTTTCCGGAAGAGGCAAAAAAACCTGCTGTATTCATTAATAATAGAAAAATAGAGGTGATGCAGTTTGCCTTGTACGGAGATATGCCTCCCATCTATCTGAACAATCTTGCCGACCATGTTCGGGATCAGATGCTTGCCCATAAAGACATTTCCCAGGTGGACCTCATGGGAGCAAGGGAGCGGGAAATCCGTGTGGCCGTGCCCTTGGAGAATATAAGGCGGTTTGGCATGACCCTTTCTGATGTGGCAAGATCCATATCAAAAGGCTCTTTGGAGCTTGGGGCAGGAACCATTAAAACGGAATCCGGCGATGTCCTGCTCCGGGTGAAGGATCGTCGCAATTTTGCCGATGAATATGCCAAATTACCGGTTTTAACCAGCCAGGACGGTTCCCGGATTTTGTTAGAAGATATTGCAGATGTATCTGAGAATTTTGCGGAAACAGATTCATGGGCCTCGTTTGATGGAAAACCTGCCATTTTGTTTGCTGTATATCGGGCAGGAGACCAGACACCAGCCCAGGTGGCAAAAGCCGTAAAGCAGGTGATGGATGAAATCAGTCAATCCTTGCCTGCCGGGATGGGCATTGCCGTGGTTAGTGATATGTCCAAAATTTTTATCCAAAGGGCAGATTTGCTTTTGTCCAATGCCTATATTGGGTTGTTTCTGGTGTTTTTTTTCCTGGCACTATTTTTGGAAATTCGCCTTGCGTTCTGGGTGAGCATGGGGATTCCCATTTCCTTTCTCGGCTCTTTTCTTTTGCTTTCCTCCACGGATTTTTCCATCAATCTGATTACCATGTTTGCGTATATTGTTACGCTGGGAATTGTGGTGGATGATGCCGTGGTGGTGGGAGAAAATATCTATTATTACAGAAACAGGGGATATTCTGCCATCCAGGCTTCCATTCTGGGGGCAAGAACGGTTGCTGTGCCTGTGGTTTTCAGCGTGATTACAAATGTGGTGGCTTTTTTGCCCCTTTGGTTTTTGCCGGGGTCTGTGGGACGTTATTTCAAACACATGCCCATTGTTGTGGTTGCGGTGTTTCTGGTTTCCCTCATTGAAAGTCTGCTTATTTTACCAGCTCATCTTGGTCATGGCAGAAAACGGAAATTATTTTTTCCCCTGGGATTGCTGGAAAGATGCCAGGAAAATTTTTCCCTGCATTTTGAAACCTTTGTGCACAATGGGTATGGAAAAATGCTGTCATGGATTTTGGAATATCGATATACCCTTGTTGCTGGAGGAGTTTCCCTTTTTTTGATCACGGCAGGATATGTGGCATCAGGACGTATGGGAATGGTGTTGATCCCAAAGCTGGAATCTGACTATGCTTTTTGCCAGGCAGAGCTTGTACAGGGATCTTCTTCTGAGCTTGTTCGATCCGTGGAGAGGCGTCTTGTGAAAGCCGGAGAACAGGTGGTGGCAGAAAATGGCGGAGACACCCTTGCCACGGGTATTTTTTCCCATGTCAGCGGCAATGTGGTCAATGTCTATATTCGGCTGACTTCTCCCGATGTAAGACCGATTCATACAAGCCGTGTGGCAGGTTTGTGGAGGAAGAAAACAGGCAGCATTACGGCCTGCAGAGTTCTGAGTTTTGAATCGGACAGGGGCGGTCCCGGTTCCGGTAAAAATTTTCGTCTTGCCTTGAATCACAAGGATCAAAAAACGCTTGAAGCTGCCGGACAAAAACTTGCAGCTATTCTTGCAGACTTTCCCATTGTCCATGATATTGACGATGGCAGTGCAAGGGGAAAGAGGCAATTTGACATTTTCCTGACCCCGGAAGGACAGAGAATGGGACTTACTTCCCGAATGGTGGCAGATCAGATCCGCCATGCCTTTCAAGGGGTTGTGGCTGTGCGGAATCAAAGGGGAAACCATGAGGTGGCAGTCAGGGTGAGTTTGCCCCTGTCCCAGAGAATCAGCATGACAATCTATGAAAATCTTGTGCTGCAGGCTCCCAGAGGGGAGATTTTACTGAAAGATGCAGCAAAAACCGTTCCAGGCAGAGCATATACCAGCATCACAAGAACCAATGGAAAACGGGAACTTGTGGTGAGTGCCAATATCCGGCCGGCATCCCGTATGGATACAATAATCACTAAACTGGAGGAACATATCCTGCCGGAACTTGTGATGCAGTATCCTGGTCTTAGCCATGAATTTAAGGGTCGCCAGGCAGATATGAGGGACAGCATGAAGGTCTTGGTAAAAGGTCTTTTTCTGGCTTTATTCTGTATTTTTGCCCTGCTTGCCATTCCCTTTCAGAGTTATTTTCAGCCTTTTATCATCATGTTCAGCATTCCCTTTGGAATTATCGGTGCCATTGCAGGCCATCTCATCATGGGCTATTCCCTGTCCGTGATTAGTGTATTGGGAATTGTTGCCCTTTCCGGGGTTGTGGTCAATGATGGACTGGTTCTCATTGACTTGATTAATAAAAAGATTCAGGAAGGAATTTCTGTAAGAGATGCGGTTTGGCAGTCTGGAATCCAGAGGTTTCGCCCCATTTTATTGACAACCCTTACCACCTGCGGCGGCCTTGCCCCCATTATTCTGGAAACTTCCCGCCAGGCAAGGTTTCTGATTCCCATGGCCATTTCCCTTGGATTTGGCCTGTTGTTTGCCACCATGATTACCCTGGCTTTGGTACCAAGTTTGTATCTGATTTTTGATGATATAAAAAAGTGGATTCAAGAATAGAAAGGGATCATAATCCCAAATTCACCCTATTCTTCTGAAAATCGACAATTGCCTTGATAAGGGAAGAAATTTCTTTTTGGGTGTGGCCAGCCGTCAGGCTGATGCGGATGATCGCCTTTCCCCTTGCAACCGTTGGAAACCGGATTGCTGCGGTATAGAATCCTCTGGTTTGTAAGTATTGAGCCAGTTGGGCGGCCTTTTCTTCTTCTCCAATGGGGAGAGCCAGAATATGACACTCTCCTTCTACGGCAATCCCGTTTTGCTGAAATTGTTCTTTTGTCCATCTGGACAATTGGGATAGTGCTTGTCTCTGGGAATCCATGCTTTCGATTTGAGGTAAAAGGGTTTGTATGTAGCGGGCAAGAAACGGGGGCATGGCTGTGGTGTAGATGAGGGGAGAGGCAAAGTTGATCAGGTATTCTTTGACCGTTTGGGAGCAGAGAATAAATGCCCCCATGATGCCGAATGCTTTTCCCATGGCGCCAATGAGAATATCCGGCTTGAAGTTTGCCCCGGCACAAAGGCCCCGTCCCTTTGGACCGCAAACGGCAAGGGCGTGGGCTTCATCAACAATGGTAAAAAGCTGGTTTTGGGCAGAGATTTCTTTGAATGGTGTAAAAGGAAGGGTATCGCCTTTCATGCTGTAACAGCTTTCCACCACCAATACACGTGCTCCCCCATGTCTTGATTCCGAGGTTTCTTTGGTCTGTGCGGCATGAAGCCGTTTTTTCAGGTGCTGGAAATCGTTGTGGTTGAATCCTTTTTTCCGGGCTGGTGAAAGTGCCATTCCCTTGATCATACTGGCGTGTACCTGCTTATCATAAAAGAGGGTATCTTCTGAGTGAAACAGCGTGGAAAGCAAGGCAAAATTTGCCTGGTATCCTGACGGGAAAAGCAGGGCAGATTCATATTGAAAAAAATCAGCCAGGGCTGCTTCTGCATCGGCCAGCTCTTTGCTGTTACCGGAAACAAGGCGGGAGGACCCGCTGCCTGTTTTTGTTTCATTGACCGCCTTTACAAGTGCCTTTTGGCAGGTTTCATTGGAAGACAGATTCAGATAATCGTTGGAGCAGAAGTTAATCTGTTCTGTGTGGTTGGTGATGATGGTATTTCCCTGTTTCCATTCAACCAAAGATGGATTTCGGAAAAGGGATTCTTTTTTCTGTCGGTCAAGCTCTTTTTCCAATCGCTTGTGCAGCAGCGTTTTTTCATTCATTAAAGGATGTTCCTTTCTCCAATAGACCATGAAAACGGTTTATGGATGCTTCTTTGATCAGATCTGCCTGAAATGTTTGGCCCCACGCTTCTTTAATAATCAGTATCTGGGCCTGGCCAATTGCTTTTTCAGAAGGCTTTGTGTGTGCTGTTACCTGGTAAAGGCCGCTTTTACCGTTGGTAAAAGAGAGCAGTTCGGCCTGGATGAAAACCGAGCGTTGTTTTTTCTCAGGTTTTTCAAGCAAGGATTTGATTTGCACGGAATCAATTTTTACATTTTTCACAGAACCGATAAACGTGTGTCCGCTGAATTGGGTTTTGTGTTTGAAGTGAAGGGAAGCACTTTGTGCCATGGCTTCTGTCAGAGACATTCTTCCTTCAACGGGTTTGCTCAATGCCGTGATAGAAGATGGGCTGTCTTTGAGAATATTTTCAATCTGTTCGGTTTCCTGGAGATGGGTCTCAAAGATCATAGCGTTTTTCCTGATGACTGAAGGATCAGGGCACTATTTTGGCCGCCAAACCCAAAATTTTCCAGGAGGATGGTTTGTTGTTTTCCCAATGTCTGGCAAAGCTCCAAAGCAAGTTCCGCAGCTCCGCAGGCAGAGGCCAAATGACCCAGCTGTGTTTTGTGGGCAACAATGGATGGTTTTTGGTTGGCGAGAATGGGTTGGCCGGGGGGAATGGTAAACAATTGCCTGAGCAACTTGGATTCCATTTCATCGTTTAAGTTGGTTCCTGTTCCGTGGGCAGATACCCGCTGGATTTGATCCGCAGAAATGCAGGCATTTTTCAGGGCGGTTTGTACGGCTCTCTTTTGATTTTCTCCGCTGGGTTCAGGAGCAGTCATATTATGGCCGTCAACGGTGGAACCAAAACCCATCACCTCTGCGAGAATGGCAGCGCCCCGTTTTTTTGCCGATTCATATTCTTCCAATAAAAAGAAGGCCCCTCCTTCGGATGGGATAAATCCGGTGGGTTCTCCATCCAGGGGGCGGTAGCTTTGGCCCTTGTCGTCCAGGCGGTAAAGGGCACCTGCTTGAAAGTAACCGTGTAATGCCACGGGGTTCACCCGTGAATCGCCTCCGCCGGCAAGGGCTTTTTTCCAGTATCCTGCCTGAATCATACGGTATGCGGTTCCTATGGCCTGCAAGGAGGCAGAGCAGGCAGTTCCCATGGTAATACTTTCTCCTTTCAGCCCAGAGGCAAGGGCAATAAAAGAGGCCGGGGTGTTGGGCAGGTGATGAAGCAGCCAAAGGGCTTTCCGGGCATTGAGATTGGAGGGTTCCTCTTCCAGATAAGGGCCGGCACCAACCACAAGGGAGCATTGGATTTTTTCCTGTTCCGACAGGTTTGCCGCCTGAAAACAGGCCAGGGCAGCTGCTGCTGTCAGTTGGGATGACCGGTGCAGGTAGCGTCGGTTTTTGTTTCGGCCAATCCAGTCTGTTAAATCGAAGTTGGCAATTTGCCTGGTGGGTATTTCGTTTTCACCACTCCTTACCATTGTGATTGGGGCAGAATGGGAGGTAAATGTGTGGATGGAATCTCCTGCAAAATGTCCCAATGGAGAAATCAGGGAGGCTGTGGTGATGACGGTGCGAAAGGGCCGATCCATTGCTATTTCCTTTGGTAAATGGATTCAATGGTATTTTGGGCCGGGGGCGAAGGAATTTGGGCGGGTTCCCCAAATGCCATGAAAGCAGCAGGAATTTTCTCTGTTTTTGCTGCGTGTAAAAATCGGATGGGTGCAGTATAGATACAGCTTCCCAATCCCATCTCAACGGCTTTGAGGGAAGCATTTTGCAGTGAAGCACCCAAAGAAAGCATCATATTGTATTGTTGTCTGCTTTTCATTTGGGTAAGTTCTTCCATTGCGGCATCCATGGGTTCGGGGGGGTGCACTTCTCCGTAAACAGCCCAGAGGAGAGGTGCGGTAAGCATGGGAAGGGTAAAATGCCAAAGAACACGGTGCCGTTGGAATGCTTTTCTGTCCTTTTTGGACGCAAGGAGGGCAGAGAGGACTTCTTTGCCTTGTTCCAGCATCTTTTGTAACTCTTCTCTTGCCTGATCCGATTGGATGGAGATGATTCGAAGCGGTCTGGAGTTGGTTGCCGAGGGAGCGGCCATGGCACTCTGAATTAAGACGAGCTCTTCCTCTTCTGTGATTACCCTTTCTGTGAATTGTCTGACGGAACGCCGTTGATGGATGATCCGGCTTAGTTCACCTGGAATGTTTTTTTCCTGCACAGATTTTTCTCTCTAATTCTGGATAAAGGCGATATAGGAAACCAAATCCTGGAATTGCAATACAGGGCCGCCATCTAGATCTTTTACGATTTCATCAATGCGCTGGTCGGACAGGTGGGGATAGCATTCTTTTAAGATGGAAGGAATCTCTTCCCGGGATTTTTCGTCAATGTGGGAACGCAGATGGGTTAGAAAAAAAATGCTGTCATCAGGCTGTTGATTCATTAAGGAGGAGATTTCCACAGAAATTTCAATGAGATCAATGGACTCAATACCCAAATCCCGTACCAGGTAGGTATTTGGTTCAAGAATGGATGGATCAATATCCATAATTTCAGACAGGGTTACTTTTAGTTGTTTTTCTATATCATCAATACTATTCATTTTTATCAAATAATCCTTTTTACATTCGTGTTGCCTTTGCCCGGTTCATTCCTCCATCCATTGTAACGATGGAAGCATTGATTTGAAGTGCGGAATCGGAAAGCAGAAAGACAATGGTTTCTGCCACTTCCCTGGGGGTTAATATCCTGCCGGTAGGTATCCTTTTTTCAACCGAATGATCTTGTAAAAATTTTTTGCCTCTTCCCGATTGGATATATCCGGGCCGCAAAACAACGGTGGTAATCCCTTTGGACCCCATTTCGATTCCTGCTGTCTGGTATAGCTGTTCGGCAGCTGTTTTGCTTGCTGCGTAAAACCCCTGCCCGCTGAAAACCCTTTCTGCTGCAGTTGAAGACAGGAAAAGAGCCCTTCCAAATTTTTGTCTGATCATACCACGGAATGCTGATTTTAACAATGCAGAACGGCCGGTCAGCGTTGCCGTAAAGTAGCTTTCAAGTTCCGTTACGTTGGCAGCGGCAATGAGAGATTCATAATCGGGGTGGGCCAGATCGCAAAGGTAGCTGACCTCATTCCATGGAATCTGATCAAATTCTTCAAAACGGTTCAGGGAAAGGGGAATGAGTTGTATTTTTCCCTGTTTAATTTCATTGTGAAACTGTGCCCTTATTCTTTGTTCTCCTTTGGATGAGTGGACACCTGCCAAAATGGTCAGGCCCTCTTCCAAGAGCAGGGGAATGAGGGCAGCTCCCAAATCCGAAGAGGCTCCGGTTAATACTGCGTTTTTTCCTGAAAATTTTGTAATCACTCCTTGTCCTCCTGTAAGATGATGCCCTTTGCGGTTAACACCCCTTTTTGAAACAGCTCACAATGCCATTGGTTTTTCTGTTTGGTGATTCTTGCCTCTGCCTGGCAGGGCATGGTAAACCGCTTGAATTGAAATCTCTTTACCTGCAAGGGAAAGGGGCATTTCTCATTTTTTTCTATGGTTTGTAAAAAGGCTTCCATAATCAGAGAACCCGGAACAACGGGAAATCCCTGAAAATGGTTTTTATAGAAAGGGTCATCTTCTGAAAAGGTAAAGATAAGTGTCTGGGGAGTGGAGGAGGATTTTTCTGTGGCAAGCTGATGTTCGGGAGACAGAAAAACAGGGTCTTGATTCATCATGTCTATATACCGGGAAAGAAATGAAAAAGCAAGTGTGCGGGGTGCTTGCTATTGTCTGAAATTGCCTTCCAGCTTTTGGGAAAGATAGGAAACCTGCTCATGCACCTGCCCTTTTTGTGACATCAGTTTTTCAATGGAATTCATTGCGTACAGAGCTGTTGCATGGTAGCGGTTAAATCCCGATCCAATTTGTTTTAATGGCAGATCCGTGTATTTTCTGGCAAGAAACATGGCAATTTGCCGGGGTTTGACAATGGACTGTTTTCTGGATTTGGACAGCAGCTGTTTTTCTGTGATGGAAAATTCCTTACAAACAAGATCCTTGATGCTGTCCAGGGTAATATGCTTTTGCTGCTGCACCATTTTCCGGACAATGCTGTCGGCAAGGTGCATGTCAATTGGACAGTCCAGAAGCGAGGATTTTGCAGAAACTCCCAAAAGTCCGCTTTCCAGCTGGCGAACATCCCGGTTCAGTTCCTGGGCCAGAAATTCCAGTACGGTTTTGGGGATCTTGCAGCCAAGGATTCCGGCTTTCTTTTCCAGGATCCTGACCCTGGTGGAAAAATCCGGGCACTTTAATTCCGTAAGCAATCCCATGGCAAGCCTGGATGTGAGCTGCGGATCCATTTTTGGAATGTTGTCTGGACAATCAGAACCGGAAAAGATAATTTTTTTGTCTGCATCAAGAAGATAATCCAGGGTCATGGCAAGCTCTTTTTGGGTGCCTGCCTTGCCTGCCAGAAAATGCACATCCTCAAGGATCAGGGTATCGCATTGCCTTCTGTATTTTGTCTTGAACTTGTCAATGGTTTTGTGCTGGAGGCAATGGATCATTTCATTGGTGAAATCTTCCGCCGTCACATAGTAAACCCTGGATTGGGGATGCTGCGCCATGATATGCTGCCCGGCTGCCTGGGATAAATGACTTTTTCCAAGGCCTGTTTTCCCCATCAGATAGATGATTTTGGTTCCGCCCAATTGCCCTTTGGCAAGGGACAGGGAGGCTTTGTAGGCAAAATCGGAATTTTCTCCAACCACAAAGTTATCAAAGGTATAATCTTTTTTGAATAATCGGTTTTTCGATAGGGATTGTTCAAATCCCGGCAACATGGGCTGCTTAAATGTTTGCTTTGGTTTTACATTCTCTGCAGGATCTTTGGTCAATGCAGAAAAAAGATTTTTGGATTCCTGAGCGTTTTCTGGAAGTTCTGGATTTGGCAGTTTTGGTAAAGAAAGTCCGTCAGAGGATGCTTTTTGGGGTTCTGTAATAAATTCAATGGAAACCTTTTTTCCCAGTTGGGAAAATTCTTTCTGGATACCCGGAAGATAATGTTCCTTGAGCCTTTGTATAAAAAGCGGGTTTGGGGCAAACAAGGATATGCTGTCTTCTGTATGGCTGACGATTTTTACAGGATCAATCCACATAAGATATTTATGGGACGCAATGGTCGCTTTCAAGCGAAGTTTTACCTTGTCCCAGGCATCATCAAGTTCCAAAAATAGACCTCTTTGTTTTTGCAAATGGTTTTCAGGGTTCCGGGGATATTTTCCCATTTGGAACGCTGCATTCCTAACGGGTTTTAGTTTACCTGTCAGATACTGGTAATTTTTCCCCTCTCCACAGCAATCATGGGGATTTCCCCAAGAAGACACTTTTGTATAGCAAAGGATTATTTGTGGTCAACAGCAATAGTATATGTTAGCTATTCGTTATTTTTTTGTGAAATGCTTATGTTGTAATTGTTTGTTTTTATTTTATTAAAATTGTGAAACAAAATATATTGGCAAGGATTTCAACCATTTTTACGGTGTGCGTTTTTGGAATAAAAATGGAAAATTATGGATATGCTCTTTGAGCATCAAAATAAAAAAACTCTCATTTACTCCTGTTTCCTTTTTTTATCTTTGAATATCATAAAAAAAATTGTTTTGTTCAAAATTCCTTAACTTGTGGTGGTTTCACGGGAACAAAAAAAGCTCCTGTTTTTTTCCTTCCAAAATCTAAAAATTCAGGTTTTCACCGGAAGATTGTAGTATAGTACCCAGGATTCTTGATAACGGCCATGGGCCGATCTGGTCTGTCAATGACCAGACTCAGCCCACAACCAAGAATGAAAGTAATTTAGTAAGTTATAGAAACTTTCATATAAATCTTTCATATAAATAATGTATGAAAGCGTATAAAAAGGAGGTTGTATTCATGATTCATCGGCCTGTTCTGGGACTTACCATGGGAGATCCATTGGGCATTGGCCCTGAAATTCTGGTAAAAGCCCTGTCAGATCCCGGTATATATGACCGCTGCCGTCCCTTTGTCATTGGTGATGTTTTTGTTATGCAAAAGGCCCTTGATCTTATTGGAGCTTCCCTGAAACTGAATATTACAGATGGGCCGGAAAAGGGTAGTTACACCCACGGAAAAATCGATCTTATGGGCATGTCCCATTTTGACAGCCATGTTCTGGATCTCAATGATCCGGATGCTTCCGTTGGCAGGGCCATGGAATCCTATATCCTTACGGGGGTGGATTTTGCCAGGGAAGGGAAGGCAGATGCCCTTGTTACCTGTCCCATTACCAAAACAGGACTTGCTGCAGCAGGTTCTGTCTTTCATGGCCATACAGAAATGATTGCCCACAGGCTTGGTGTGGATGATTTTTCCATGATGCTTGCAGGGGATAAACTCAAGGTGGTTCTTGTGACCATCCATGTTGCCCTGTCTGATGTGGCTCGCCTGCTTACCGTAGAAGATATTGTCAAGACCATTTCCATTACCCACAACTCCTTGCAGGAACGGTTCGGCGTTGCTTCCCCTGCTGTTGCCGTGGCAGGACTTAATCCCCATGCAGGGGAGCAGGGCATGTTTGGGGATGAGGAAGGAAAAATCATTGCCCCAGCCGTACAAAAGGCAAGGGATATGGGCATGGATGTCCACGGGCCTTTGCCTTCGGATACGGTGTTTTACCACGCCTGTCAGGGGAAATTTCATGCTGTGGTCTGCATGTACCATGACCAGGGATTGATTCCTTTCAAGCTGCTTCACTTCAAGGACGGGGTGAATACCACCCTGGGGCTTCCCATTATCCGAACCTCTGTGGACCATGGTACGGCCTATGACATTGCCTGGCAGGGAAAGGCTGATCCTTCTTCCCTTGCGGCTGCCATGGACATGGCAATTACCCAATGCCTTGCATCGGAGAAATCCTGACGTGCCAAATCCCGGGAAATCTTTTTCTGCCGAGTCTGCCATCTGCATCCGGGGGGCAAGACACCACAATTTGAAGGGGATTGATGTGGACATTCCCCATCGGGCATTGACCGTGGTGACGGGTCTTTCCGGTTCCGGCAAATCCACCCTTGCCTTTGACACCCTTTATGCAGAAGGACAGCGGAGGTATGTGGAATCCTTGTCCTCCTATGCAAGACAATTTCTGGGGCAGATGGATACACCCGAAGTGGATTCCATCACAGGGCTTTCCCCTGCCATTGCCATTGAACAGAAAACCATTGTGGGAAATCCCCGTTCCACCGTGGGAACCATTACGGAAATTCATGATTTTCTGCGGCTGCTGTTTGCCAGAATCGGAAAATCCTTTTGCCACATCTGCGGACACCGGCTTTCTTCTGCCAGCATTGATGAAATCTGCGATCAGATTATGTCCCTTGAAACCGGCACAAAGATTATTTTGCTTGCCCCCCTTGTTGTGGGAAAAAAGGGAACCCACGCAAAGGCCTTGGCATCCCTGAAACGGGACGGGTTTGCAAGGGTTCGGGTGGATAAAGGGTTTTACACCATGGAGGAATTGCCATCCCTGGACAATAATCAAGTCCACAGCATTGATGCAGTTGTGGATCGCCTTGTGGTAAAGCCTGGCATGGAAAAACGTTTGGCTGATTCCCTGGAACTTGGGTTTTCCCTTTCCAGGGGGGCTGTTTCTGTGGTCAATCTCTCCCTTGATACGGAGACCCTGTTCAGCGAGGTTGCGGTTTGTCCCCGCTGCAAGGTAAGCTATCCTGAATTCACCCCGGCATCCTTTTCCTTTAATTCACCCCAGGGTGCCTGTGACCATTGCAAGGGGCTTGGTCTTGTCAATACCTTTCATCCTGAACGCATTGTGCCCGATCCCTCCCTTTCCCTTTCCCGGGGAGCTGTGCGGCTGTGGGAAAATCGCGATTCAGTACCCTTCACGGAATTTCTGGATTCCCTGACATCCCACTATGGGGCAGATATTCACACGCCCTTTGAAAAGTTACCCAAAAAACTGCAAAACACCATTTTATACGGATCAGGCGAGGAAACCATACAATTTTATACCCGGAGAGCGGGCAAAAAAATGGTGTATGAACGTCCCTATGAAGGCCTGATTCCTTTCCTGGAACGAAAATATGCGGCCACATCTTCCACGCGTTCCAGGGAGCAGATGGCAGCCTGCATGAGTCTTTTGACCTGTCCCTGCTGCAATGGTTCCCGTTTGAATCCGGGTTCTTCTGTCGTAAGCGTTTGTGGAAAAACCCTTGCACAGATATCCAATCTTTCCATTACCGATGCCCTTGGCTTTTTTCAGACGCTTTTTTCGGATATGACAAAAAAGGAAGAGGCAATTGCCCAGCCCATTGTGGAAGAAATCTGCCAGAGACTTGCCTTTTTAGAGCAGGTCGGCCTTTCCTATCTTACCCTTGCAAGAAGGGCAGATACCCTTTCCGGCGGCGAAAACCGCAGGATTCGCCTTGCCACCCAGATCGGCTCAAAGCTCATGGGGGTGCTGTATGTTCTGGATGAGCCAAGCATCGGGCTGCATCAGAAGGACAACGAAAAACTGCTTGCCACCCTGATGAAGTTACGGGATCTTGGCAACACGGTGCTTGTGGTGGAGCATGATCCTGATACCATTCTTGCGGCAGATCATGTCATTGATATTGGCCCAAAGGCTGGGGAAAGCGGCGGAGAACTTGTTTTTTCAGGAACTCCCAAGGATTTGCTTGCCCATGACACCTCCCTGACAGGTCTCTACCTTTCCGGCCGAAAATCCATTCCTGTTCCTGAAAACCGAAGAAGGGGAAACGGGAATATGCTTTGTCTTTTTGGGGTTTCTGCCAATAATTTGAAAAAAATTGACGTTTCCTTTCCCCTTGGAACTCTGGTTTGTGTTACCGGAGTGTCTGGTTCCGGCAAATCTTCCCTTGTCACGGGAACCTTGTATCCTGCCCTGGTCAATGCCTTGTCCGTTGGGAAAACCGCTTCTTATATATCCGTGGGAGACCATGACAAAATCCAGGGAATGGAGTTTGTGAATAAGGTAATTCTTGTGGATCAGTCTCCCATTGGAAAAAGCCCCAGATCCAATCCTGCCACCTATACCAAGGTCTTTCCTGCCATTCGGGAACTCTTTGCCAAAACCCGTGATGCGCGGGCAAAGGGCTATAAACCGGGTCGATTCAGTTTTAATATCAAGGGCGGCCGATGCGAAGCCTGCGGTGGAGACGGCATCGTCAAAATTGAGATGCACTTTCTGCCCGATGTGTATGTAACCTGTGATGTGTGCCACGGCAAACGCTATAACCGGGAAACCCTGGATGTACGCTACAAGGGCAAAAACATTGCCGACATCATGGACATGACCGTGTACCAGGCCCTGGAATTTTTTGACGGCATTGCGCCCATCCGGGAACCCCTTGCCATGCTTGTGGAAGTGGGGCTTGGATATATCCGTCTTGGTCAGGGAGCCAATACCCTGTCAGGGGGAGAGTCCCAGCGCATGCGTCTGGCAAGGGAATTGTCCGCAAAGGGTACTGGCAGCACCATGTATATCCTTGATGAACCCACCACAGGACTGCATCCCGAAGACATCCGCCAGCTCATGCTTCTGCTCAACAGACTGATTGACGCGGGTAATACCGTGGTGGTCATTGAGCATAATCTGGATGTCATCAAATGTGCCGACTACATCATTGACCTTGGCCCGGACGGGGGAGATGGCGGAGGAAATATCGTTGGGAATGGAACCCCCGAAGATATTGCCGCCATGTCTTCTTCATATACCGGCCAATATCTGAAATCCGTACTTGCTTAGAAGGTGTATAACAGGGCTGGGGTAAGGATTGGACAAATAATGAAAGAATATCAAATAGATGAAAAAAGCCTTCGCAAAGCTCATCTATTATTTGGAAGTGGTGCTGTCTATCACGAGGTATTCTTTTTTTGGAATTTGCCTGCCCTGTTCCATTGCCATGGCTGCCAGATTTCCAGACACTTTCATTATTCGTCAGGGCGTCCATTAATCGTAGCCATAATTTCCTTAAAACGTTCCAAACCTGCTTCAATATTCTCAATGATTTCATTGGCAAGAATATCTGGATCAGGAAGACTATCCAAATCAGCCAGGCAGAAAATATCAAGGTTCGTTTTATCCCTTGCGATGATTTCATCATAAGTAAATTTCCGCCATCTTCCTTCCTGATTTTGTTCAGACCAGGTTTGTGTTCGTTTGTTTCTGTTCTCTGGATGATAACAGTTGATGAAATCCTGCAAATCTTCATAACGCATTGGTTTCTTTTTTAAGGCATGATGGATATTGGTTCTGTAATCATAAATCCAGATTTCTTTTATCCTCTTGCCTGGAAAAACAGAACATTGGCCTTTACACCCTGTTTATAAAATATTCCGGTGGGCAGGCGTAAAATTGTATGAAGTTCGGTGGGTTGAGGCATTTGTTCTTGATAAATTTTTTTTCGTCACGGTTCAAATCATGATTCCGGGTAATATGATCGTAATCCGTCAGAAAAAATCCACCGGTACCACATGTTATATCCGCCCCCATCATGCTCCATTTTTACTTATCAACCATGTCGATAATTTTAAAGAGCTTGGCAGGATCCTGGATTTTATTTTGGGATTTTGTAAATATCTGCCTCAATATGCCTTTTGCATTGGCCAATTCACGAAGCATTTTATTGTAGTGGGTGTCTAATTGTGCCCCTCTTTTTTCTGTAAGACTTTTCCAGTCATAATTTTCAGGAACACTCAATTTGCGATTATGGGGCGGTCTGGAAAATTCATCCTCCATTTTCAGGAAAAGAAGATAGGTAAGCTGTTACAGATAATCCCCATAACCAACATCATCATCTTGTAACACATTGGCAAAGCTCCATATCTTTGATACGATATTTGCTTGATCTCTCATCCCTCTCCACTCCTGTTCAGTACGCTTATTACCATTCTTTTTACGGTTTCTGCTTCTTCCGGTTTGCTGATTGCGATGTAAAGCGTCAGGAAAGCCAATGCTTCATTGGAAATAATGGTCTTGCTGCCATGTTTCAGCATCTTGTTTTTTTCAAGAAAAAACAGAAAGCAGGCGGCTGCGATCCTTTTATTTCCGTCAACAAAAGAATGATTTTTGACAATAAAATAAAGTAAGTTGGATGCTTTCTCCTCGATGGAAGGGTAACAATCCACACCGCCAAAACCCTGTCTGATTTGATTTATGGAACTATGAAAAGAGTCATCTTTTGGTCGGGCAAATACATCAGATTCAAAATCAGAATACATTTCATGTATCATGCTCATGTATTCATCATAATCCGGGTAGATGGTCTCTTTGATGGTTTTTCCCTTTGCATCAAGGCTCTGATGATCATAATCATCAAGGAGTTTCAGTCCATTGGAAAATATGGATAACCATTCATTTTTATTTTCGATATTTTCTATCTGTCCGGCAACTGCACGGGTGAATATGCTGATACCGTCTTTCAGAAACTGTATCTCCTGATTTTTCTGGGCCAACCGCTTTTCATTTATGGCATAGCCTTGAACCAGATACTCTTTTAA
>PDWI01007207.1_pt1 | contig 19259 bp, 19 predicted proteins | sample 1430891 | NCBI WGS metagenome assembly PDWI01 (sample SAMN01162508, study PRJNA174530) | Oral metagenome, whole genome shotgun sequencing project. | biome: Marine environment; feature: Marine mammal; material: Swab sample of the gingival sulcus; isolation source: swab sample of gingival sulcus...
AGCGAGCGACCCGATGAGACCCAGCACCGCCCCCTTCCCCGCCACCCGGCTGCGCCGCACCCGCCGCACCGCACAACTGCGCGCGCTGGTGCGCGAGACCACGCTCACGGTGGGCGATCTGATCTGGCCGGTCTTCGTGATGGAGGGCCGGGACGACGCCCATGACATCCCTTCCATGCCCGGGGTCCGGCGGCTGACCGTCGACCGGGTGGTGAAGGCCGCGGCCGAAGCCGCGTCGCTCGGCATCCCGGCGATCTGCCTGTTCCCCTATATCGACCCGTCCCGCAAGACCGCCGATTGCGCCGAAGCCTGGGATTCAGACAACCTCTCGAACCGCGCCACCAAGGCGATCCGCGATGCCGGGGTGGAGATCGCGGTGATGACCGACATCGCCCTCGACCCCTACAATATCAACGGCCATGACGGGTTTGTGGAAAACGGCGAGATCGTCAACGACCGCACTGTCGAGGCGCTGGTGAAGATGGCGCTGGCGCAGGCGGAGGCGGGCGCCGACATTCTCGGGCCGTCGGACATGATGGACGGGCGCATCGGCGCGATCCGCCGGGCGCTTGAAGCGGAGGGCCATAGCCATGTGGCGATCATGTCCTATGCGGCCAAATACGCCTCCGCCTTCTACGGGCCGTTCCGCGATGCGGTCGGCGCCTCGGGGGCGCTGAAGGGCGACAAGAAGACCTATCAGATGGACCCGGCCAATGCCGGTGAGGCGCTCAGGCTGGTGGAGCGCGACCTGATGGAAGGCGCCGACATGGTGATGGTCAAGCCCGGCATGCCCTGTCTCGACATCACCCGCGCGGTAAAACAGACCTTCCGGGTGCCGACCTTCGCCTATCAGGTGTCGGGCGAATATGCGATGCTGATGGCCGCGGCGCAGAACGGCTGGCTCGACGGCGACAAGGTGATGCTGGAAAGCCTCGCGGGCTTCAAACGCGCCGGCGCCGACGGCATTCTTACCTATTTCGCGCCGCGTGCCGCGCGTCTGCTGAACGGCTGAGGGGCGCGCCGGCCGGGGGGCGACCTCTCCCGCCTGCCGGGGGGCGCGGCCCCTCACCTCCACCTGCCCCGGGGCGCTGCCCCTCACTTTCGCCTGTCGGGGGGCGCTGCCCCTCACTTTCGCCTGCCGGGGGGGGCTCGCCCCTCACTTTCGCTTGCCGGGGGGCGCTGCCCCCCGGGGCCCCCCCGGAGTATTTCTCCCAAGAAAAAGGGCATGCGCAGGGACGGGCTGGCGGCCGGAAAGATGGTAGCGCAAACTGTTCCGGCTTTTTCTTGGAGATGCCCAACCGCCCTGCTAGGGAGGTCTCGCACCTGTTTTCTTGGAAGGAAAAGACATGTCAGCCTCTCCCGTCGTTTTCGCCGACCGCATGCTTTCGCTCGGCCTCGCCCGTGTTTCGGAAGCCGCGGCCGTGGCCTCCTACAAGCTGGTCGGGCGCGGCGACGAGAAGGCCGCCGACCAGGCCGCCGTCAACGCGATGCGCGACCAGCTCAACCTGCTCGACATCAAGGGCACCGTGGTGATCGGCGAAGGCGAGCGCGACGAAGCGCCGATGCTCTATATCGGCGAGGAAGTGGGCACCGGCGAGGGGCCGGAGGTCGACATCGCCCTCGACCCGCTGGAAGGCACCACCCTCACCGCCAAGGACATGCCCAACGCCCTGACCGTGATCGCGCTGGCGCCCCGCGGCACCATGCTCCATGCCCCCGACGTCTATATGGAAAAGCTCGCCATCGGCCCGGGCTACGAAAAGGATGTGGTCTCGCTCGCCATGTCGCCCGCCGAGCGGGTCGCGGCGCTGGCCAAGGCCAAGGGCTGCAAGCCGAACGACATCACCGTCTGCGTGCTGGAGCGTCCGCGCCATGAGGCGATGATCGCCGAACTGCGCTCCACCGGCTGCGCCATCCGGCTGATCACCGATGGCGACGTGGCGGGCGTGATCCACACCGCCGAGGCCGAACGCACGGGCATCGACATGTACATGGGTTCGGGCGGCGCGCCGGAAGGTGTGCTCGGCGCCGCGGCGCTGAAATGCATGGGCGGGCAGATGTGGGGCCAGCTTCTGTTCCGCAACGACGACGAGCGCGGCCGCGCCGCCAAGGCCGGCATCACCGATCTCGACAAGATCTATTCCCGCGACGAGCTGGTGACCGCGGATGTGATCTTTTCCGCCACCGGCGTGACCGACGGCTCGGTCGTCTCCGGCCTCAAGCACGAGCCCGGCTGGGTCGAGGCCGAAACCCTCTTGATGCGCTCCAAGTCCGGCTCGGTGCGGCATATCACCTACCGTTCGCCGACCTCGCGGGTCAACGTGTGAACCCGGGCCTCGTTCTGATCGACATCCAGGCGGCCTTCGACGATCCGTACTGGGGCGAACGGAACAACCCAAAGGCCGAAGAAAACGCCGGGCGGCTGCTGGCCGCCTGGCGGAGTGTGGGCGCGCCGGTGTTTCACGTCCGCCACCTCTCGACCGATCCGGCCTCGCCGCTCCACCCCGAAACCGGCCGGACGGACTTCCACCCGGCGGTGTTGCCGCGCGCGGGCGAGCCGGTTTACGACAAGCGCGTCAACAGCGGCTTCATCGGCACCCGCCTCGAAGCCGATCTCCGCGCCGCCGGGGTCGAAGATCTGGTGATCTGCGGCCTGACCACGCCGCATTGCGTCTCGACAACCACCCGGATGGCCGCGAATCTCGGCTTTTCGGTCCGGCTGGTGCATGACGCCTGCGCCGCCTTCACCCGGAATGTCCGGACCGACTGGCGCGGCGGCGGTGGGGTGCCGCCGCAGGTGATCCACGAGGCGGCGCTCGACGCGCTCAACGGCGAGTTTTGCGACGTTGTCGGGCTCGACGAGATACGCCTGCCCTGGGTTGTCGGCGGAAAACGGGGCCCAGCCTTGCGCCCTTCGACATGAAAAGCCAAACGATAGAGCCGGTGGCGTGAACGCGCGCTCCGCGCGGCCTTTTTGCCACGGGTTTCCGCCACCGGCATGCCGGCCCGTCAGGCGCCTTGCCCCCCGGGCCATGCCCGCATAGGTTTTCACAAACACCGCACCCTGCCTTGGCCGGGAATAACCGCGCGACCCTGATATACTCCCGGTCTGTCCGGCGGCCGGTGAGGTATTCAACCGGAGCTGCTGTCGATGTCGAAAACCCGTCTTGCCGTTCTGTGCCTTGCCTGCTGCGCCCGGTCCGCTCTGGCCGAGGGCCAGACCTCCGAGAGTGCCCCAGACAGCGCCGTCCCCGGCGAAAGCCTTTTGCACGACACCAACGACATGGTGGTGTTCGACTACCAATCCATCGACCTCACCACCGGCGGCGGGTTCGACCTTTACGGGGTTCATTATCTGCACCGGATGAACGACTGGTTCTTCGCCGGTTTCGGCTTCAGCACCCCGATGGTCGAGGGCGATTACGGCGGGTTTTTCGCCACCGATCTCACCCTTCATGCGCAAAAGAAGCTCTTCGGCGACTGGTTCGTCAACGCAGGCCTTGCACTCGGCGCCGGGGCCGGCGGCGACAATTATATTGGCATCCAGGACCTCTCGGGCACCGGCGCCTATGTGAAGAAATACGCCGGTGTCGGATATGATTTCGGCCCCGTCCGGGTCGGGGTAAACTATTCCGATATTTCCATTTCCGAGTCCCGGATCGACGACAGCACATTCACCTTCTTCCTGCAAAAACCCCTGTCTGCCAAGGCCGGCAAACATGTCGATTCCGGCCGCCGGCTTTCGCCCGCCGAATACCCCCTGCTCGGTCAGGAAACCATTACTTCCTTCGAGTTCAGCAATGTCGGCCAGATCGACCCGCATGGCGAATATACCGGCAATATCGGCATGGTTTCGCCGCAGGTCTCACAATTCATCAACGAAGACAGCTATTATTTCGTCGGGCTCGACCTCGGCTATTCCGGCCTGATCTGGTATAATCAGGCGCAGACCGGTTTCGGCCACCGCATCAGGCTTTCGCCGGAAGTCAGCCTTTACGGTCAGCTCGGTGTCGGATCCGGCGGCTGGGTGACCGACACTTTCGATACCGGCCCGGGTCTCGTGGTCTTTCCCAAGGTGAAGGCGGAATACCAGTTTTCCAGGAGCATCGGCATTTCCGCCGCGGCCGGGTATTTCTGGGCCCCGTTGGGCGATTCCAGGAACTGGTCTGTCGGGCTCGGCCTGAATTATCACGTGCCCTCCGCGGCGCAGGCGATGGGCCCGGCCAACAACGACGACGTTGGGCTGAGCGGCATGCGGGTCAGCCTGTTCGAACGGGTTCTGACTGATATTTATTATGACGGCGGCGCGCTCGACGACCTCTATCTCGCCGCGGTTCAGGTCGACCAGAGCATCGGCGACCATTGGTATATCCCGATTCAGGTTGCCGCCGCCACCAATGATTTCCGCGGCACCGCCGGCTATGTGGAAGGCCTTGTCGGGATCGGCTGGGAAACCGACCCGTTATTCAACGACCGGTTTCAGGCCTATGCGCAGGTGCTCTATGGCATGAATGACGCAGGGCTTGATCCGGGGCCGCTGGTTTATTCGTCTCTCGGATTCAACTATAATCTGAACGACCGGTATTCGATTTACGGTCAGGCGGGCAGAACCGTCTCGCTCGGCCAGTATATCGACAAGGACGCCTATAATGTCTTCGAAGGCACGTCTTACGGCCTCGGCCTCAGCTACCGGTTCTCGCGGCCATCGTGGCAATAGGGGCGATGGGTCGCCCGGGCGCCCCTGCCCCGCCGCCACTGGACCTCGCCGCGCCCGCCGCCTACAAACCTCCCATGTCTGCCTTCCTCGACGTCAACGCTTCGCTGACCGGCCGCCGCTGGACCGGTCCCGGCGTGGAACTGGCCCGTCAGGCCGAAGCGCTCACCCAAGCCGCGGACCTGCCCGCACCGGTGGCCGCCGTATTGGCGCGGCGCGGCGTGGCGGCGGCCGATGTGCCCGGCTTCCTTGCACCGACCTTGCGCGACACCCTCCCCGACCCGCGCCGGCTCGCACGGGTGCTGGCGGCAGTTGACCGGCAGGAAAAGGTCGCGGTCTTTGCCGATTACGATGTCGACGGCGCCACCTCCGCGGCGCTGCTGATCGACTGGTTCCGGCATTTCCGCATCGAGCCGACGCTCTATATCCCCGACCGCATCGAAGAAGGCTACGGCCCCAACACCCCCGCGATGCAGGCCCTCGCGGCGACCCACAAGCTGATCATCGTGGTCGATGCCGGCACGCTGTCGCACGAACCGATCGCGGCGGCAGTGGCGGAAGGTGCCGATGTGGTGGTGCTCGACCATCACCTCGGCGGCGAGACCCTGCCCCCGGCCGTCGCGCTGGTGAACCCCAACCGTCAGGACGAAAGCGGCGAGCTGGGCTATCTCTGCGCCGCGGGGGTGGTGTTTCTGCTGCTGGTGGAAATCTCCCGCAGCCTGCGCAAGGCGGGCCGCGCGGGGCCCGACCTCATGGCCGAGCTTGATCTGGTGGCGCTGGCGACCGTGGCCGATGTGGCGCCCCTGATCGGCGCCAACCGGGCGCTGGTGGTTCAGGGGCTCAAGGTCATGGGACGGCGCGCGCGCCCGGGGCTCACGGCGCTTGCCGATGTGGCGAAGATGAACACCGCCCCGACCCCCTATCATCTGGGCTATATGCTCGGGCCGCGGATCAACGCCGGGGGGCGGATCGGCGAGGCCGACCTCGGCGCCCGGCTGCTGACCGCCACCGACCCGGCCGAGGCGGAAGCGCTGGCGCTCCGGCTCGATCTGCTCAACGGCGAGCGGCGCGAGATCGAGGCCGAGGTGCTCGCCGGGGCCACCGCGCAGGCCGAGGACCGCGGCTTCGACGCGCCGCTGGTCTGGGCCGCGGGCGAGGGCTGGCACCCCGGGGTCGTGGGCATCGTCGCGTCGCGGCTCAAGGAGGCGGCGAACCGGCCGACGGTGGTGATCGGCCTCGACGAGGCCGGCATCGGCAAGGGCTCCGGGCGCTCGGTCACCGGCATCGACCTCGGTGCCTCGGTGCAGCGGCTTGCCGCCGAAGGGCTGATCGAGCGCGGCGGCGGCCACCGCATGGCCGCGGGGCTCACCCTCACCCGCGCCCAGCTCGCCCCGGCGATGGCGCGGCTCTCGGAACTGCTCGCCCGTCAGGGCGCGGGGGCCATGGGTCCGCGCGAACTGCGCCTCGACGGGGTGCTGATGCCCGGCGCCGCGACTCCCGAACTGATCGCCCGGATCGAAGCCGCCGGCCCCTATGGCGCCGGAGCCGCCGCGCCGCGCTTTGCCTTCCCCGACATGGCCGTGGGCTTCGCCCGCGCGGTCGGCCAGAATCACCTCAAACTGACCATCACCGACGGGCTCGGCGGCAGGCTCGACGCCATCGCCTTCAACGCCTTCGACAGCCCCGTCGGCCCGGCGCTGATGAACCACCACGGCACGCGTTTCCACTTCGCCGGCCGGCTCGAGCTCAACCACTGGAACGGCCGTGTCACCCCGCAACTCCGCCTCGAAGACGCCGCGCCGGCGTGACGGACCTCTGCCGGGGGCGTTTCCCGGCCCCGCCCCAAAGAAATCCGCCAAACCCCGAAAAAACCGCTTGCCCTCCCCGCCACCATTTTCTAAACACCTCGTCACCAACAGCGTGGTCCGTTCGTCTATCGGTTAGGACGCCAGGTTTTCAACCTGGAAAGAGGGGTTCGATTCCCCTACGGACTGCCACTGACAATCCATCCCTTTGAATTCGCCGGGAATTTCCCGATAGTGCCCCATGATGGGTTTTGCGTGGGGCACCTCTCGGCCCGGACGCTGACAAAGATGCGGGACACGGGGACAACCGAGGCCATAACCGATTCCAGCAGCACGGCCTTCGCCCCCGCGACGCGGAAGGCGTTATTTACGCACATATTTGCGCAAGGCCTCTTGACCGCATCTCTGTTTTTGCGTAAATATATACGCATGGAACGGGACAGCAAAAAGATCATCAAGCGGCTCAAGGCGGAAGGGTGGACCCTCAAGGCAACCAAAGGCTCGCACCACCAATTCACCAAAGGCAACGCCCGCCTGACGGTCCCGCACCCGAAGAAAGACCTGCCCACCGGCACGGCGCGGGCGATAGCGAAGGCCGCGGGCTGGATTTGATCCGGCCCGCGCACCCCTCAGACACAAGGAACTCAAGCATGTATTTCGCACTGGTAGAAAAAGAAGACGGCAGCGCGTTCGGTGTGCGGTTCCCCGACGTTCCGGGGTGCTTCTCCGCTGCCGATGCCGAGGGGGACATCCTCGCGAACGCCATTGATGCCCTCGACCTGCACCTGGATGGCGAGGAAGCCCCGGCCGCGCGCGGACATTCCGAGATCGCCGCCGACCCCGAGGTTGCCGAGGCACTCGCTGGGGGGGCCTATCTCCTCGCCGTGCCGCTGATCCGCAAGACTGAGCGCAGTGTGCGCGTGAACCTCAGCATGGACTCGGGAACGGTCGCAGCGATCGACGAGGCCGCCAAGGCGCTCAAACTGACCCGTTCCGCCTTTTTGGCGCAGGCAGCGAAACACGAGATCGAAAGGATCTGACCGGCGCCCACAAACGAAAAAAGCCCCCGCCCGGGATCAACCGAGCGGGGGCTTTTCTTGACCTGTTCGTGATGATGCGGCGGGCATGGTTGGCCGAACAGGCGGCCCCGAGACACCCGCTCGGCCGCCCGCCGCACCGTGATCGCCCGGGAAGACCGCGACCCGAACGAACCCCTTACAAGCCGACCTTGGCCTTCTCGGCGCGGCCCCAGGCGCGGCATTCTTCAACCCACGCGTTCCAGCGCAGATATTCAGGGTCGCTGGCGCCGACGCGGAGAAGGCCGATTTCATCCTCGATTGAGTAGCGGCTGCGGACTCGGGCGCGGACCGCATCATTGATCGCCGCGACATAGCCGCTGGCCCTCTTGAGCGCCGCGCGGGTCTCGGCCGTGAGGGGAACCGGCTCGACCTCGAATCCGACATCTGGCATGGCTTTGCCATCAGGGATGTAGACATAGCGCCAGGTGCCAATCTCAGCAATCGTCACGGCGTCAATCTCGTTCGGCAGCTTTCGCCGGGTCCCGAAAGGCCCATCAGAGGCCGCTGTTTCAAACCGTGCGATCATCTCAACCCCCATACCACGCACAATGTGCCACGCCATTCGCCGCCTGCCCATGCGCCAGACTGAGAAGAGCGAGCGCCGAATACATGAAAATCGAAGCACAATTGAACTCACTTCCGCGAGTCTGAGCGAGCTTGAGCGCGTCCCTGACCTTTCCCAGGCCGCCGCTCATATTGCCAGTCCTGGTCACATTGGCGTCCGAACAAAGTGACAACAGGGCTTCCCCAGCCACCGACCGGACTGATGACGAGCCATTTCTTACGGCTTGATACTTGTCGATAAAGAAGCCAGACCTGACCGAGCCGCCGTCAATGAATGCCCGATGAAGGGCGTATCCCGCGGCGTTTGCATCACTCGTTGAGCTGAAGTCGCCGGCGCTCGCAATATCAATGGCATTGCCCCCGTATTGCGAAAAGTGCGGCGAACTCGCATGGCCGACGCGATAGTAGAACTTCGGGATGAAGACCATGATGGAGCCATCAGAATACTGATAATTCCCGTAGTTTTGCGAGGCTGGGTCATTGGTCCCTGCCATGGCCGAGAACCCTGGCGGAAGGTCGGCTGGATAGCTGCCGACCCCAAACCCCTGCATCCCGGCGCGACCGATATGGCCGCCGAACAAGATCGCGGTGGTAAAGGCGGTTCCCACCGACCACGGCGACGAACCATTGTTCGTCCCGTTGTGCCTCACCCGCCAATAATACGTCGTGTTCTCGGTGAGGCCAGACACACTCCAGGAGGTCAGGTCTGATCCCGAGGCGCTGGCACTGGCAACCAGATTGGTGAAACCGGAATCGGTCGCCATCTGCCAATCTGACGACTGGTGAACATCCGCGACACCAACCCACGAAAATGCTGAACTCGTCATTGTGACCGCGCCGCCCAGATCGGTCGCCCCATTGCTCGGGGTCGCGTTCGTCGGCCGCGAGACACCAACGTCCAGAACCGACAGAGTGAAGACGACAGGCGCACCGTCTCGTGTCACCGCCACCGCTGAGACCAGAGTGCCGGTGGCCTTGGAGCGGAGCGAACCCCGCGCGGTGAAGATTTGAGTGGCGTCTTCGGAGAGACCAAACTGTTGAAGCAACTCCTGGTCCCAGCCCGCAAGCTTGAACGAGGCCGTCGGCTTCTCAATGCCAACTGCCACCTCGATCTGGAAGCGCGAGCCGCCGGCGTGATGGTCTTGAAACATCTCCTGCATCGTCGGCAGGGCCAGTTCCGTCAGGGTAAGGTGCTTCGATTCCCCGGCCGCTTGGCAGAAGAGGTTCGAGCCCTCCATAATCAGGAGGTCAGGCATATTGTGTCCTTTCGATTGTCAGGAGGGGGGTCAGGCCGCGACTTCAGCGAGCAGATCGTCGAGCAGGCCGTCAAAGGCGTCGTAGAACCGCGCGGAACGGACGCCGATGTATTTCAGCACCGGGGCTTCCTCGGCCTTGAAACCAATCGTGACCTTGCCTTGGCGCATTTCGGCGGCGGTGTTTTGCTCCCGCGGGAAGTCCACACGATAGTCGATGATCGCGCCATCCGCCTTGAGTTGCGCCATCGCCTTGTCGATGGTGCTGCGAATGTCGCGGATCGTCTGGCCGGTCAGCGGCGGAACACGACGCCATTCAGTTTGCGGACGATGAAGGTATCCTCGAAAAACTGGCGACGACCCCACGGGCTCGCCTTCACGCCTTTCAGCCCTTTGCCGCCCCTCTTGCCCGCACCAAATTGCTTGGGACTGAATTGAGCAAGCGTGAAGTGCCGACCACTACCTCCGATCCGGTAGGTCAGCGTCGAAGTCTTGGCCGGGGTCGAAGACATCCGCGATTTGACCATGCCTGATTTCAGTCCGGTCTGCTTGACCAGCTCCTTCTTGATGGTGGTACGAATCTTGTTGCCTTCTTTGTTGAGGCCGCGCTTGAACGCCACGCGGGCCTTCTTCTCGCCGATCTCCTTGATCGCGGCCTCGAAATAAATACGCGTCCGGTCGAGTTCCTTGATACTGACCTCCATGGCGGCCTCCGGTCAGATGCCAAGGGCGACTGGGCGGCACTCCCCGGCCACGATGACTTCCACCGCCTCCGGTGGTTCAACGCCCCGCAGGAGCGCCGTGGCGATGGTGACGGACGCCTCGCAGACATCGCGGGGCAACACATCCTCGGTTCGGAAGGTCTGGCAAGTGGCCCACTCGCCGACCACGCAGAACATCAGGAATGCTTGGACCATTGCTCGTCCCTCCCTTCTCGTGACCAGCGGCCTGCGGCCCCCCGCACGAGATACCCAAGCCAGAACCCGGCGAAAGCCGCAGCGTAGTATGTGAGCCAAGCCAATTCAGTTCTCCAGACGTTCTGTTTTATATGCACGAGCGGTCACATATCTTGCTTTTTGCGTGCACTTGTGTGTATAAATCAGCGTGACCAAGAGGCGCGATATCACCAAAGCACTCGAAGCCGCCGGATTCATCAGCAAGGGCGGAACCAATCATGAAAAGTGGGTGCACGCGGATGGTCGCTTTACCTTGGTCGGGCGTCATCGGGACATCCCGCTTCCGACCGCGCGCGCCATCGCAAAGCAAGCCAAGATCAAACTCCCGAAGTGAGGCCCGACATGCCAAAAGTTATCTACACCGAAACCCGCCTCTACCCGGTTGTGATCCATCAGGATGATGGCGTTTGGGGCTATGTGAGCCCTCAGTTTGGCGGTGGCGGGGCAGCCAGCCAGGCTGATGCTCTCGCCGCCGCGCAGACGCTTCTGAACGAAGCCGTGGCGATCTATGTTGAGGCGGGCGACGAGCCCCCCGCTCCAGATGAGACTGTTGATGCCGACGGCGGGAGAGTGGCCTGGCTCCCGGTTACGATCACAAACGCAGCCGAGCGTGTGGCGATTACGCTGCCGAAGGCACTTGTTGCTCGCATTGACGCCGCTACAGACAACCGGTCGGCTTTTTTTGCCGAGTTGGCACGCGAGCGGTTGCGGTCATGACAGAAAAGCTTCCGATGCCACCCAAATCATCGGGTGTGCAAGAAGACTGCCATAAAAAAACGCCCCAAGTTTCCTTGAGGCGCACTTCCAATCTTGGGGAAACCATACCGGTTGGGACTCATTTTGCAACAGAAAATGTTCGGCGGACGGTCTTCGCGCGGATTCCCGTTTGGTTCCAGAGCGTTAACCGACCTCAATCGTGCCCACCCACCGGGGGATATGGACCTCTTCCGCGATCCACGCCTCTCCCATCGCATCCAAGGCATCGACCAAGGCCGCTTTGACTTTCTGGCTTTGCTGCTTTGGGAGGGTCTGCACCGTGACCTCGTATTTCGACTTGTCGGACCGGGTCTTGGTCAGCGTCTTCTCGACCCACCAGCCCGCGCGCTTGGCGACCGATCCGATGTCGGCCCCATAGACGCAGACGGCGTCGACTAGATGACGGATCGGAATTGGGTGGTGCGGGCCGACCAGCATGGATGAACGAGGTGCGTATACCAGCGGCGCAGCCTCGCGCAGAACCCTCCATGAGACGTCGAGGCAATGCTGCGCCTCCATTGCGCCGATCGCCGGGATGTGGGAGCCATACGGCCCACCGTCCACAGCCTCGCGCAACTCGCCACCGAGCGGCGTACCGGCCTCGCGGCGCTCCATACAGGCTCCGTAGTAGTTCGCCACGCCACGCTGACCGGGCGTGAGGATGATCTTGGGAGATGTCACACCCCGGGTGCCGGCGCTGGACGCGATGTGGTTCAGGCGACCTTTGTGGCGCTCGTAGATTTCTGCTCGATCAGGTTTTTGCGGCATTCCGCCTCCCATATCGCTGGTTCGCAATGTTGATGACGTGCTGGGCGAGTGGGTCGTCGTCGGGCAGGTCCTCCACCCGCAGACACATCACCCCATGTTTGAGCCATAACAATCGAAACAGGGACTGCTCGCGCGCCCGGCGGCGCTCTATCTGCTCCCCCGGACGAACAGCATCGCCGAGCCGATAGACGCTCGAAATGGGGGCTTCGCCCTTACGGGGCCGCCCAACACGTCTTGGGACACGCAATTGAGTGCCAGCCGAGTCTTCAACAATGAGGCAACTGGGAGCCAGCTTTCCAACCACTTTTGTGGCAGGAAAAACTGGTTCCGGAAAAACTTGGAGCATTGCGTCAGTAGGCACCATCGGGCCGCGATACTCGTCCATTCCCGACTTGAGCACTAATGCATCCCAGTCGAAGTGTCGCAATGTCCATTTTGGGAGCAGTCCCTGCAAGTTCTCTTTCCAGCGCACACGATTCTCACCCTCTCGGAACCCAGACGCCTTGGCCCACGAGAGCACCGCCTCTATCCTCCGACGAACGCGCCGTGCAGTGTCCGTTTTCTCGCCCCAAATCGGCTGTAACACCCGCAAAACATCATTCACGCCAACAGCATCAACCGGGATGTCGCCGATGACCGGGAAAACGTGCAGTTCGAGTGAACGCCGGATGATGTTGCCATGCCGTTCGTTCCGAAACTCGGGCAGTTTCGCATCAAGGTATCTGCGGGCAGCCTGTTCAAAACTCGGGACAGCCTTCGCCTTCCGCCGTTCTGCTTTGGGGTCACCCCCTGCCCGCGCAATCCTCTTGTTGGCAATCGCGACTTCGCGCGCCTCAGCAAGGCTAGTGACGGCTGGACTACCTAACCCAGGTTCCTGACGTTTCCCGCGAACGGTGATGCGCTGAACCCGGAAGCGCGAGCCATTGACCTCCACCCGCAGGTAAAGGCCCAAACCCTGACCATCATGATATTTTCCCGGCGCCTTGACCGCCCGAACCATCGCTGCAGTGAGAGGCTTGCCGCGGGCCATTCTTCCCCTTTTTCTTCCCCCAAACAATACCGGAACCACATGAAAGTCTCAAAAACCTACGGACTGCCACTTCTCCTGATTTCGCCAGCGTTTTTTCCCGTTTTTTCAGGCTCTTGCGGGCTTTACGTCGTCCAACCTTTGCGTTGGGGGGGCAAACCCTTTTGCGTTTCCCCCTCCGACGCGCGAAGCCGCGCCCGCGCGTCCCATGCGCCGGAAACAGCCCCCCGGCGCGCCCCTTCCCGCACCGCGCTTGCCAGCCCATCGCCCCTTGCACCCGCCTTCCCCCGCTGGCAAAAGCCGCCCATGCTGTCGGAGCTGCTCATACCCACTTTCGTCACCATTTTCGTGGTGATCGACCCGATCGGCCTGTTGCCGGTCTTCGTCGCCCTGACCCGCGGCGCGGATACCCGTGAGCGGGCGCTCATCGCCCTGCGCTCCCTCGGCACCGCCGCCGCCCTGCTCACGCTGTTCGGGTTGTTCGGCCTTCAGGTGCTCGCGGTCTTCGGCATCACCATGCCCGCCTTCCGCATCGCCGGCGGGCTGCTGTTGTTTCTCACCGCGCTCGACATGCTGTTCGAGCGCCGCGGCCAGCGCCGCCGCAACCAGTCGGAACCGGGGCTCGACCCGGACGAAGACCCTTCGATCTTCCCGTTGGCGATCCCGCTGCTCGCGGGCCCCGGCGCCATCGCGGCGATGATCCTGCTCGCGGGCCAGACCTCCGAACCGCTGGAATTCCTCGCCGTCCATCTGGTGATGCTGGCGGTGCTGCTGGTGGTTCTGGTGCTGATGCTCGCCTCGTCGCTGATTGAACGCGCCCTCAGCGAAACCGGCATCAACGTGCTGACCCGTCTTCTCGGCATGCTGCTCGCCGCTCTTGCGGTGCAATTCGTGCTCGACGGCCTGGCCGATTTCAACCTCTCCGGTGGCGCGGCCCAGGCGCATTGGCAACCGCCCGCCCTGCCCCTAATATCGGGCGCATGACGCAAGATGACATCGGACACCTCGCCTACCTCGTGTTGCTGCTGACAGCCGTGGGCGGCTATTTCATCGCCTCCGACCGCCTGAGCTTCAACAAACTCGCCCAGCAGGCGGCGATCTGGGCCCTGATCATCCTTGGCCTGGTCGCGGGATACGGCCTCTGGAACGATGTCAGCCGCAGCCTCGCACCGCGGCAGGCGGTGGTGGGCAGCGGCGTGCTGGAAGTGCCGCGCGGTTTCGACGGGCATTTTTACGTCACCGCGGAGGCGAACGGCACAAGGCTCGACTTCATCGTCGACACCGGCGCCACCGATGTGGTGCTCACCCCCGCCGATGCCGCAAGCGCCGGGATCGACCTTGCCGCCCTCGCCTATTCCGGCACCGCCTCGACCGCCAACGGCATGGTGCGCACCGCAAAGGCCCGGCTCGACAGCCTGACCCTCGGCGACATCACCGACCACGGCGTGCCGGTGCTGGTGAATGCCAGCGAGATGGACATGTCGCTCCTCGGCATGAGCTATCTGCGCCGGTTCGAAAAGATCGAGATCGCCGACGACCGGTTGCTGCTGACGCGCTGAAGCCGGCCATTGAGGCACAGGCAACAAGATCAAATTCGAAAGACGACTCGAAGAACGGCCCGCAAGGCCTGAGTCCCATCAACTCTCCGCCTTCATCTCCCAGCGGCCCGAGGCCTGACTCCAGTATTTCGCCTTGGCCCCGGCCCCGGTCAGTGCGCGCCACTGGCCCCGGGCCACCTCCAGCGCCGCCGCATCGTTGCCGTCGAACAGCACCATCGCCCGGGCCATCGCGGCGACCTCGCCGGCCGAAATCTCCGCCCCGTCGACCGAGACCAGACAGTCCGCCCGGTTCACCATCTCTGCGCCCTCCGGCCCGATCTCCGACCCCGTGGCCAGCAACACCGGCTGATCCGCGTCATGGGGCCCGCCCGCGCGCCCATGGGGCAGGAACCCCTCTTCCGGCCCGAGCCAGAGCCGCTGGTCGAGCCAGTCGAGATGGCGCGGATCGCGGCCCCGCACCACCACCCGCCAACCGGCTCCGAGCGCCTTGCCAAGCAAAACCGGCAAGGTCTCCTCCAGCGGTGACCGGGTCAGGTGATAGAAGAACACCTCTCCCAAAGCGGGCTCCTTTTTCTTGGCGACAATACTCCCGGGGTTCGGGGTGGAACCCCGAGGCGCGCCCGGCGCGCCTTAAGACAGGCCAGACGCGCGCGCCCCGCGCGCCTTTAGCTTTCGTAGCGCTCCCGCACCAGCCGGTCGAGACTGCGCACGAACCAGCCCGTCGCCCCTTTCGGCGCCAGATCCGAAGCCTCCGCGAGCAGCGCCACGCCGGCAATGTCGAGATGGATCCACGGCATGTCGTCCTTCACGAAGCGCTTCAGGAACTGCGCCGCGGTGATCGACCCGGCGGGGCGGCCCATGGAGTTCTTCATATCCGCAAGGCGCGACTTCAGCAACTTGTCATAGCCCGGCCCGAGCGGCAGCCGCCACGCGCCCTCGCCCTCGACCTCCGCCGCCTTCAGAAACGCCTTCACGAAATCGTCGTCATTGGAAAACACGCCGGCGTTTTCATGGCCGAGCCCGATAATCACCGCACCGGTGAGGGTCGCGAGGTCGATCAGCCCGGCGGGGGCATATTCCTGCTGCGCATACCAGAGCACATCCGCCAACACCAAACGCCCCTCGGCGTCGGTGTTGATCACCTCGATCGTGTCGCCCTTCATCGAGCGCACGATGTCGCCCGGACGCTGGGCCTTGCCGTCGGGCATGTTCTCCACCAGCCCGACCACGCCGACCACATTGGCCGGCGCCTTCCGCAGCGCCAGCGTCTTCATCACCCCGGCGACGGTGCCCGCACCGCCCATATCCATGGTCATCGCTTCCATGTTGAGCCCGGGCTTCAGCGAAATGCCGCCGGTGTCGAACACCACGCCCTTGCCGACCAGCGCCAGTGGCGGGGTGCCCTCGGCACCGCCCATCCATTCCATCGCCACCAGTTTCGACGGGAACACCGACCCCTGTCCGACCCCGAGCAGCGCATTCATGCCGAGCCGGGCCATCTCGTCTTCTTCGAGCACCCGGACCTTCACGCCGAGCGCCGTGAGCGCTTCGAGACGGGCGGCGAATTCCACCGTGGTGAGCACATTGGCGGGTTCGTTCACCAGATCGCGGGTGAAGAACACGCCTTCCGCCACCGCCGCGAGATCGGCCGCCTGAGCCTTCAGCGCCTCGGCATTGGAGACCGCGAAATCCAGCTCCCCCGGCGCCTGCTCTGCGGCGTCGCCGGTCTTGTGATCGCGGAAATCATAGGCCGCGAGCATCGCGCCCAGCGCGATTTCGGCGCTGTGACGCAGCGAGCCGGCCAGCACCAGCACCGGCTTGCCGCGGGCCTTGGCACCGATGGCGCCGCCGGCCTTGCGGGCGGTGGCCGGACTCATCCGGCGGTCGATCTTCACCACCTGAACCGCCTCCGCCGCAAGCCCCGAGGGCCAGTTCATCTCCAGCGCCTCACCGGGAGCCAACTTGCCAAAGGCCTCGGAGGCGATCAGCCGTTTCAGCGCGCCGCGGGTCAGCCGGTCGACCCGGCGGGCGCCCTTGTCCATGCGGTCGCCGCCTTCGGAAAGCACCACCATCCGCCCCTCGGCGCTGGCGATGGCCTCGATGTCGAGGGGCATGAAACGGGGGGTGACGATCTCGGTCATGAATGGCTCCTGCGTGATCCTGTGAGTGCGTGATCCTGTAACGCCCTGTGTCGCACTCTGTGTCATGGGGTCTGTGTCGCACTCCGTGTCGTGTGGCCGGGGGCGCCGGGGCGGCCGGACACCCGGGTCGCTGGTTCGTACCTAGCGCCGCACCCGGGGCTTTTCCAGAGCCCGCAGGAACGCCCGGCGGCTTTCCCCGGGCAACCGGGCGTCTTCTCGCGCAAACCCGCCGCCCGCACCGCGCCCGCCTGCGATTCCCCCTCGCGCCCTGCTTGATCCTCGACTAATGTAGGCGCGACGCTGCCGGGACGCCGCCTTGGACCGCCCCGCGCGGCCGGGTATGTCTGCGGTCCGGGTGAAGTTCCGGTCCGGGGCGGCCCGGGTGATCGGAAGAGACAACAGAGCTGGGGAAACGATGCGTAACACAAGAGCCGGGATCGCCGGGACACCCGCGGCAGAGGTCAAAACCGGGGTCGGCGCCCATCTGGTGGCCCATCTGGCAACCGGTATCGGGGCCGGGTTCAGGACATATACGCAGAAGGCGCTTGCGCAGAAAGCACTGGGCCTTGTTGCCGGACTCCTGCTCGCGCTTCAGGTGCTGCCCGCCGGGGCGCAGAGCTTTACCCCCGTCGCCCGGGTCGACGGCGAGGTCATCACCCGGTTCGAACTCGACCAGCGCCAGCGCTTTCTGACCCTTCTGCGCGCCCCCGGCGACGTGCGCGCCGTTGCCCTCGACCAGCTGGTGAGCGAACGGCTGCAAAACCGCGAGGTCGAACGCGCCGGGATCGAACTCACCGACGAACAGATCTCCGCCGGGATCGAGGAATTCGCCAAGCGCGGCAATCTCACCGGCGAGCAATTCCTCACGCTCCTTGCACAAAAGGGCATCGCCGCCGAGAGCTTCCGCGATTTCGTCGCGGCCGGGGTCGGCTGGCGCGAATTCGTCAAGGCGAAGTTTTCGCCGCTGGTGACGCTGTCGCAAACCGAAATCGAGATCGCCATGGGCGAGAGCGAACCCGAGGCGGGGCTCAGGGTGTTGCTGAGCGAAATCGCCCTGCCCGCGGGCGATCCGGCCACGCGGCGCGCCTCGATGAAACGCGCAAACCGCCTCACCGGGCTCGACGAGGCGGGATTCCGCGACGCCGCCACCCGCTTCTCGGTGGCGCGCAGCCGGGCCGAGGGAGGCGAGATGCCCTGGGTCGACGCCAGCACCCTGCCGCCGGTGATCGCCGGTCCCGTCCGGGCGCTGCGGCCCGGCCAGACCACGCGGCCGATCCAGACCGGCGACAAGATCCGCGTCTATTTCATGCGCGACCGTGAGCAGGTCAAAGGGGGCAAACGGCCGACAGTGGTGGATTATGCCGCCCTTCTGCTGCCCGGCGGCGCCAGCGAAGCCAACCTCGCGGCAGCGGCGAAAATCCGCGCCGACATCACCGATTGCGACGGGCTCTACCCGGTCGCCCGCGGGCTTCCGCCCGAACAGCTGATCCGCGAGGAACTGCGCGAGACGGCGGTGCCCGCCCCGTTCCGCGCCGAGCTTGCCACGCTTGATCCGGGCGAGATCTCCACCCGCGTGACCACGGCAAACGGCGCGCTGGCGGTGCTGATGCTCTGCGCCCGGGGCAACGAATTGCCGCGCTCCACCACCGAAGAGGCGGTGGCGATTCAGCTGAAGAACAGCCGGATGTCGTCGATGGCGCGCAGCTTCCTCGACGAGCTCAAGGCCGACGCCCGCATCGAAATCCTGCGCTGATGTCCCCCCGGGGACCGCGTGCACCGGGTGCGCCCGGTGCGCCCAGCGCACCGATTGCCCTGAGTTGCGGCGAGCCCGCGGGGATCGGCCCCGAGATCGCCGTGGCCGCCTGGGAAGCGCTGCGGGGCGAGGATGTGATCTTCCTCGCCGCGCCGGAGGAGGCGGCGGCGGCCATGCCCCGCGGCCTGCCGGTGCTCGCGCGCGATTTCGGCGCCCCCCGGGTGCCCGGCGTGGCCCGGCCGGAGCACGCGCCCCATGTGATCGGGGCCATCGCCGAGGCGGTGGCGCTGGTGCAGGCCGGCCGGGCGGCGGCGCTCTGCACCGCGCCGATCCACAAGAAGGCGTTGCAGGACGGCGCCGGCTTCGCCTTCCCCGGTCATACCGAGTATCTCGCCCATCTGGCGGGGGGGCGCGAGGTGGCAATGATGCTCGCCTGCGATGCGCTCCGCGTGGTGCCCGCGACGATCCACATCCCCCTCGAAGAGGTGCCCGGCGCGCTGACCCCGGCGCGTCTCGAAAGCTGCATCCGGGTCACCGAGGCCGGGCTCAGGGCGCAGGGCCTCGCCCGCCCCCGGATCGCGGTCGCCGGGCTCAACCCGCACGCGGGCGAAGGCGGCGCCATGGGGACCGAGGAGCGCGACTGGATCGCCCCGCTGATCGAGCATCTCGCCGGCGAAGGCATGGCGATCACCGGCCCGCACCCGGCCGACACCATGTTTCACCCCCCGGCCCGCGCCCGCTATGACGTGGCCATCGCGATGTATCACGATCAGGCGCTGATCCCGATCAAGACGCTCGATTTCGCCGGCGGGGTGAACGTGACCCTCGGTCTCGGCTTCGTGCGCACCTCCCCCGACCACGGAACCGCCTTCGACATCGCCGGA
>PDWI01004287.1_pt1 | contig 19257 bp, 26 predicted proteins | sample 1430891 | NCBI WGS metagenome assembly PDWI01 (sample SAMN01162508, study PRJNA174530) | Oral metagenome, whole genome shotgun sequencing project. | biome: Marine environment; feature: Marine mammal; material: Swab sample of the gingival sulcus; isolation source: swab sample of gingival sulcus...
TTTTCCGTTTGCCTTATGTATATAACTATAGGCCGAACCCTACATCCCGTCAAGGATATGAGCAATGAGAATGAGCGATAAGCGGTGACTATATAATATGGTGGGTAAGGCCCTGGTTGTGGCGCTGTGGGAGGGGGTAGGGGGGTTCACGCCACAAGAGCGCTCCACCCCAGTTGCCTCGCCAATTAAAAAAAATATGCGTGAGCTATTTCCCTTTTTGGTACCATAAGGACCATACATCGGACTATACGACGATATTGCCTACCCGGATGGGGTAGGGTCTATCGCTCATAGCTTTTGCTCATTTTATTGACACGCTCAAGGCAACGTACTATATTTATACATATCGCAACGAACGAAAGGAAAACAGATGTTATCGCTACTTAGGTCATTATTCAGCGGGACCGAAGAGACTGATAGTATTAGCTACGCCGCTGGCGACTACTGGAGCACTGTCTCCCAGTATAGCTATAATGGTAGTCCTTATGACGCTTAGAATTTACGACGATGTCGGTACGCCACCCCTGCCGCTAGACGGTATATATGTGGACACCCCAACTCAAGATCCGGCTAACAAATATGACTTGTCCGAGTCGGCCGCCCAGCCGCCAGATATCCTCGACACTCATGCGCGTAATTTATGGCTGTCGATCATCGACCATTATCGACTTAACGATTTACCAATGAATGCCCTTGATATCCCGGCACTGACGCAATTGTGTTGCGCGTACTCGCGGTGGTATTCCGCGAGCCAAGCCTTGGCATCTTGCGGCCGCTGGGTTGAGGACCAGGATGGTAATCTTAAGGAGTCGGAGCCTTCTAAGGTCGAGGCTCGGTCGGCTAAGGATTTTGCCGCTTTGGCTAGGGCTTTTAATCTTTATCGTCGTAGCAAAGGTGGCGATATGTCGACTATTTTGCCGAGTGCTACTGTTTTTGGTTGGAGTTGACCTGCGCACTGTGCTATAGTGTTTTTGTAGGGAACATTTTTGAACCTTTCGTTTTCGCTGCAAAAGGACTAGCGGGCCCTGAAAGCCCGCTTTTTCTTTACCCTATTACCGCTCAACATATTTGCGCGTTTTCTTTACAAACTGTAGGGTTTAGCGTATGGTTTTATTTATAAGCAAACGAAACGAAAGGAACGAGATAATGAACCTTAGCTCTAGCCTGAATAAGCTGCATAGCGAAGAAGTAAACCTGGATATTCTCCCTAGTGGGAGGGCAAGGCAGGCTCTTGAGGCTTATTTGGCTCAGTCGCAGAAACGGGCAAGGGCTCGCAGGATCGATCTAGAGGGTCTAGAGGCCGCGGTTGGCGACGCTGAGCGCCAGTTGGGCGACTTGCTCCCCAAGTCCAAGTGGGATGGTGCTAGGTACTTGCACTGCCCTTTCCGGGCGAGCGGCAAGGATTGGTCCGAGGTAGGCTCGGCTGTCCTCATCGAGCGCCATGGCCACAAGTGGGTCCTGGTGACACTGGATCGTATCCAGCTGCGGCATAACCGCTGCATCGAGGAGCTATACATCCCAAAGACCATCACAGCCAAGGATCTCCTGGAGCATAGGAAGGTTTTTCAGGGGTAAAATAAAGCTGTATACTTCCGGGCATAATGGAAATCAGCCCGGAAGTATTAGCGTATTGCGAGTCTCGCGGCTTTGCGGTTGACCTGGACCGTTTGCCGTTGTGGCGTACGCCTGAGCCTGGCCAGCTGGATGATTCTTGTGTTTTTTCGTTCAGTGCGGTCGATAAGGTAATTAAAGCTTTTGCTCAGGTCCGACACACACAAGGTAAATTGTCAGGACAAAGGTTCAAGCCTGCTGCGTGGCAGGTGGCGCACATTTTGGCTCCCGTTTTTGGTTGGCTGCGAGAAAACCAGGATGGCCAGATGGTGCGCGCTGTCCGCAATGCGTATGTGGAGATGCCTCGCAAAAACGGTAAGTCGACTTTTGCGGGTGCTGTGGCGCTGTATTTGTGTGGCGCTGATGGTGAGCCGGGCGCACAGGTCGTTACAGCTGCAGCATCAGAGTCTCAGGCTGCTTTCGTGTTTTCGCCGATTGCCACGCTGGCTAGGGTTTCTCCTGATTTGAGTCCTTTTTTCCATGTCAGGACAAAAGATGTTACGCACCTACCCACCGGGTCAACCATTAAAGTAGTCACGTCTGCCGCTAATACATTGCATGGTGCAAATATTTCTGGCGCTATCATTGACGAGCTGCATGTGCATAAGACCCGCGACCTGGTTGATGTCATCGAGTCAGGTACTGGGTCTAGGGATCAGCCGCTTGTGTTAACAATCACCACAGCTGATGAGGATGTCAGTGGGTCGATCTATGATGAAAAACATAAGTATATTAAGAGTCTTGCGCTCAAGGAGAATGAAGATATATCGACTTATGGCGTGATTTACGGCACTCCTAGCGGGCAGAATGCACTCGATCCGGCTACTTGGCCGCTCAGTAACCCTAATTATCCGATTAGCCCGACTCACGATTTTTTGGCTAGCGAGGCTAATAAGGCTAAGCAGCTGCCCGCTTTGGCGGCTAGATTCCGCCGGCTGTATGGTGGGCAGCGCACGAGTGAGGCTGTGCAGTATTTTAGTGGCCCACTGTGGGACAATAACTGTGGGCCCACTAGGGTAGATGAGTCGCTACTGGAGGGTAGGCCTTGCGTGGGTGGTCTGGATTTGGCGGCGGTGCATGACCTGACTGCGCTGTGCTGGTTGTTTCCGGGGTTTGGGCCTGCGGGCGAGGTGCCCGGTAGTCCCGAGACTGCGCCACTCACCGCTATTTGGCGGATGTGGCTACCTGAGCAATCATTGCCAGATCTTGATCGCCGCACGGCTGGCGCCGCGTCGGTGTGGGCCCGCTCGGGCTGGCTACGGCTTACGCCGGGCAGCGTTGCCGATTATGACATTATTCGAGATCAGATCTTTAAGGATATGTCGACTTTTCGGGTTGCCTCTTTGGCTTTGGACCAATGGAATAGCTCTCAATTGTCACAACAATTGGAGTCTCAGGGTGTGCCCCTTGTGAGGGTCGGGCAGGGGTATAAGGTGATGAGCCCGGCTTTAGCGGATTTACAGCGTCGGTTGCTGGCTGGCGAGCCGGATACCCCTATGTTGTATCATGGTGGTAATCCGCTATTACGCTGGCAAATTGAGAATATGATAGTACAAGAGGACGCGCAGGGTAACCAGCGACCGAGTAGGCGAAGCAGCCAGGAAAAAATCGATGGCGTGGTCGCTATGCTGATGGCCTTGTCGGAGCTCAAGGCTATGTCGTCGCGCGTGTCGGCTTATGATAGTCCGCTATCTATTGCGCAGCCCGCCAGTCATGGTATTATGATGGTATAGTACTTTGTCGACAAGTCTTTAGGTGGGTTTGTGGCTTTCTGGGATTGGCTGCTCGGCCGTGATGACGATGCCGTAGCGCTCTATACCCCACAGGTGACCTACCTGGACGCACCGGAGATACCCGCTCATGTGGGCAGTGGTGACCCGGCTAGTCTTTACGCTTCGCAGCCCGCCCTTCGTACGGTTGTTTCATTTTTGGCGCAAAACGTCGCTCAATTGAAGTGCCATTTGTACCGTCCGGAGCCTCTTGGCGGTCGTGAGCGTGTACGCTCTGAGGTTGCTGACCTTTTCGGCTTGGCGCCAAACGGCAGCCAAACCGCGTATGAATTCTTTTATGCAATTGCGGCTGACAAGCTGCTTTACGATACTGCGTATATTTACGCCGCGGTGTCGCAAGGTCGCTGGCAGTTGTACCGGATACCACCTAACAGACTCCAGGTGGTATCAAAAACTGGTTGGGTCATCGATCACTATAAGATCAAGAATTCGAACACTTGTTTGCCTCCTGAGGCTATCACTCGTATCGGCGGTTACTCACCGACCTCGCCTGTCGGCGTTAGCCCGGCTATCCAGTCGCTGAAGGATATCCTGGACGAGCAAAAGGCGTCTAATGAGTATCGCCGCCAAATCTGGCGTAATGGTGGTCGTGTGAGCTCGGTTATCGAGCGACCAGCTGGCGCGCCACCGTGGTCTGACAAGGCACGCGCTGATTTCCGCGAGGATTGGCGGCGTAAGTTTGGCGCCGGTGGGGCTCAAGCTGGCGGCACACCTGTCCTCGAGGACGGTATGACGCTCAAGACTATTGGCGTCGACGCTCGAGCTAGCGAGTGGTCGGAGGGCGCTAAATTGTCCGCGGTCCAGGTCGCGGCCGCTTTTCACGTCCCGCCGGAAATGTTAGGCCTTGTCAGTGGCACATATAGTAATATTCGCGAGTATCGGCGTATGCTGTATGGTGAGACACTAGGTCCATTATTGCGGCAGATCGCGGACGCTATTACAGCCTACACTTTGCCTTATTTGGGGCTGGCTCGGGACGTTTATGTCGAGCACAACATCGAGGCTAAATTACGCGGCAATTTTGCTGAGCAGGCTCAAGTCATGTCCGCAAGTGTGGGCGCTCCTTGGCTGACAAGGAACGAGGCTCGTCGGATGAATAATTTGCCCGCGTTGCCAGATGGCGATGAGCTGGTCACGCCGCTAAACGTGCTTGCTGGTGGGCAGGCAAGCCCGGTTGATTCGGGTTCTCAGAATTTAACTTTTGATTCTGAGTCGCGGGAGAAATCTACCCCACACCCAGAGCTAAAAGGCAAACCTGAGAAACCTGAGGGACTCTCAGAGAAACTTCAAAAACTACTTGAGGAGTATTTGGAGTCTTTGCCGTCTGGTTTCTTTGATGGTGAGTTATGGCGTGATGCGAAGAATTGGCCGCCACCACCTAAGGAGATCGCCCATATTGTTTATCAGATGATAAATGATGGTGCTTTCGAGGCTCTGGCTAGGCGTGATGACCTAAAAGAAGTGTATGACCCTAGCCGGGTTGAGGCTTATTCTAAAGCCGCGGCCGCGGGTATTGTCGCGGATATCGCGCTGGACGCCATTCGCTATATCGACAATAACGAGGATTGGCGCCAACTAATCGGTGATAATCTGGGCTCCAGGTCTGAGAATCTCTCAGGTTATTATAAGAATTTTGGCGCGAAGGAAGCGGCTAAACAAACTGGTGCGGCGTATAAGACATGGCTCACCACTAGCGTTAAGCCGCGGCCAACTCATGCAGCTATGCATGGCCAGCGGGTGAAGGTGAACGAGCCGTTCTCGAACGGCATGATGTGGCCATTTGACAGCACAAACCCGCAGGAGACAATAAATTGCAGTTGTTTTGTGCAATTAGATTGGGAGGATTAGCGCGATGACTACGGAATATAAGGCTTGTGCGCTCGATGAGCGAGTGACTGAGTCAGCTATTGTGGGCTATGCTGCCACCTGGTCTACTGAGCCGGATAGCTATGGCGACGTGATCGAGCGTGGTGCTTTTGATTCCACGCTGGCTAGGGATTTTGCCGCCCAAGGTCGTAAGATCCCGATCTTGTTTGATCACCGGACGGACCCCGCAGCATATGTTGGGGTTGTTGACACGGCTGCCGAGGACGATAAAGGTCTGTATATTGAGGGCTCTTGGCTTGATACGCCTACAGCCCAGCACGTCCGCCAGCTAGTAAAACAGCAAGTCATCACGGAAATGAGCTTTGCGTATGTGGTCCGTGATAGCGCGGTGGACGAAAAGACTAATGTTAGAACATTAAAGGAAGTCGACCTCATTGAGGTCTCTTTGGTTTTGCGTGGCGCTAATCCTGAGACTAGCGTCACAACTAAAAGCGCGCCATCTGGCGCAGAGAGAGAGGAGGACGCTAAGGTGTCCGATAATGTAGAGGCTCTAGCTGCGCTAGAGGCCAAAGTTAATGCGTTGGAGGCGGGCTCTAAAGCCTTACCTCCGCTGGGGGAGGATATCACCCCTAGTGATATCGGGAATACTTTCGTTAACGAACTTAAGGCCGCTGGCGGCGCTATGGCCGTGAAGACTAGTGGTTTTGCCCGTGAGCTGAAGGCCATGGGGCTACTGCCTAGCAACGCCCCGAATATCCAACCTATCGAGGGTAGGCCTCATGAGGCCTTTGCCGACCCGGTAAATAATCAGTATCAGGCTGTCACCCGCTTGGCCCATTTGTTCGGCCAGGGTGTGGTCTCCTCGCCTCTGATTAGGTATTATGAGTTGGATAACTGGCGCACACTGGGCATTAATCCGCTGCAGGAGGGTGCCGAAAAACCGTGGGTACAACCGACCATCGAGGATAAAACCGCTAATGTCGTCGAGATTGCCGCTTCCTGGGAAATGTCGGATGTGATGCTGGATGATGAGCCCTATCTGGTGTCTGAGATCAATAACGGCGTCAAGTATATTCTTGGGGCAGAGCTGGATAAGGCTATTGTTGCTGGCGCTGGTAGCGCTGGCGAACTGCACGGGTTGTCGGTTGTCCAGAACCAAACGGCCGTCGATTTCGGGTCGGCAACCTCTGTAGCAGAGGGTATCCTCGCAATGATTGTTAACATCACCGCTAATAGTCCTGCTAGTCCGGATCATATCGTGATGTCCCCATCTAATTATTTGCTGCTGCGGTCTGCCAAAAACGCTAGCGGCGATTATTATGCTGGCGGCTTTGCTGAGTCCGGTAAGCCGACTGTCTGGGGTCTCCCGGTCGTGCTGAGTAACCAGGTTGGCGACGTCGATATCTTTGTTGGCGCGTTCCGCTCCGGCGGCACTTTGTATCATAACAAAGGCTTACGTCTAGAGATGACAAATAGTCATGGCGACAATTTCCGCAAGGACATAACTACCTTCCGTGCTCGCGTCCGCGTTGGGTTGCGGCTACGGCAGAATTATTTTGGCCGCGTAACTGCTGTCTAGGAGGTGGTCCACGTCTTCCCGCTCCGACTAGGCGTCGGAGCGTGGACGTGACCAGAAAGGGTAACAATGTCTGATACAGATATGGTACTAGCTAAGACTGGTACATTCCTTGGGCCAAATCTCCCCCTGCTTGTGCGTATGACTAGGCGTCGCGCGTTAGAGTGTGGTTATGAGATTTTGGATGACGGAAAAGACGTTAAGTCGACTAAGCGGGCTGTTAAGCCTGCTACTAAACCGGCTAAGGCCACTAAAAGACCTAGTCGTTCCACGAAAGCTTAAGTCGCTACCTTAGGGGGGTGTGAGTATGCCAGCATTCGCTGCTGAGCTGGTCGCTTTGGGTGTTTCGCAACGCGCTGCTAATGTTGCAGTTGCCGCTGTGCGCAATTATTGCGGCTGGCATGTCATACCTCCGGATGCTACGCGGCTGCCCGCTGGGCCTGGTGGCTCTCGCGGGTATGACACGGTGCAGGCCGCGGACGCGGTCCAGGTTGCCCTTGAGCTGGCGCAAAAAGTGGACGCTGCGGCTAACGCTCCTAGTGTTTCTGGAATTGTGTCTCAGGAGCATGCAGGTCAGGTAACCCTAAGTTACGATGTCAGTGCCGGTAGGCCTAGTCTGTCCGCGGCCGCTAAGTTGAGCCTGGAGCCGTATAGGCGTAGTCCTCTGGCTGGTATAGTGTGGTCTGATCTAGAGGAGGTCTCACCATGATCACCCCAGGCATACCCAGGCAGACTGTCTTGTTCCGCAGGGCGACTAGGGTGGATACACCCCGCGGCGCCGAGTACACCTATCAGGATGCGCTTAGCGCTCCGATGATCCTACAGCCCGCTAATGGCACTGAGATCGTTACCGCTGGAGGGGATAAGCGGGTTCCCCAGTGGCTGCTTTTGTGGGATGACAATATGTTCCGCGCGTCGGAGCTTGAGTTGGGGCAGTATGTTTTGCCGGACGGTAATACTTATGCTTGCGTCGGGACAGTGAAGGACTACCGCAGTAGCACGCCGTATTTACGTCACGCTGAGGTCTATTTGGAGGCGTGGCGATGAGAGCGCGTGTAAAAGTCGAGCTGGTGTCTGATGGTTTTCGCGACATCATGACTAGTCAGGCCGCACAGGATAACCTGAAAGGCATGCTAGATGCTATGATGGCGCAACTCAATGCCCGTGTCCCGGATGGTTTTGTTGGCCGTGTGAGTGTGAGCTCTGGCCGTAAGCCGCGTGCGCGTGCGACTATCCATACAGCTAGTATCCACGGTAAGCGCGCGCAGGTTAAATATCAGCTACTTGAGCGCGCGTTAAATGGTGGCGGTGCTGACTGATGGGTAGGGTCAGCGAGCCTGTGGATGCTCTAGCACTGTGCGTGTCTTGGCTGCGCGTGAATGGTATAGATGCTAGTGGGCGTGTAGATGAGCCACCTAATCCAGGTGATGTCCGGGTGGCCGTCCGAGAGTTGGGTGGTGAGCGTCTAGACCCGCGGTCTTATCTACACCACCTAGGCCTGCAGTTGTACGGTCACGATCTCACCTCTGAGGATGATATTTTCGCTGTCGGTGAGACTATTTGCGGTCTTGCGCAATTATGTCATGACATGATGGATATGTCAGGACAAGCTATCTACAGCTGCGAGGTTGTGGTGATGCCGTATCCGGCTATTGATCCGGGCATCCGTACAGCACGCTACAACATGAGTTTAGACCTGGTTATTCCGGGCACAATTAGAGAGGTATAGATATGGCGATAAATCCGCAAAAGGTTTTTAATGGCGGCCCCGACCAACTGGTCACGGGTGCTATCTTGAGCGCTCCGTTAAGCGTGGCGCCACTGGTGGATGATGACATCTATAATGATAATTTCCCCGGGTTTACCGACTCGGGGTATGTCAACGAGGATGGCTTGACTCTCGGTATGAGCAAGACGTTCGAAAGTATTAAAGACTGGGACAAATCCGTTGTCAAACGCGTTTTGACGGAGTTTGACGGCACGGTCAGCTATAAACATCTTGCGGTCGATGAGTACTCGCTGGGCGATATGTTTGGCGCGCAGAATGTGCAGGTCACCCCCGCCGATGGCACCCATGGTGAACAATTTAAGGTCAGCGTCGGCGCTGATGATTTACCTAGCAAGCAGGTGTTGATTAAGATGAAGTCTGGCGATGCTAGGATGAGGATCTATCTCCCCAATGCAACTGTGACGGAGACTGAGGATGTGGTGTTCCAGCGTAACACGCCAATCCAGCTGGGAGTTAAGCTGGGTGCGCAGCCTGACGCTAATGGCAGGTCTATCTATATCTTTTTTGATGACGGTATTAAGGTTTAATTGTTATGACTTTTATTTTACAACCTGATCGGCTGCCCGAGTTTGAGTTCCAGTTGAAACTCGAACCGGGTAGTCCGGTTCGACGTATGCCAAATATGCAGGATATCCCTATCGATTTGAGGGTGGAGCTGGCTTCCGCGTTTAGGCCTGTTGCGCTCGCTAAAGCGCGCAAGCAGGAGCCCTGCGAGGAGGATCTCGTCCTTTTGGGCGAGCTGCAGATTAGGATGCTGGAGCGGTTTAGTCCAAATGTCTCTAAATTGTTAAATGATCGTGAGCTGGCTACGCTTTTTACTGAGTGGGCCCGCTTTAGTGAGGTCGATCTGGGAAAATCGCAGCCCTAGCCTACGAGCTGAGCCCGGAGCAGTCGCTTAAGCAGTGTGGTGACCGCGATGGTGCTATGTCGGCGCTGCGCGCTGATTGCGTGCGCGCGACTGGTAGGCCTTGGGCTGGCTGGCTTGTCGGCTGGTTGTTGTGGTTTTTCCCTGTGGCTGGCTCTAGTGTGTGGCAGTATCGCCGCGGGACCCCCTGGGAGGATAGGGATTATCTGCTGGCGCTGGTCGCTGATGAGTTGCGTGGCGCTAACTGGCAGCGCAGCGGGAGTAGGGGCGCGCAGCCTAAGCCTATCCCTAGGCCTGGCGATAAGTCAGACGATGAGCATTTTGGTGACCCGATACCGCTGGCCATGTTTGACGACTGGTGGGATAGCCAATAAGACGTTTTGTCGATAAAATGTTTCTGGAGGTATAATGGCTGGTAACCGCGGGAAAGCCGTCAAGGTCGCTACGGCCTGGGTGGAGCTTGTATATACATCAAAAGGTGCCACAAACCAAATCGGTAAGGATGTGGCCGAGGAGACTACCCGGGCCTCCAAGTGGTTCCGAGCGGCAGGCGAGGAGGCGGGCAATCAATACGCAAAAGGCTACAAATCGACTGCTATGTCGGGTGCCGATAAGGCCAGTAAGGAGACTGCCCGAGCGTCGCGTAATGCTAGTGTGGCCATGGCGGGGTTTGGCGCCGCGGTTGGCGCCGGCGCGCTCGCATCTGTGAGGGCACTAGGGGATATTGGCGCTGCATGGTCTGAGGTCGATGATAGTATCCGCGTCGGGACTGGTCTTACTGGCGAGGCTTTGGAGGGTGTCCAGGCCTCCGCCCGTAATATTGCAGGTAGTGTGCCAGCTGATCTTGCGTCTATCGGTGATACTGTCACTCAGCTCAATGCTAGACTTGGGGCTACTGGCCCCACGCTTGATAAATTGTCAAGACAATTCCTCGAGGCTGGTAGGCTACAGAAAGAAGCGCTGGACGTCTCTAGCACCACCGCACTACTTAACTCTTTTGGGATTGGCGCCGATAAGGCATCTGAGGCCCTGGATAATATGTTCCGTGTGTCGCAGGCCACCGGCATCAGCATGAATAATTTGGCGGCGCGCACGCAGCCCGCCTCTGCCGCTCTGGCGCGACTAGGGTTTTCGTTTGAGGACAGCATCGCACTTATCGGCGGCATGGAGAAGGCAGGCCTTAGGCTTGACACCGTGGTCGCGGCGATGTCCGCCGGTGCCGTCAACATGGCAAAAGCCGGCGAAAAGCCAGCTGAGGCTATCCAGCGCACACTCAAGCAGCTAAAGCTACTTATCGACGCGGGCGATCAGGCTAAAGCTATTGACTTGGCGAGCAGCATTTTTGGCGCCGAGGGGGCTAACCAGTTGGTGACCGCAATGGAGAAAGGCGTTTTGTCGGCAAATGATATGTTGGCCGCTACTGGCGCAACTAACGACAGTATCCTTGAGCTGGGGCAGTCAACTAAGACCATGGCCGACTACCAAGCTCAATTCGCTTCCGCGATGGCTACGGCTTTTGAGCCGGTGGGCGAGGAGCTATTCTCAGCGTTGGCCAGCATCGCCGAGGGATTATTACCTGTTATGCAGACCCTCGGCCAGTGGATGAAGGATAATCCCGCACTGACTAAGGCTATTGTTGTTGGGGTGTTGGCGTTTGCTGCTGCGTTGGCTGTGGGCACCGCAGCGATGGCAGCGTTTAACCTTGTCGCGGCGCTAAATCCGTTTGTTTTGATCGGCTTGGCGATTGTTGCTCTGGTCGCCTATCTGGCCTACCTGTGGTATCACTGGGATGAGGTCACCGGCTGGATTGTTGACAATTGGACCTGGTTTTTTGGCGTCGTGGGCGAGGGGTGGAATGTTATTGTAGCGTTGTGGCAACAGGCTATTGATGGTCTGGTGTCGTACATCCGTACTAATTGGGGTGCGCTGCTTGATGCGACGGTCGCCATCTGGACCGAGATCGTCAATTTTATTTCCGCGGCGCCGTCTCGTATTTTTGAGTCGCTGACTCAGCTGTCTATTCTTGGTGCTAAGGCTTTGGTTTGGTTTAGCGGACTAAAGTCCGCTGCTATGCTGAAAATTGGCGAACTTGTGGCGTGGCTAGGTGGTATTCCTGGTCGCATTATCGGCGTGTTTACGTCTTTGGGTGGCCGTTTGGGTCAGTCTGGGTACCGTATGATTATGGATTTTCTGGCTGGCATTAAGCGGGCCTGGGGTCAGGTGACCGCGTATATTGCCCAGGGTATGGCGCGTGTCCGTGGCTATTTTCCCTTCTCACCAGCTAAATTTGGCCCCTTTTCCGGGACGGGGTATGTGACCTACAGCGCCAAGGCGCTCGTTGATGATTTTTCGACCAGCCTCGTGAAGGGTGTGCCGATTGTGGGGCAGGCTGCTGAGTCTCTGGCCACTGAGGCGTCCGCCTATTTTGATGGTTCCGCCGCGTCCGTTAAACCCCTGGATCTGGCTAACAACCGTAGTGGCGCCGCAAATGGCGGGGTGCATGTGACGGTAAATAATCCTATCCCTGAGCCTGCCAGTCGCTCCCTGGCGGACGCCGCAGCTAAGCTGGCTGGCGAGTCCGTACCTGACGAGGAGGTCTACAATCGTGAGCTGGGTCGAGATGTGAGGAGTATGCGATGAGCTTTGAGCGCTGGGTTGTGGGCGATCTGCTGCTGGGCGCACCCACATATTGGGGTTGTGTCCGCTCCGACAAGGGCAGTCAGCCTGGTTTGCGTGGCCAGATGACCGCCCATATTGGTGCCCCTGGTGATAGGTTCCACCGCCACATTGAGGGCCCGGCTAAGGTGTCGTTGGTGGGGTACTGTACTGGTGTGGATGCGGCCGCTGTGGATGCGGCCGTAGATGCGGTGCGTGAGCGGGTTAGACCGGCTGGCGCTGGCGGCTTGTTTGTGTTAACAAAGCATTGGCAGGATGATAATGGGCCACATACCGCTAGTGCACATGGGGTGTGTCTAGATGGTGTGCGTGTGGAGCGGATTACCCGTCTGTGGGTCAAATTTTCGCTGGATGTTGTGCTGCCGGATCCGCGTCTGGTGGGTGATTGGGTGAGTGTGGATATCACCTCTGGCACCGCTATCACTAATGTCGGTGAGGCTGAGACAGGGTATGTTAATCTCGAGGTGACTAGTGGTAATAATGTGCAGGTCACTAACGATGCGGACCCTGACACCTGGCTTAAGGTTGGTGTGGGGGCACCGGTAATTGTGGACTGCGTGACACAGACTGCGGTCACACCGTCTGGCGATAACGTGAGTGGTGCTATCAGCCACAGCGGCCAGCCGGGCTGGTTTGTGCTACCTAAAGGTGGCTCTAGCTGGTCGGTCACCGGTGGGGCCGCTACACTAAAATATAAACCTGTTTGGTGGGTGTAATTATGATAAAATGCCTTGTGGTTGTGGTATTGGCTATTGCGGTAGCTATGGCATGGAAGGATGACTTAGGTGGCTGATTTCCCAGCTATTCTTGGCGAGAGGGTGCCTTACGATGTGGATGGTACAGCTGTTCTATTTTTGGATAAGGACCTAAACAGCTCTATACCGTACGCCCAAAATATTGTCGAGTCTTTGAACTCTGACACGCGCCCTGGCTTGGCGAATAGTGACACCTATGGCGGTTGGTATTTTTGTTGCGTGTTCGCCCAACCGCGGGACATTAAAGGGGTTTACGTGCGTCACGAATTGTGGCAAAACACCTTGCCAGCAGCCGAATACAGCCCAGACACCACTAACGGTATAGATGGCACATGGCTCACGTTGGGCTCGATTGAGACGGGTGGCAATATGCGCAACGATATACGCGCGTGCAACGGACCGTCAGCCAAAGGTATCAGGCTGAAAAGTAACAACAATTCGGCAACTAAGATCCAGCGAGTACATATCTACGCCGATCCGGTGATCATCGATGAGCAGCGGCTTGATTTTTGGCACGCCACGGAAGACCGACCTTTGTCAGGACAAGAAGCCAACTGGGGGGACATTCCCCGGGGTAGCAGCGGGGACCTTGAATTCCGCATCAAGAACCTGTCGTCTAGTAAGACTGCGCAGCAGATCCAACTAGGCTTCCATGCGCTCGATCCTGGCAACCCGAGCAACCCTGGTCAACACCTGTTGAAGGCACCAAATAGCTCCCAGTTTTTAAGTGCGATCAACATAAATGACCTAGCCCCCACGGCAACCAGTGGTGTGATCACACTACGGCGTGTGACGGACATGCAAGCCCAACTAGGGCTCTACACCGTCACCGTCAAGGCGGAGCCGGTATCATGGCAGTAGGCACCGGGTACCACGTCATCAACGGCAACACCGGCGTCAAGCTAGTCACTGAGCAGCCCGGGTATCATGCCGTTAACGCCAATAATGGGGTACATTTTAGCCCACAAGGCGGCTACCATGTGGCCAATTGTAATAACATAGACGGCCATCCGTGCCCCCATCTATGGTTACTGGCGCCTAACTTTGGTGCCGCCGGTGATGGCTGCAAGATAGTCTGTTGGGGGGCTGGTGAGACCGCCACACAATACGCCGCCACAGTGTGGCACAGCAAGCCTGATAATAGTGTAGCTAGTGTGCCTATCGTCCAATGGACACACATCGACCAGTCGCCACTATACGGCGCCGGTCGCATGATCGATGAAGACACCGGAGAGATCCGACAGCTGCCACACCAGGAGGTCACGGTTACGATACCCGCTACAGCGGTAGTGCCTGGTGCGTTCATCCACATTGAAACCGACACCCCATAATCCCACACTGACAAGGAGCTATTAGCCATGGGCCATTGCGTATCAAACAAACTATGGTACACAATCCAGCCTTCGGCGACCCTAAAAAACGTCGGCTATGAGATACGTTTCTTGTCGGAGGTCGACTACCAGACAGTCCTCGCGACAGTGCAGCCGATCAAGGTCACGATCAAACAAGACTGGTGTGATGTCGGGGGTGGTGTGGTGGTCATGGACTATGACGACCGGGTTTTCACCCTACCCACACCCGCGGGACAGGCCACCCCAATATTAGAACAAGAGTTCGTCGTACAAGTGAACTATAACGGCCAAACCATCTGGGAATTCCTGGCCGAAGACATCGAGCCTATGCTAGTGCCGGAGAATCCCGGTACGACTAGGACCGTTGTTATCCGTGGGCGTGGTTTAGCCGCTGCGCTAGGTTGGGCTGTGGTGCTACCGGAGAATATGCCACACCCCACAACATTCGAACGCACGTACCAACAAACCCCCCTATTGTCGGTATGGGCGACTCTCTACCAGGAGGCTGTAGGCCGCGGGATGTTCGGGTGGATCACGCCACATTTCACAGACGGCGAGGACTCCAACGGCAACCCTTGGGCGACCCCCATGGATTTTACGGTCTCACTAGGGGAGGGATACCTCGACTTGTTAAAAAAGTGGTGTGAGATATCTGGCGCCACATGGTGGATGAGCCCAGGTTGGCACCTATATATTTGGCAGGGTGACGGGGGCAAAAATCGCACCCAGCAGATCAATTTCCCTTGCGCCACAAGCCAGCAGGCTAATAGGCGGCAGGTGAGCCGGCGTGAGCTGTCTACTGCTATATATGCGGGCAGCGACCAGTGGATAGCCATGGCATTCGACAACGCGGCCGCCGTCCGCTGGCACAAACGCGAAATGTACATACAAACTAATAACGCTGGTGGTGTGAGTGACGCCCAAATTATCGCCAACGCGTCTCTACAGTTCACCGGCAAAGAGGCGATAAGTCAACAAATCAACGTTGACGCCACGCAACCCGGTAGGCGCGCGCTGGTTGACTTCCAAGCCGGCGATTGGATCACCGTCGAGCAACCGCAGGGCGAAACCATTGACAGGACAAACCGGGTTGTCGGCATAACCGTCGAGATCACCCAAGCGGGGGAAAAGGCAGAATTAGAGCTAGTCAGTCGGCGAATCAGTGACCTAGATAGACTCAAAGCAAGGTTTAGCAAACTGGTTGGCACTAATATATAATTGTATTAACAGTAACTGGTCTTAAGGAGTGTGTTATGCGGATAGATAGCAAGAGTAGATGGTTAGCTAGGCGCTGGCCTGGCAGGCCAATCAAACCGCGTATGATAGTCCTACATACCACCGAGGGGACCAGTATACCCAGCTACTCGGCAGGACAGGTCCCACACTTAACCGGTAAGGTAAATGTGAGGACAAAACAGATCGACTGGTATCAACATTTGCCCTTCCGTCGCAACGCTCGCGGACTGCTCAACCGACGCGGCGGCGTCGAGACCAACCACCACGGAGCAATCCAGATAGAGTTATGCGGTACATCCGGCTGGGCTAATCGCCGCGGCGGGTATGGAGCATTCCCCGACTGGGCCAAGGCTGAGGGCTGGATGCTGGAGGAGGTCGGTAAAATGGTGCGCTGGCTATCCGACCAATACAAGATACCCCTAGTCGCGCCGTATAAATTCGATGTCTGGCAATATGGGCGGTATCGCATGAGCTTTAGCCAGTGGCGCCGCTTCCGCGGGATTTGCGGACACCAACACGTCCCCGAGAATGACCACACCGATCCCGGTGCGATAGACATACAGGCAATACTGCGATACGCACTATCTGGCAAGACAGGGGCAGCATACACTAAAGCTACACCCATCACCCCTAGTCGTCTCACAGTAGACGGTATTTTAGGGCCTCAGACGATAGCGCGATTACAGCAGTACCTCATGGTAGATACAGACGGCATCATAGGGCCTCAGACCGTCAGCGCATTACAGCGCCACACCGGCGCCGCCGTAGATGGTATATGGGGTAGTCAGACCACAAAACACTTGCAAAAATGGGTAGGTGTACGGCGTAGTGGTGTACTATCTCGATGGACGATCCGGGCACTGCAAAAAAAGCTAAATGTGTTACCACAAACTAAAGCGGGCCCATGGAGGTAGCGGTAATAGTCGCTGCGATAACCGCCATGGCGTCGCTAAGCGGTGCGCTACTAGGCTGGTTACGCGGCCGCCAAGCCGATAAGAGCGCAGACTGCCGCGAGCTAGTAGACCAGCTATATGACCGGGTCTCAGCACTGGAGGTCGCGACCGACTCACTGCGGGAGCAGGGTGCCATCACGCGGGACCTGTTAGGCCTCTCGATCGTACACATCGAGAGACTCACTGGAATCATGATAGATTTAGGGGTGGGTGAGCTGATACCCGTGGCCCACCCGCTGCTACAACAAGAACTACAAAGAAGGAAAGATGCAACAAAAACTAGAACAATTCCTTAGCCCGGCATTCCGCACCTGGCTATATGGCGTAGCCACAGCGGTGTTAGTGGTGCTATCTGCCTACGGATTCCTGGACGACGGCAAAATGACCGCCTGGACTGGGTTAATCGCCGCAATCACAGGCCTAGCCGCCATGATGGTGAGCCCAGTCAGCGGCGACCCAGACATACGTAAAGACATAGAATACAAATAGTAGCACAAAAAAAGGGGAGGGACGGCGCCCCTCCCCTTTTTTTGTGGCCGTTGAGATGTACCCTTGTGCGACCTTACCACAGCTCGCCTTGTGGGGTCGGTGGGGTATACTCCTCATAGCGGACCGCACGCGCCAAATCACACCTACCCGTGTAGTCCTGATACACCAGCTCATAGTTATTTTCCCTAGCCAGCGTGGAGATCTTGCTCATGAGAGTCAAAATATCACCACACTCCAGCTGCGGGACCTTATGATGCTCGAGGACCAGCACATACTCGCCGCGGCGGGCAACATAACCCATCCCAAACCTAGGCGCAGCACGTTGGAACGCCATATAAGGGATGATTAGCGCATAAGCCGACATCCCAGCCTCGTCAGCCTCCTCTAGCCAACTCCGGATAGCCCGCTCATGCAGATCCTCCCTCCCAGGCTCGGACACAATCCAACAAAACATCGTCTGGCTAGGCAACATGGACTTCCTCCCCGGCATCCGTTAAGACGCGATACTTACGGGTGAGGGTCTCCGAGGTCTCCACTGAGCCCTGTAGCTGCTCGTTGGCCAGCCACACCCAAATCCGCTTAGACGCTGTGACACTCCACACAAGAGCCATAGCATCGATCAGAGCGGTAACGGCCGACAGCAGGTCCCACAGGCTCTCCGTGGAGTGTACCTGGACTGCATCACCCAAGACGACGACAGCCACATAGCCACCCAGTATACAGATATCACCAGCGGGTGGTAGCTCATAGTCTGTCAGCTCAGGTTGCCACACCTCATAGACCTCAGTGGGCATCACAAATATCATCCCACCGCAACGCAAATGGTAGCCCAGCTCAAAAACCTTGACCATTCGCGTCAGATTATAGCCGGTGACCTCATTCAGGTAGGCGACCTCACGCCGACTACCGGTTTTATCCTCCAGGTACATTTTTCATCCTTTCGTTTCGAGTGCAAACCTACTGTTTGGCCCCCACACCAGGGGTTGCCCCGGATCGACCGCGACAATGCTATGTTGCGACCATATCTCAGCGACCGCCAGGTAATACGGGACGTTACGCGGTAGCGGCGCCCCAAAAATAGGCATATCCGCCTTGACACTGTGGTAGGCTAGACGCCTACCACACACAAATAACGGCCGCTTAGTTTTTGACGCCTGCAACACCAGCAGGCTAGGGATGCTTTTGGCGGCATACGGTGTGCGCCAAAAAACATACAGTTGGTTACGATCCCGGTGCGAAAAACCTAACATTTTTGCCAGTCGCATCGCACCACTAGTAACATCATCTATCACATATTCTGGGGGGATATACCCGCCAGTGACGCTAGCAATACTAGGTGTCGCGTCGGCAAAAGCTAGCATCCGTTACACCCCAACGCGAACCATTGATGCACCATATCCAATTGTGGGGCCACTAGGTTCGTTACCCAACCCAGTGGCTTGCCGCCATCTGGGATATAGCGTAAGCCTAGCACATATGCGCCACGCTCACACCACTCATCGACCTCGCTCCACACATCGACGGAAAAGCTATACGCCTCCCACAATTGCGGGATGGCGTGCCAATGGTGGGCCAACACCAAGTTGGCGCTCGATAACTGCTGCACCAGCAGCACATTAAGTCGGGATTTTTCGATTAGTTTGTGGATGATAAACAGGTCGATTGGCTCGCTTAGGTCGACTGCGACGACTAGGTCCCCGGCGGTGTCGACCTCGGCAGCCGTAATCGTGTGCAGTATATACGGTATGACATTAGGGTTTTCCAACTCACGGGTCCTCATTTTGCCACCTCCGCAACAAGCGTGTACCCTTCTAACGCTTCCGGTTGGCTCTCATGTAGCGCAGTCATTATAGTTGGCAGATATTTTATATCCATTTTTCTCTTTCGTTTTTTAGTTCCGCTTGCTTTATATGGTCAACTATACACAGGGGCCTACGCTGGCGCTAAAAAATGATCAGCCCATATGCTCAGTCGTCGAGTAGGTCTTTGCCGTCGATTAGGCCGCGGCACAATATATAATGCAGTATATGCCTAGCGGCGTCCTTATCATGCCTAGTCATCGCGGAATACACTTCCTTAGGGATCATTTTTTTGGCCCGCTTGGGCCGCCAAAAAGCCTTGATTTGTGATGCCGATTGTACCACAGGGCGGCAACCATGCTTCCAAACATGATCCTCTATCACCCCTATTTGCGATAGGGCTATCTGCTGCGCCCTAGTGTCCGATAGGCCGCGCGCCGAATTGACGATATATCGCTCATAGACTAGCACATCGTGCTTAGTTCTGAGCGCGTCAGCTAGACTATCTGGCCTAGTCCACGTGAGATTGTCAGTATCAT
>PDWI01004288.1_pt1 | contig 19257 bp, 14 predicted proteins | sample 1430891 | NCBI WGS metagenome assembly PDWI01 (sample SAMN01162508, study PRJNA174530) | Oral metagenome, whole genome shotgun sequencing project. | biome: Marine environment; feature: Marine mammal; material: Swab sample of the gingival sulcus; isolation source: swab sample of gingival sulcus...
GAATTATAAACCTTTAAACTTACAAAACCGTTGTTAGGAATTTGATAACTTATATTAGTTGTTGGATTAAATGGATTTGGATAGTTTTGAATAGAATATTCAGTTATTTCTTCAATTAAGTTTTGACTAACTTGTAAATTAGATTTATCGGTAATTTTCTCCCTAGTCTTGGGTATTAGAACTTGTCCTGATATATGTGCAATATTACTTGATAGTGAAAAAATATTTTCTAAATCAACTGCTTTTAGTTTATAATCATATTCTGCATATTCACCCCAAATAGGTTTTGTGAATGTTACGCTATTATCAATATAACTTGTTGCTGTTTTACTTATTGTTGCAATTTTGTAGTAAGAACCATTGTTTTCTTTTCTATATAACCAATATTCTTTTAGATCAGGTTCTGTGTTTGAAGTCCAATTTAATATTGGATGCGAACCCGTAGATGATACTGATAAATTTTTAGGAGCTGCCGGATGATTATTTGGCACAAAAACAGATATATTTGAAAACTTAGAAACCTCTTCACTATTTTTAGTTCTAATCTTATAATAAGCAACATTACTTCCGGTTAAGTTTAGATTATTATCAGTATAGTATTTTTACCAACCGTAGCTATTTTAATAAAGTTAGTAGGATTTTCATTATTTGTGATACATCTGTAAATTTCATAACCAATCCAATAATATTCTGCTGGATAGTGATGCTGCCAACTTAATTTAGGTTTACCATTAACATAAGAGTAAATTAAATTTTCCGGTGCATAAGGCTCAAATTTACCGGTACTTGGTGAACCCATTTCTTTTAGTTCCCAAATCTTTATAGTGTCTCCATTATTAATTTTTTGCCAGCTCCCAGGTGGAGGATCCGCAGAATAATATGAATTAACTTCAAATATTTCTGTATTATGATCATATCTAATCATAATATCTGCAGGATGTCCAAATGGGTTCCCAAATGTTTCATAGTATCCATATCTATCATCTCTGTAATCCAAAAAAATATATTTATTACCCACGCTCAACTTATACTTAGCATAACCAAAAGTATAATGAAGATTGTCTTTAGAGAGGACAAAATTCCATCCGCCCCAATTATCACTGATTTCGTTATCTGCCGACTTATGCCAAAGCTTCCTATAATCATCAGTCAACCAAGTTATTAAATTATTATGAGAAGTACCATTGTTACGGCTTCCAGCCCATACTTGAGTAACTGCAATCATTTTAAATTCTGTGCTATCAGGATCAAATATAGTAGAACCCAGAAAAATTTCAACTGGTTGTGCCCTTATAAAATTTTTGTTTTGGGAATTTACAATAGATGTGAACATGAATAAAACTATAACCATTACTGACAATATTCTATTTTTCATTATGTAATTCCTTAATTTATTATTGATACCGAAACATTATAATTTCTCCAAGAAGGCCAAAACAATGTTCCATTTTCACTAATTGAAGCACCCGCTCCAATTGTTCTATATGGTAAATCTGATATAATCCATTTAAGTTCTCCTGTACTTTCGAAAGCAATAATTTGTTCATTTGAGAATCTTGTTCCTACATATATTACATTATCTATATCACACAAAATTGATGAAATAATTTGTCTTCCATTAAGATATTTTTTCCAACGTAGTTTACCACCATTTGTTACTGAGTAAAGTGTATCAAATCCACAATATATATTTCCATAATAATCTATAGTAGGTTCAGTATTATCCCATATACCATTATTACCTAATTCAAATTCCCAATTTATTTCACCTCCAGGATTCAGTGAATATAACTTCCTTTTAGTTTTAGAAGTTGTATGTCCCGATATGATATAAATGTTGCCTGCATTATCAATTACCGCTGCAGAAGTTTGCTCTACATCTCCAAATGTCCATTTCACTTTATGGGTATTAATATCTATTGCTAATAACGATACTTTGTTTCCCTAAATATATACCGTATTTCCATCTGGTGAAAAAGTTGGAATATTATAATATGTCTCTGTTATCCTATCATCTTTCAAAGTCCATAAAAGGTTGCCATTTTCATCTAATACTTTTAAAGAATTTATTGAATTATCTGATCTTTCTATTAAATAAAGATTCCCTTTTTTATCAATATTGATTCCTCTACTATACATGATGCTTATCGGTGTTGTCCAAAGTGTATCACCATTATGATTTAATGCTATAAATATCTTATTCTGTGATGCCACATAAATACTACTATCACTACTAATAAGTGGTGTAGTATAACTTCCCAGAACTGATTTACTCCAAATAGGAGTTCCAGCATAATTGAATGCATAAAGAAGTGAATAGGAAAAATCGCTTGCAGGTAAAAATGCAGTTTTATTATAACCAATAGAAGTCCCACTCATTGTAGAAAATAGTGGTAAATTGATATGTGATATAGTTCCATTTTGCGGACCTCTGTATTGCGATCTTCCAGTAGATTGAGGATCGTGATGATACATAGGCCAAGGTGTATCTGCGAGAGAGGGCCACTCAATATTTACTTGCGGAACAGTATCATTCTCAACAATTGGATCCGGTGGTGGATCTACTGTTTTATCACAACCAATGAAAAATGCTGTAACAATTAAAAGTGGTATTAAAATTTTATTTCTCATAAATTTCTCCATTAATCTAAAAAGTAAGTTTATTGCCAAAGAAGTTAAACTATGTGAACCCCACAAAATAAATGTGTGCAGAAGTAAAAGTGTGTTTGTTTGGTTTTTTATTTAAATATCCAATTAAGTATATGTCTATTTTACGGAAATATTTTGGTAAGAAAAGAGGAAGGTAATATATAATTGATAGAAATACCATAGTTTAATTAAGTCTTTTATAAAAAACAAAACAACAAAGGTATATAGATAAAAAATAATATAATTTTTAATATCTGTGTAAAAATTAAGGAGAAATAATCTACAAAGCAAATTGTTTTTTTCCCTTTTTAAAATACTATAAACTTTTAGTATCACTTTCTGAGAGAGATTCTTTTCTCTTGTGATGAGGATAGTTGAAAAGAAGTGCTTTAACAAAAAAAACTTTTTACAATTGTCTATTTACTTCTTGTATTCTTTGCAAAAAATCATTTTCTATTGAACGAACCGACTCCCGAAATGTCGTAATTTATAACTTCTGCATTTCCGTAAAGGTTTATATTTCCCGCTCCGCTTATGTCGGCTCTGCAAGCACTATCAGAATATATATCTGCACTAGCAGCACCGCTTACATCAATATTTACACTTTGAACAATAAAATCTTTTGCATTCAAATCTGCTGCTCCGCTTAAATCTACATTAAACTTAGAAGCTCTTCCGGAAATACAAATACTTGCTGCCCCGCTTAAATCTATATTAAAATTTTCAGAATTAATATTTTTTGCCAAAATATCATTTATCCCTGAACATTCTATACTATTCAAAGTTGGAGTAGTAATTATAATAACTAAATCTTCTTTCGGTTTAAGATTTTTTGTTGAATAAATAAATAGTTTTCTTTTTCTTACCTTTGTTTTGATATAATTCATGAAGTTACTTTCTGCAATTATTTCTACTTTTCTTTGAGAATCCACATCAATTTCTACTTCGAAATTACCGGATATATCAATTTCATCAAATTCTTCAACGCGTCTCATTTCATTTACTAAATCACCGTTTCCTTTAATACCCGAAAGTTTACAGCTTGTTACAAAAAGCAATAGAGAAAAAAATAAAAAAATGTATTTTGTAATTTTCATTAAGTTGTACCTCACAATTTTAATAATTATGACGTTTGATTTGTAAATAAGTTTCAGTAATTAAAAAATAAATCAGATAAAAAAGTAAAACAAAATTTTTATTTATCTATAAAAAATAAGATTTAAGAGTTTCCATTGAGTAAATGTAACATTAATAGTTTTCTATAGATAAATTTTTTACATATATTTATCATTACTATAATCTTAAATTAATGATACAAATTAAAAAAATTTTCAAATAAAAACATTAAGGTAAAAATGGCTTTCCCAGGTCTCTTTTATAGGTGGCGTCCTCATCCATGGCATGGTTTGGAAGTAGGTAAAAATGCACCGGAAATCGTAAATGCTTACATAGAAATTACTTCATTCGATTTTATTAAATATGAAGTTGAAAAATCTACAGGATACTTAAAAGTAGATAGACCTTATAGAACTTCATCTCAACCTCCTTCACTATACGGATTTATTCCTAAAACATTTTGTGGTGAAACCGTTAGAAAATTATCTCCAAATTCTAAAAAAGGTGACGGCGATCCGCTTGATATTTGCATAATAAGTGAGAGACCTATTAACAGATCCGACATCATACTTTCGGCTAAAGTTGTTGGTGGTTTTCAAATGGTAGATCATCAAGAAGCAGATGATAAAATTATAGCTATTTTAGAAAATGATAATATCTGGCAAAATACCAACGATGTTAATGATTTGCCCGCTGTTCTTATAGAGAGATTAAGACACTATTTTCTCACTTACAAATTAGTACCCGGAGAAAAATCTAAAGTTCAAATCGATAAAGTGTTTGATCGTGAACATGCCTTTAAAGTTATTGAAGCTGCAATTTATGATTATGAACATGAATACGGGAGTTAAGATCTTTTTAATCATAATTTTAGAAGAATTGATTTAATTAATATGGATAATACTTTAGAGCCAGAAAACTATATAGACTCACAAGATTTATACAAAATTACTTATAATGATAAAGAAATAATTTTAGTAGGTACCGCACACATCTCAAAACAATCAGCCGACCTGGTTGAACAAGTTATAATCGGGGAAAAACCTGAGGTTGTATGTGTTGAGTTAGATGAAAAAAGATTCAGCAGTCTTTCCAATAAAAAAAGATGGGAAAATTTAGATTTAAAAACTATCATAAAACAAAAACAGCTCAGTACTTTAATTATAAATATTCTCTTATCATCTTATCAAAAAAAACTTGGGAATAAGCTCGGAGTTTCTCCCGGCATTGAGCTTTTGAGAGCCACTGAAATTGCAAAACAAAAAAATATTAAAATTGAACTTGTGGATAGAGATGTTAGAACTACATTAAAGAGAACTTGGCGTTCTATGAGTCTCTGGCAAAAAATGAAGTTTATGGCAGTCTCTTTAGGCGGACTTGTCGAAAACCAAGAAATATCAGAAAAGGAATTGGAAAAATTGAAAAGCAAGGATGTTTTAACGGAATTGTTAAATGAACTTGGTAAAACAATGCCAATTCTAAAAAAAGTATTGATTGATGAAAGAGATAGTTACTTAGCAAAAAAAATAAGAGATACAGAAGCAAAAAAAATTGTTGCGGTTGTTGGTGCGGGACATGTACAAGGAATAATTGAAAAAATTGAAAATGACACACAAATTAATTTAGAGGAAATTGAATATATACCGAAGACCAAACTTACTTCGAAAATACTCGGTTACGGTATTCCGTTTATTATTTTGGCTTCTATATTTTACATTGGATATAGTAAAGGTTTCAGTGAGGCTCAAACAAATATACTGATTTGGATTTTGGCTAATGGAATACCAAGTGCAATTGGTGCCATTCTCGCTTACGGACATCCTTTTACAATTATCTCTGTATTTCTTGCAGCTCCGTTAACAAGTCTTACTCCTCTAATCGGAGCCGGTTACGTTGCGGCATTTGTGCAAACATACTTTAAGCCGCCGGTTGTTCACGAGATACAAAATGTTAGTGAAGATATAAATAAAATGGGCAAATGGTGGAGTAACAAACTTTTAAGAATTTTGCTTGTATTTATACTTTCGGGTTTAGGAAGTGTACTCGGAACTTATGTTGGTGCTTATAAAATTATTTCAAATTTATTCTAAAAATACTTGTTAATTTTTCGGTTGCTCATAGAATATTTATCTTGGTAATTTTGTATAACTTTTTCACAAATGCTTAAAAAAATGAAAGTAACTGACAAAAATTTAATAGATAAATATTATAACGCTTTAATCAATAAAGATGCTGATTATTTAGGAATATTCTTTGTCGGAGTTAAAACAACCTCTATTTTTTGTATTCCTACCTGCAGAGCAAGAAAACCAAAAAAAGAAAATGTAGAGTTTTATAAAACTTATAAAGATGCTTTAGAAAACGGATACAGACCTTGCAAAATATGTAATCCTACAGAAAACGCTTACAAAGCTCCAAAAGAAATAGAAGAAGCAATCAAACTCATTAAAGAAAATCCAAAGAAAAAAATTAAGGATTTTGAATTAAGAAATAAAAACCTTAGTCCTGAAAATATTAGAAGATGGTTCAAAAAGAATTACGGAATTACATTTCAGGCTTTTCAAAGAATGTATAGAATTAATAATGCTTATGCTGAACTTAAAAAAGGCAGGAATACAACTGAAACTGCTTTTGAAATGGGCTACAATTCTTTAAGTGGCTTTGGATATACTTACAAAAAATTAATTGGGAAATCACCAAGTAGTAATGAAGGAAATGTAATTTTAATAAGTAGATTAACTACCCCGATTGGCCCAATGTTTATCTGTTCAACAGAAAAAGGAATTTGTTTGTTAGAATTTACTAACAGAAAAATGTTAGAGACTCAATTCAAAAATTTACAAAAAAGATTAAATACAAAGATAATTGCAGGTGAGAATAAGTTTATAGTACAAGCTAAAAAAGAAATAAAAGAATATTTTGAAGGAAAAAGGAAAATATTTAATGTAAAATTAGATTATCCCGGGACCGAATTTCAAAAATCAGTTTGGGAAGCACTATTAAAAATTCCTTATGGGAAAACAATTTCTTACCAAGCTCAAGCAAAATCAATCGGGAATGAAAAAGCTGTACGTGCAGTAGCAAATGCAAATGGCAATAATAGAATTTCAATAATAATTCCCTGCCACAGAGTTATAGGAAGCAATGGAAAACTTACAGGTTACGGCGGTGGTATAGAAAGAAAAAAATGGCTTTTAGATTTTGAAAAAAATTCTTGGAAACCTCTGAAAAATTGAAGTTTTTATTACATTGAATTTGTTTGAGATAACAAAATTCAATGTCCAATCTCCTTCATCAAAACTTTAGTACACATTTAGAAAAAAGTTCTTCATTCAAAGTTTTAACTTGGGATTTTGTTCCCCATCTCAACAAGGACTTCATTTACACTCCCCCTTTCTTGAATAGGGATTACACCATCAATTGCTTTTCCGTTTAGTAAGATAGATTTGATACCTTTTTCAATTCCGTTTGGATTTTTAACTTTGATGTTATAAGTTGCACCTCGCCATTTTCTTGTAACAGAAAATTCTTTCCAATCAGAAGGAATGCAAGGATTAATTTTTAATCCTTTATAAGTAGGTTTTATTCCTAAAATATATTTTGTAACGGCAGTATAAAACCATGAAGCTGTTCCGGTAAGCCAAGGATGCCTCGCTCTTCCGTGAGCAGTATGGTCTTTTCCCATAATAAATTGGCAATAGGAATAAGGTTCCGCTTGCCTCACTTCAATTTCATTATTTTGATTGTAAGGAAGAATTGAGTTATAAAATTTCATTGCTTTAGTTCCTCTTCCGAGCTTGCATTCCGCAATAACAGCCCAAGGATTAGGATGACTAAAAATTGAACCGTTCTCTTTTATTCCTTTGTAAACTCTGGTAATATAACCGATTTCATCATTTGGTTTTGAATAAGACGGAGCAAGCAAATGCAAGCCGTATTTTGAATAAAGGTTTTCATCAACCGAATCCATTGCAGAAATTGCTCTTTCTTCCGAAGCAACACCTGAAAGCACAGCCCAAGTTTGAGCATTCAAGAAAATTTTTCCTTCTTCGGCTTCTTTTGTGCCTATCTTATTACCCGATTTTGTAAATCCGCGTAAGTACCACTCGCCATCCCACAATTCATCTTCACAAGATAATTTTACTCTTTCAGCAATTTCCGTATATTTTTTAACATCATCATCTCTCGTTAGTTCTTTAGCTGATTCAATAAAGATATTCAACGCCCAATAATGCATAAATGAAACCATTGAGCTTTCGCCACCACCTAAGTTTAAACAATCATTCCAATCGGCACGTAAACCTTTACAAATTCCGTTTGTTCCGACATGCTTGGTAGAGAAATCTAAAATTTTTGTAAGATGTTCATAAACTGTTCCTTTACCTCCATCTGCATATGGAACTTCAAAATTAAAAAATTCCAATTCACCGTTTTCTACAATCCATTCGCAGATTGAAGCAACCAACCAAATTGCATCATCAGCACAAACATCTTCCATTCCGTGTACAATTTCACTTGCACTCGGAGTTGGTACAACAGTCGGCAATTTTATATTTGGAATTCTCGGATCTTTAGGTTTGAAAACATCTGGATCAAAAAGATGAAGTCCGTAACCAAAACTTGTATGACCTTGCAACAATTCTAAAATTCTTTGCTTAGTTTTTTCAGGATTAGAATGAACAACTCCCATTATATCTTGAGAAGTATCTCTGTAACCAAGTCCGACTCTTCCTCCTGTTTCTACAAAGGAGGCAAAACGAGACCAAATAACACAAATTTCCGCTTGATAAAGTGTCCAAATATTTATCATTGTGTCTAAACCTTCATTTGGAGTTTTGCATTGAAATTTAGAAATTTTATCTTCCCAATATTTCTTTAATTTATTAAATTCTAAATTTAAATTATCAAAATTCGAATATTTAAGTTTTATCTCTTTTCCTTTTTCTTCTCTTGAACCGACACCGAGCATAAAAACAATTCTTTTTTCTTCACCTGGATTTAATTCAAGTTTTTTATGCAATGCCCCACAATGATTTCCACCAAGTTCCGAACTATTGGAGCATGCTCCGCTTTCAATGGCAATAGGATTAGTCTCCGTTCTGTAATTACCAATAAATTTATCTCTTACACAATCATAACTATCAGGTTTTTCGCTGCTTGCAAAAAAGTGGTACATCCAAGGTTCGTAGAAAAAATCATATTCAATTATATCATCTTTATAATTTGTTCCACTTGCATATAAACTCATTTGGAAGTTTTGATTATCAATATCAACATGATGAAAAGAAAACTCAACATAACTGAAAATGCTTAACTTTCTCGGCTTACTCGATTTGTTCTTAATTTTTATATCCCAAAGTTCTACATCGTCTTCGAGAGGAATAAACAAAAGTTGTTCGGCCTCTATTCCGTTATAATCACATTGAAATTTTGAGTAAGATAAACCGTGCCGACAAACATATTTGGCTTTTGTTAAATCTTTACCGACAGGCTGCCAAGAAATTGACCAATACTCTCCTGTTTCATCATCGCGTATGTAAACATAATGTCCGGGACGATCCAGAGGAATTCCATTTGGCCTAAATCTTGTTATTCTATGATGTTCGGTCGATTTGTAAAAAGAATATCCTCCGGCATTATGTGAAATTACGGTACACATATCTTTTACACCGAGATAGTTTGTCCATGAGACTGGCACATCGGGTCTATCAATTACATATTCTTTATTTTCATTATCAAAAAAACCATATTTCATTATTGTTCCTCAATTTTTTTCTATAAGAAAATACAACTTTTCTTATGTTGCAGTTAATTTTTTTTACCGTACTTCAATTTCCGTTCTAAGTCTAATGTCTTTTGAAGACGAACCAATCATAATTCTGAATTTACCGGCTTCTATGATTCTGTTTAAATTTTCATCTAACATTTCTAAGTGTTCCGGAGTTATTTGAAATTTTATTTTTTTTGTTTCACCGGATTTTATATTCACTCTTTTAAAACCTTTAAGTTCCAAAATTGGCCTGGCAACGGAAGCAAACAAATCTTTAATATATAGCTGAATTACTTCATCACCATCATAATTGCCTATATTAGTCAAATCAAATTCAATGTTTATTTTTTCATTTGGTTTATAAATTTTCTTATCCAACTTCAAATTTGAATAGTTGAATTTAGTATAACTTAAACCATAGCCAAATGGGAATAGCGGCTGCCCTGTTAAATTATTGTAATCATCACCTCGTCCTGTAGGTTTATGATTATAATACAATGGTAATTGAGCTTCATCTATTGGAAAAGTTATCGGTAATCTACCTGCAGGATTATAATCTCCAAAGAGTATATCTGCAATAGCATTTCCGCCTTCTTCTCCCGGATACCAAGTTTCAACAATTGCATCAACATCATTTATCCAATTTTGCATTGTTATTGCACTTCCTCCAACAAGCAGAACAATGGTTGGTGTTCCTGTATGCGCTACTTTTTTTATAAGCTCTTCTTGCTTACCCGGTATCTTTAAGAATGCTCTATCATTAAATTCACCTTCCTCTATTCCGGCAACAAGTATTGCAACATCACTTTTTTTTGTTAGTTCAACCGCTTTATTTATTTCTTCATCAGTATTTGTTTTGTTGTTTGCATCCCAAATCAATTTTATTTTTATATTCCCTACAGTTGTATAAAATTGAATTTTTATATCATATGATTGATTCTTTTTAAATTCATACTTTGTAGTGGTTGTACTATAAGATTTTTGCAGCCAGTTATCAATAACTAATTTATTATTGATAAACATTCTGTAACCATCATTTCCTTCTATTCCAATATTTACAAACCCATTTATCGAACTAACAATTTTACCTTCCCATTCTACGGAATACCAATCATAATCAAGTTTTTCAGGAGCAGGTGAAAATAGTGTCCATTTGAAATTAATTTCTTTATCAATTCTTAAAAATTTAGGTTCTCCAATAAAATTTGGATTATCAAAATATTTGGCAAGCAAACCTTTTTGGTTCTTACCTTGAAATTCAGAAACTAAATTTTCTGCGGAGATTATATCAAATTTTGAATTAACTCTCTCACATCCTTTTTCATACTTAACCTCAGCAAAATTTTTCACCTTACTCTTTATTCCTTCTAAAATTGTTATAACATTATTACCGGGTCCACTATAACCACCAAGTCTTCCTTCAACTGCATCTTTTCCTATAACGGCTATTCTTTTAAAGTCTTTGTTAAGGGGTAAAATTTTGTTTCGATTTTTCAATAATACTATAGATTCTAATGCTGCTTTTTTTGCAATTTCTCTATGCTTACTATTTTTGCTAATGCTATCTGCTGTTGCTATATCTACATAAGGATTTTCAAACAAGCCCAACTTAAATTTAGCTGTTAAAACTCTTTTAACTGAATTATTTATTATAGTTTCTTTAATTAGTCCTTTCTTAAAAGCATCAAAAAAAAGAGGAAAATGAGAATAAGATGTTTGAAAGATAACATCCAATCCATTGTTAATTGCTTCTACTGTTGATTCAGTATAATTCTTTGTAGTAAAATGTAAAACGTTAGCACCACCAATTGCTCCGGCATCAGAAATTACAAAGCCATTAAATCCCCATTCGTCTTTAAGTTTTTTATTTAAGAGCCAATTATTTGCAGAACAAGGAGTTCCATCAAAAGAATTATAAGAAATCATTAAGGATTGAGCACCTGCTTTTTGAATTGCACTTTTGAATGCCGGAAAGTAAACTTCTTCCATTAGTCTTTCATTAAAATGAATTGGATAACTATCTCGCCCTCCATCACCAACATTAGCGACAAAGTGCTTTGGTGTAGTAATAACTCCTAAATTTTCAAATTCGGAAATATATGCTGTTCCCATTTGAGTTGTTAAGTAAGGATCTTCTCCATATGTTTCTTCTGTTCTTCCCCAACGGACATCCCTTGTAATATTTATTACAGGAGATAATATTTGTCTTATTCCTCTACTCCTAACTTCCACTGCAATTGCGTTGGCAACTTCTTTCATTAATTCAATATCCCAAGTTGCTGCTAGTCCAATGGCTTGCGGAAAAGCAGTTGCATTATCTCTCATTAAACCATGCAAAGCTTCATCAAAAGGAATTATTGGGATTCCTAATCTCGTTTCATCTATAAAATACTTCTGAATAGTATTTATCTTTTCAGCTATTATTTTTGCGGATCCCGATTTTTGATAATTCAGAATTTGTTCAGTTATGTTATCAGAAGTTCCTTTTGTAGAAACTTGAAATCCGAAAATGCCATTTTTATATTTTGCTTTTCCGTCACTTAAATCACCGGGTATCATAAATAATTGCCAAAATTTCTCTTCCAATGTCATTCTTGATAATAAATCATCTACTCTTTCGTTTATTGGTAAATTAGAATTTTTATAAGGCAGAATTTGACTGTTTACCTGTACAACAATTACTATCAGAAAAAAAATGATTTTATTCATAACACTGTTCAATCAATTTCTTAATTGTTGTTGTTGCAAGGCAAACGGTTGTATCGGCAGCACCATAATAAATTTTAACTTCGGAATTTTCTTTAGCAAATCCTTCATCGTCAAATTCTTCCACAACTATTCCTGTCGGGAAAACAACATTTGGAACTTGTCCTGTTAATTCATAAAGTTCTCTCGGTTCCAAAATATTTTGAGAGCCTCTCGAAATTACTTTTGCAGGATTTTCTAAATCATGCAGCATAACTCCCATTTGATAAATCGGAGCATAGTGCATTGCTATTCCATGATATGTGTGAATCCACCCTTTACGAGTTTTTATGGGCGGTGTACTGCTCCCAACCATTTCGTCCCAATAATGTGGAATGCCTTCTGCGATTAATGCGGTTCTCTCCCAAACAAGCAAATCATTAGATCTAGCAAGAAAAATTGCATTGCCCGTAAGAGGTCCGCCTTCGACTTGTGCAGTATTTGGTCTTTCAAATCTGTAGTATTCGCCATTGATTTTTTCAGGAAAAAGAACTCCGTTTCTAACATTTTTATCGGAAACAATTCCTTTAAAAATAAATTTCTTGAAATCTTCGGTTTCTGCAAGTCCCAGACTGCAATAATCATCAACATCCATTGCAAAAAGAATATAAAACTTATTTTCAATTTGTGTAATTCTCGGATCATAAAGATGATAAACAGTTTGCTCAAGTTTTTCTAAACCTTTAAATTCAACTATTTTATTTTCAACTGAAAAGTTTATTCCATCACTACTTTCAGCCATAACAAACAAAGTTTTTCTTCCTCTGTTTTGAACTCTCAACATTAATAAATATTTGTTGTTGAACTTAATAGCTCCCGGATTAAAAACAGATGAAGGGTCAACTAAGTAGGGTTTAATTTCGGGTATATCCGAAGGTTTTACTATTGGATTATTTTTATGTTTTTTCATTTTATATTATACTTTTTGTTTTTGATAATTTATCTTTAGTTCAATTTTTACGAGACTCATAACTTGAATAGTTAATATTTTACATTTGAAATCTTATGAGATTACACAATTCCGTTTTGTTATAAATTAAGATGACTTGTTCAATTCCCAATGTCCAATCATTCAGTTATTTTATATATATAAAGATACTCATATTAATAGTCCTAAACTATTCATAGTCTAACAATTTGACTAATCAAAACTTTAAAATTGCTCTTTAAGTACAGGTTGCACAAGTTATCTTAAAACTATAACTCCTAATGCTCTTCCTGAATTATTTTTATCTCTGCGATATGAATGAAAATTTTCATTTCTGAAGCTGCATATTGGAGAAATTTCTATTTGGTCTTCCGGAATTCCAAATGATAATAACATATCTTTGTTTGCTCTTTTTAAATCCAGCAAAAATTTTTTGTTTTTAGGAAGCAAGTATTTTTTATTAAATCTATTTATAAATTCAGGACCAACCTCATAATTTTCTTGTGATATGGATGGAGCAAGATAAATAAAAAGATTTTTAGGTTTGCAATTAAATCTTTCAGACATCTTTTTTAGAGTTTTTTCAAGGATTCTTTTTTCTGTTCCTTCCCAACCGGAATGAACTGCTGCTATTACTTTTTCTTTTTTATCAAATAAATAAATATTTGTACAATCAGCAGTAGAAATTGCCAAACCCAAATTTTTGTGTTTTGTAATTAGTGCATCACCTATTAAATCATTTTCAAACTTATCTACAATATTTACAATACTACTATGTGTCTGCTTTTGAATGATAACATTTTCCAAACTAAAGCCTAAATCTGCAAAAAAAGTCTTTCTATTTTTTTCTACAATATTTTTGTTATCGCCAATTGATTTAGACATATTAAAAGAGAACTTATCATTAGCATTTAACTTTTGTTTTTGACTTAATCCAAATTTTATTTCGGGAAATTGTTCAAATATGTTACTTCTATGAATTTTCATGTTTCAATAATTTAATTTTTTAGTTTGTTATGCGAACTTAGCAAAAATATCTATAAAAGTTCTATAAATAACTTTGTTAACATTAAATTTACAGGAACCTCTGAGAAGTTATATTCTACTTTGTGCTATTGAATTAACTCTTATGTAAGTTACTTTTTTAAATTACTCCTCTTACCTTACTGCTACAATTTACACTTACAGTTATTATAGTCAGTCTTACTTCAAAAAATTATCTTCGTAAATTGAATAGTGTTGCAACTATTTCTTATCCCTCTGTTTTTGTACCATTCGAGCAAATTCACCATTTTGCTTTATCAATTTAGCAGGATTACCTACTTCTGATACTTTGCCTTCTTTTAATACCACAACTTTATGAGCATTGGCAACGGTTCGCATACGGTGAGCAATAATCAATACGGTTTTATTTTTAATAAGCTCAGATATACCGGCTTGTATTTTCGTTTCATTCTCTACATCTAAACTCGCTGTTGCTTCATCTAACAAAATAATTGGGGCATCTTTCAATAAAGCTCTTGCAATGGATATACGCTGACGCTCACCACCCGAAATATTCTCTCCATTTTCGCCAATCAAAGTATCGTAACCTTGTGGTAACTTATTTATAAACTCATCGCATTGGGCTAATTTTGCAACATGTTTTACTTCCTCATCAGTAGCATCTTTCCTGCCTAAACGGATATTCTCCATTACGCTAGCATTGAACAAAGCGACATCTTGAAATACAATGGAGAAATTTTTCAGCAAAGTTTCGGGTTCTATTTTTGAAATATCCTCGCCACCAAGCGTGATTTGTCCTTTGTCAATATCCCAAAAGCGTGCTGACAGTTTTGCCGAAGTACTTTTACCGCCTCCCGATGGCCCTACCAAAGCAGTTACTTCGCCTTGTTTGGCTGTAAAACTTACATTTTGCAAGGTTTGCTGTCCTTCTTCGTAAGAAAAATCAACGTTTTTAAACTCAATATCAAAATTTTTAGGTTCAAAATCGGTTCGTCCGGTTTGTCGTGGCATATTGTCCATCTCTTTCATTCGTTTGATGCGAACATTAAGAAATGACAACAAAGCCATATGTCCCATTGTCTCCATAAACGGATTATAAATACTGCCCACAATAATTAAAAAAACCAAATAAGTAAACAAATTAATCGTGCCTTGCGAAAGCATAAATGCACCTGAGAAAATAACACTTGGTAAACCGAGCTTGAGCGTAAAATGTGAAAGGTTCATTAACGAACCACCTACAAGTTCACCTTTAGTCATCATTTTTTCATATTTGTTCAACTCCGTTTCTAAATCTTGCAAATAATCTGCTTCGTTATTATAAGATTTAATTTCTTGCACCATATCCATACCGTCTTGTATTTGGTCGGTAATGACACGCTTTTGATGATAGAGGGCAACGAAATCTCTATTCATTAGTTTACGAGATAAGAAAAACACCAAAAAGCCTACAGGAACAACCCAAAACATCGCCAAACTCATCTGCCAATTATACACAAACATTGCCACAGCCATAAGCGTAGCACTAACGACAGATGCGAAAATCTGCGGTACGGCGTGTGAGAACAGTGTCTCCACTTGCGTGGCATCTTCCATAATGGTAGCACTTAAATCGGATATATCTTTTTTACCGAAAAATGCCATTGGTAATTCTCGTAGTGTTTCTGCCAGCTTAATACGTCTTCCGGCACTTTCTTTATACACTTTGGTATAGGTTTTATCGTAATCTATATATGCAATTACAAGCATCACCACAAATGCCACTACGGCAAAGATGACGTAGAACCATACACCTCGTTCTAAAGGACTCCCCGTTTGCCAATGTCGGATATAATCGTCGAGAAAAGCAAAGGCTGCCATTATCGGCAATATAAAACTAAGGTTTAAAAATGTATGAGCGATTATCGCTGTTCTTAAATCTTTTGCGCCTTCTTCGCTTAATGCGAATTTGTTTTTGAAATAGTTTATCATGATTTTTATGTTTTTATTATTAGTCGGAAATCCGAAGACGAAAGACCGAAGTATGGTTTACCGTATTCAGATATCCACTTTTATTTAATATTATTTTTGAATGCAATCATCATATTCATAAGATTGTTTGCGTCTTTATAAAAGTCCATAAACTCATTTTCAGATATATACTTTCTTCTATTTGCTTTATGTAAACACGTTACAACTTCCGCAAGAGAACGAATAGCATATCCCATAAACTTTTTAAATTCAGGATTTGATTGACCAATAGAACCTTCTGAAATATTTAAAGCGATGGAATCAACAGCACGTCTAATTTGTGAACTCAAATTAAACATTTCTTTTTGGGGAAATTTTTTAGATAAATTATTAATATCTTCTCCAAAATCCATTGCTTTTTGCCAAATTATTAATTTTTCAAATTTAAAGTTCATATTCTTATTTTTTTGTTATCCATTACCACTTCTGACTTCGGTCTTCCGTCTTCGAACTTCCGACTCATCACACCGTCCACGCAACGGATTTCTGATACTCCTCCCACATTTGTTTGTAAATGCCACCTGCTGACATCAACTCTTCGTGTATACCTTGTTCGACTATTTTACCATTGTCGATAACCAAAATTTTATCTACGTTCTGAACACTTGTTAATCTATGTGCTATCATCAATGTTGTTTTATTTTTGCTTAATTCCTGCAATGCCATTTGAATTAAATGTTCGTTTTCGGGGTCGGCAAATGCGGTGGCTTCGTCTAAGAGCACAATGGGAGCATCTTTTAATATGGCTCGTGCCAAAGCAATACGTTGTTGCTCGCCACCCGACAAGTAAGTTCCTTTTTTACCTATGTGTGTTTCCAATCCGTCAGGCAGGTTGTTGATAATCTCACGACTTTGCGAGAGGTCTATGGCTTTCTGTATGGATTGTTCATCGGCATTTTCTCTGCCGTAGGTAATATTATCTCGCAATGATTTTTTAAATAATTTAGTGTTTTGAAATACAAATGACACGCTATCCATCAAGTTTTCACGTGATAAATTTTTAATATTATGTCTGCCAATACATATTTCGCCCGACTGAATATCCCAAAAGCGAACTGCCAAACGGGCAATGGTCGTTTTTCCACCTCCCGAAGCTCCAACCAAAGCAACAGTTTCGCCTTCGTTTATCTTAAAACTGATGCCGTCCACTGCATTGGTTTTGGCGTTGGGATAGGAAAATTTGACATCTTTAAATTCCAAATCGTAAGTTTGCGGTTTTTCGCTTTCTTCTTTAAATACCATCTCGGGGAAATCCAAGGTAGCATCAAAGCGGTCTATGACTTCTTTAGCCATATTGGCATAATTTTGAAAATACATACTTCGCATAAACAAGAGTGTAAAACTTGGTGCAATAAGAAGATAAAAAATAAAATCCGTCAGCACCATAGTTAGTTCGCCTCCATTGGTAATAAACAAAATGGCAAAGGGCACCAAGAAAAAAGCAACACTTTGCATAATAATTTGATAAAACGCCATTGGCTTTTGCCACATTATAGTAAATGTAGTAACCATTTCACGGTATCGTGTAATGCTACCCACAAAACGCTTAAAAGCATACACACTCTGTCCGAATGTTTTTACAACAGGAATACCTCGCACATATTCCACCGATTCGCTACTCATTTCTTCCAAAGCATCGAAATATGCTTGTTGAAATTTTTTACCTGTCGCACTCATCATAAAACTCATACTTACAACACCCAAAACTATGGGAATAAGCGATACTAATCCCATACGCCAATCAATAACAAACAAAAACACAATGATAATTAGCGGAGCGATAACAGTTGATGCCAAATCAGGCAGCTGATGTGCCAGAAAAGTGTGGGTTTGACTTGCATTGTCGTCTATAATTTTACGCATTTTGCCACTCTGATTTTTATCGAAAAAGCCAAGTGGCATATTGATTATTTTACGCATTCCGAATTTACGCATTCCCACCTCAACACGAAATGCCGCCAAATGCGATGACAGTAATGCGAAGAAATAAACCAGCATACCCGCAAAGGCAGATGCGAGCGTCATCCATGCATAGAAACTGACACTTTGAAATGTAATATTCGCCGTATCGGCAAAAATTTCTTTGGCAATAAGCCAAATAAATACAAAGGGCAGCAATCCGAGTACGGCAGACAGTGCCGATAAAATTAACGAGAGTGAGAACAGATATTTTTTGTTCTCGGCATAAGGGATCAATTTTTTTAGTATTGACTGTTTCTTAGTCTTTGGCTGATTGTTTTTTTTATTCATGTTTTTTAGCTTTTAGTCCTTAGCTGTTGGCTATTGGCCGGTTATACGTTTTTTAATTATTTCTGTTTATTAAATTCACAATTACTTTTATCATAATCTCTTTTTCTTCGAGTTTGCTTACTGCAATCATCAGTGTCAATGCTACAAGAGTATTATCAGCAATTCGTTTATTACCTTGTTGATCAAATAAAATTCCATTTCGTTCTAAAAAATATAAAAACAGAAAGGCTGCTGCTATTCTTTTATTACCATCTAAAAACGAATGATCTTTAGTTATAAAGTATAGAAGATTTGCTGCTTTTTCTTCGATGCTTGGATATAAGTCTATACCATTAAATGTTTGATATATTGTAGCTATTGAACTTTGGAACGAATCATCTTTTTCATTACCAAATAAATCACTGTTTCCATGTGCTTTTTTTACCATTTTAATCTGACGTATAGCCTCCTCATACATCAATTGATATGTTTCTTTCCCTGATGTATCTTTTATTGTAAGTTTTTGATAATCATATTGGTCTAAAACATCTAAGGCATAGGCATAATCGGAAATTATTTGTAATAAGCCTTTACTTTCATCGTTTGTTAATGCTTTGTAATTCAGAACCTCACCAAGAATTTTCACGGATTGTTTCAAATTATTTAACTCATTTTTTTGCTTAATTAATCTTTCTTCATTTAGGACATAACCTTTTATCAAATAATCCTTTAAAATTGTAGATGCCCAAATTCTAAATTGTGTTCCTCTTTGAGATTTTATTCTATATCCGACTGATATAATCAC
>PDWI01005188.1_pt1 | contig 19250 bp, 18 predicted proteins | sample 1430891 | NCBI WGS metagenome assembly PDWI01 (sample SAMN01162508, study PRJNA174530) | Oral metagenome, whole genome shotgun sequencing project. | biome: Marine environment; feature: Marine mammal; material: Swab sample of the gingival sulcus; isolation source: swab sample of gingival sulcus...
TTTACTTGCTCTTAATGCAGCTATTGAAGCAGCAAGAGCAGGAGAAGCGGGAAAAGGATTTGCAGTTGTAGCAGAAGAAATTAGAAAACTTGCTGAAGAGTCTGCAGGATTTACAGATGAAATAAAAAAAGTAATCGATGAATTAAAAGAAAAATCTAATAGCGCTGTCAAAATAATGCAAGAAGTTGCTACAATTGTTGAAAGTCAAGATAAGAAATTACTTGAAACAGGAGAGCGATTTAAAGAAATATCAAGTGCTGTTGACTATAGTCATAAAATAGTGAATAATCTTGATAAGGCTTCTAAAAAAATCAATGAAGATAATTGTGAGGTGGTACAAGTAATAGAAACGCTTTCGCAAATAGCAGATAAAAATGCAGATAATGCAGATGAAGTAGTTCAGAATATTGAAATTCAAGTAAATTCAATAGAGAGTATATCAGATGCTAGTGCAAATCTTGCTCTGATAGCCACAGAGCTTCAAGCTGATGTAATGAAATTTAAAGTATAAAAATAAATCATCTTACCATTAGGTAGGATAATTTTTTTAGGGGAAATTAATGGTATTAGAGTTTCTAAAAATAGTATATTTATAAATTGTTAAGAAAAAATATTTTTTATTTAAAACAAATGATAATTTTATCCGATATATTTTATGAATATTATTTTTATCTTGAATAAATATTAAAATATGGAGGACATCATGTTAATGCGTAAGAGAAACTCAGGGAAGAATATAAGTACAAAAATAAATAGATACATGGTATTAATGTTATTTTTAATTTTAACTGTACTCACAATTTATAATACAAATACTAGTTATAAAAAATCACTTGAGACATCAATTGGTTTAGTGACTAAAGACACAGAAATTTTTTCAAAAAAATTAGCAGATAATTTTAATAGAGCTTATTTTACATCTGCCTATCTTAAAGTAATTGTTGAGGAAGAATTAAAATTGCCACCAGAAGAAAGAAGTAGAGAATCTATTACAAGAGCATTGGAAGCTAGTTTTGCAACAAATAAAGATATATATGGTCTAGGAATATACTTTGAACCAAATGCGTTTGATGGAAAAGATGCTTCTTTTAAAAATAAAAGTAGACATTCAACAAGTAAGGGAAGATTTTCACCTTATATTTATATGGATGGAGGGAAAGCTTTTGTAGAATGTAGTGAAGATTTAGAAGATAGTTCAACAAATCAATTTTACATAGATGCAATAAAGACCCCTGAAATTACGTTTACTGAACCAGAATATACGGATATTGATGGGAAAGATATCCTTATGGTCACTTATAATTTTCCGATTACTGAAGGGTCCAAAATAATTGGTTTAATACAATGTGATATTGGAATAAGTGGAATTCAAAATATGATAATAGAGTATCCCAAAAATTTTGACTCATCATATTATTTATTATCTACAGATGCAGGATTAATCGCTGCAAGTAGTTTAGGAAATGAATTGATTGGGAAAAATTTATTTGATTTACATGATAGTTTTAAAACGAGTTATAAAGAAGCAATAGAAAAAGGAACATCAAACATAGAGGAACCATCTTCTATCAATGGTGAGGATACAGAATATATATTTGCTTCTTTTGATGTAATGGGAACAGATAAACACTGGATTGTTGCAGCTACTACACCTATTGATGATTTTACTTATGCAAGCAAAGTAAATATTTTGATTAATACAGGTATTTATGCATTTGTTTTATTATTTATTTCACTGACAGTGAAAATTTTATTGAAGAGAATGGTAACAAAGCCTTTGAATAATATTGAAATAGCAATGAATAAAATTAGTAATTATGATTTAGATATTTCAGAAGAAGAAGTAGCATTGGAGGATTATTTAAATAAAAATGATGAAATTGGTAGAATGACGAATGCAGTAAAACAAATGGTAGTGAATTTAAAAACTATAGTAGAAAATATAACAAATCATTCTAGTGTTACAGCAGCGACAGCGGAAGAGCTTACAGCAACTACTCAGACAACAACGCAGAGCGCTGAGGAAATCTTTCATGCAGTTAATAGTATAGCTCTTGGTACCAATAAGCAAGCAGGCGATACAGAAGATTTATCTCATAGTATAAAATCCAATGCAACATCATTAAATGATATGATTACTCAGCTAGAAGATTTAAAAGATGCTGTTATTGAAATCGATTCAAAGAAGAATGAAGGAAAAGAAGCTCTTGATGGTTTGGTAAAATTGATAGAATCTGGAACAGATGGAGCGACATTTGTAAATAAAATTATTATAGAAACAAATAAAAGTGCTGAAGATATTTCAAAGGCTAGTGATATGATACAGAGTATATCCGATCAAACGAATTTACTTGCTCTTAATGCAGCTATTGAAGCAGCAAGAGCAGGAGAAGCGGGAAAAGGATTTGCAGTTGTAGCAGAAGAAATTAGAAAACTTGCTGAAAAGAAAAAGCACAAGAAGCAGTTGATAAAATGGAAGAAGTAGGAGAAGTTGTTTTAGAAGAATCAAATCAAACGTTGATTACTCAAAATAAATTTAATGATATTGAAACGGCGATAGATAAAAGTAAAATTATTGTTGATAATATCAGTAATAATTTTAAAAACATTGAAACAAATAACGAAAAAATTGTTCTTCTTACACAGAATTTAGCTCAGATAGCGGAAAAAAATGCAGAAACAACAGAAGATGCTAGTAAAAATGTGGAATCTCAGACATTGTCTATAAATGATATATCGTCTGCAAGTTTGAATTTAGCGGAAATAGCAACAGAGCTTCAATGTACAGTATCAAATTTTAAATTATAGAATATATCAAAAAAACATCTATTTTTAGATGTTTTTTTAAAATAAATTTTCTAATTTTCTCTGTAATTCAGGAATTTTCTCAAGCATTTTTTCATCGCCTTCATCAATACTTTTTACTTTAATTAGGTCACTTAAAATATGAAATAAATTTTTAAAATCATTGATTCTAGCATTTTCCATATTAACTTCCTCTGTTCGATCGATTATTGCTTCAATAATATATTCAAGTTCATCATTCCTATTTTTAAGAGGAATACCATACATATCGAATATTTTTAATGTACCATTTGTTCTATGATGTCTTCTAAGTTGATAGGGTTTATTATTTTTTATTGAGATATCTACAGCGCATACTTTACATTTACTACCATCAGAACCATTCAAATAACATTTCTGTCCGATTACATTTTCTTCAGAAACTTCCATATATTCTAAGAAATAGGGACTAGCATAAACTACGGTATAATCTGGTTTCATCAATAAATATCCACATGGCGTATTTTTAAATATTTCTTTTAAGATTTTATTTTTATCTAAATGTTTTAATTCTTTCTTTAACTCTTTTTCATTACTAGATGTTAATTGTGATTTTGTTATAATTCTATTTACTGTTTTCATATTATCATTTACAATATTTTTATTAGTATAAGGCTGATAGGTATCATAATTAAAATGAAGTGATTCAAATATTTTAACAATATCACCATCTAATTGAGTTCCAGAAACTCTTTTCATCTCTTGTAAAGCCGTTTCTGGAGAGAGCGCTTTTCTATAGGATCTATCCGAAGTCATTGCTTCAAATGTATCAGCTATTGCAACAATTCTAGCACCTACTGAAATCTCATCTTCTTTTAAACCATCAGGATATCCTTTTCCATCCAGCCTCTCATGATGATGTTTAACGATTTCAGCCATTTTTTTTAAACTCTCTAGTTTTTTTATGATTTCATAGGATTTAACGGGATGAGATTTTATGATATCAAATTCTTTATCCGTTAACCTAGTAGGTTTAGTAATGATGGCATTAGGAATGCCTACTTTACCTATATCATGGAGCCTTGCAGCTAGTGCAATATTAAATATTTCTTCTTCTGATAAATTCATTTTACGTGCAATATGATAAGAAATCGTTTCTACATTACGAGAATGCATTTCCGTATAGGTATCTTTTGATTCCAGTAATTCTGACATAATAGAAATAATTTCTTCAAATGCTCTATTATATTGATCCCTCATATTCATTTCTTCTGTTCGATTAATCATAATTTCAAGAATGTATTCATTATCAGAAGTTGAAATATTATGAAGTGGTATGGCATAATCATCAATATATTTAACGCTTCCATCAGGAAGTTTATCACATCGACATAAAAAACAAGGTTTCTTTGTTTTGATGCTCTTTTCAACAGCACACTGCAGACATGGAACACCATGGTTTGAAATATCATAGCAATGTTTTCCTAGGGTTGTTTTTAAATCAAGATGTCGAAGTTTTAAAAAACTCTTATTGATATAGTGAATTCTTCGATCTTTGTCTAATAAAACATATGCTATTGGTGTGTTTTCAATAAAAATTTCAATTAAATCATCTGTTAGTTCTAATATTTTCATCATAAAAAACTCCTTTAGTTAAAATAATATATCGGAATAATAATATAGTATATTAATGCCTAGGATTTTTTGTTTTCCTGAATTTATGATAAAATATAGTTACTTATGAAAAGAGGGAGAATGAAGTATAAAATTATAATTTTAGATTTAGATAATACATTAATAGATTTTGATCGATTAGAAGAGAGTTTATTAAAGTTTATCTTTGAAAAATATGATGTTAATGGGAATAAAGAATATATAGATACATTTAAAAAAATCAATAAAGCCTTATGGTTAGATGTTGAAAAAGGCTTAAAGAAAAGAGATAATATTGTGTATTTAAGATTTAAGTATTTTTTAGAACAGTATAATCTAATAAGAGATTATCATCAGATGAGTGAAGACTATTTAAATAATATGCATCATCATGTATATCTTTTTGATCATGTAATAGAAACGATGGAGTATTTAAAAAAACATTTTACAGTTGTGATGATGACCAATGGGGTAAAAAGAGTGCAGGAGATGAAAATAAAAAGAAGTGGACTGAAAAAGTATTTTGATGAAATTATCATCTCTGAAGATACGGGCTATAGTAAGCCTCATATTGGTATTTTTGAGTATATGGAAGAGAAAATAGGGATGCATCCAAAATCAGAAATTTTAATTGTGGGAGATTCTTTAACCTCTGATATAAGAGGCGGTAAAAATTATGGTATTGATACCTGCTTTTTTAATATAAAGAATAAAAAAGCAAATAAAGATGTAGATTATGAAATAAAAGATATAAAGGAGTTAATAGATATTGTTAAATAAAAAGAGGGTTTTAATAGGAATAAGTGGTGGAGTGGATAGTGGTGTAGCTGCTTATATATTAAAACAAAAAGGTTTTGAAGTAATCGGTGTATTTTTAGACCTTTGGAGTGAAGATGGTACGGTAGTAGCAGCACTTGATGCTAAAAAAGTGGCTGAGTTTTTAGATATAGAGTTTATTATTGCAGATTACAAAGAATTATTTGAAGATGATATCATCGGTAATTTTATTGATGAGTATAAAAATGGAAGAACACCGAGTCCTTGTATAAGATGTAATAAGAATATTAAATTTAAAAAGATATTAGCACTTGCTGATAAACTGGATGCTTATTATATTGCAACAGGTCATTATGGAAATGTAGAGTATTATAAGGAAAAAGATTGTTATGTATTCAAAGAGGCGAGTACAGATAAAGATCAATCCTATATGATGTATACTCTCGATCAGGATACGATTAAAAGAATTATCATGCCACTTGGTGAGTTTACATCAAAAGAGGAAGTAAGGAAGCTGGCAAAGAAGATAAATCTCCCAGTAGCAGAGAAAAAGGATAGCCAAGATATCTGTTTTATTAAAGATAATGATTATAAAAGATTTATCAAAGAATATGTAGATTTCAGTATCCCAATGGGAAATTTTGTAGATAAAAATGGAACAGTCCTTGGACGGCATACAGGTATTATGAATTATACGATTGGACAGCGAAAAGGACTTGGTATATCCTTTGGGAAACCTACCTATGTAATAGATATTAATGCAACAAAGAATGAGATTGTACTCGGAGATAATGAAGATTTATTTCACGATACATTATATGTAAGAGAGTATAATTTTATTATTCCAGAGGAGTTCCCTATAAATTGTAAAGCAAAAATACGCTATTCTGCTAAAAAATCTGACTGTACTATTTATAAAATAGAAGATGGATTAAAAGTAGTATTTAAAGAAAAACAAAGAGCAATAACCAAAGGACAATCCATAGTATTTTATTTAGATGACTTACTATTAGGGGGAGGAATAATAATATGAAAATAGCGATTGTAACAGATAGTACCTCCATGCTAAAAGAAGATAAGGATTTATTTATTGTTCCTCTTAGTGTAATGGTAGAAGAAGAGACATTCTTTGATAATGATGATGTAAATGAAGATGAATTTTTTAAGGTATTAAAATCATCTGAAAATATCACAACGTCTCAGCCGCCGATTGGTATAGTAGAAGCTCTTTTTTCTAACTTATTAGAAAGCTATGATAAAGTGCTTTATATTACCATATCATCGGGTATTAGTGGAACATATTCTTCAGGTTTTATTGCAAAGGGAGAAAATGAAAATATCTTTGTATATGATTCTTTTTTAACTTCTGTTGCGCTGAAGAATATGGTATTAAAGGCTCTTTCAATGAAAGAGACGCATTCTATAGAAGAAATCATAAAAGAGCTGGATAAGATGAGAGAGACAAATATTTATCTTGCTGTAGATGATTTAAGTTTTCTTATGCGATCTGGAAGAGTGAATAAAACAGAAGCAACCCTTGGAAATATGTTTAAAGTAAAACCCATACTCCAATTTGAAAAAGGGAAAATAGAACTTGATAAAAAAGTTAGAGGACGAAATAAAGTAATTAATTATTTGCTTGATATGATAAAAGAACATGATATTACAAAAGACGATTTTATTATGATTGCCTATAGTAGTGGATATGATTATGCACTTGATTTAAAAAATAAAATAGTAGAAAAGTATCCTGATTTTATCATTGAAATGGAGCGTTTATCTTTTGTTATAAGTGTTCATACTGGACCAGAAACCATTGGCCTTTGTTTTTATAAGGAGAAGTCATGTTAGATGTAAAGAGTATAGAAAAAAGTGTAATAAAAAAATATAGAAGGCAGCTTTGGACGCAGTTTATAAAGGCAATAAAAAAATATGAATTAATTGAAGATGGAGATAAAATTGCAGTAGCAATATCTGGTGGAAAAGATAGTGTGATATTAGCTAAATTATTTCAAGAGCTTCATAAACATGGAATGAAGAATTTTGAGCTCGAATTCATTGGAATGGATCCAGGGTATAATAAAGCAAATAGAGAGGCTTTAGAAAAAAATATGAAATATTTAAATATTCCCCTTAAGATCTTTGATAGCAATGTATTTCATGTGGTAGATGAATTTGCTTCGGATTCCCCTTGCTATTTATGTGCAAGAATGAGAAGAGGCTCATTATATAATTATGCCAAAGAGCTTGGTTGTAATAAAATAGCACTGGGTCATCACTTTGATGATGTGATTGAAACTATTATCATGAATATTTTTTGTTCTGGGCAGTATAAGACGATGATGCCGAAAGTAAAGTCACTTAATTTTGAAGGGATGGAGCTAATCAGACCACTGTATCTAATAAGGGAAAAGGATATTATAAAGTTTGTACATAATGCAAAAATGGAATTTATGAACTGCGGTTGTAAAGTAGCAGATTCAAAATTAGATTCTAAGAGAAAAGATATTAAAAAGCTAATCAAAACATTATCAATTGATTTTAATAATTTAGAAAAAAATATTTTCAACTCGGCTAATTGTGTACATACTGATGCTATTCTTGGCTGGAAGGATGAAAAAGGAAGACATTCGTTTTTAGACAATTATTAGACAACTGTCTATTGAAAAAAGGTGTAATATATTATAGTATATTGTGTAGACTGAGGGGGTCGTATGGAAAAAAATGATAAAAAAAAGCAATATCTTGCTGATTTTGGTCTTTTTCTTGTTGCAGCAGTATGGGGTGGAGGCTTTATTGCTGTAAAAGATGCACTTGATACCATGTCGCCATTTCTTTTAATGGCATATAGGTTTACAATAGCAGCAGCTATTGTATATGTATTTTTCAAAAGAAAAATGGGCAAGATAACCAAGAAAGATTTTATTGGTGGATTCTATGTTGGAGCTATTTTGTTCATTGCTTTTGCTTTTCAAACAGTAGGACTTAAATATACCACTGCATCAAAACAAGGTTTTTTAACAGCAGTATACTGCGTTTTAGTTCCAATTATTTATTGGATAGTATATAAAGAAATGCCTAAATTTAAAGTATTTATTGGCTCTATACTCACGATTATAGGAATCTATCTTGTGTCAATGCATGAAGCCATATCCTTTTCATTAGGAGATGGATTAACACTTATTTGTGCTGTATTCTTTGCTATTCATATTTTATTATTAGAATATTATACGAAAAAAATAGATGTATTTAAATTAACGTTTTTACAGCTTGCTATAGCAGCATTATTTGGTCTTATATTTTCATTTATATTTGAAGTGCCTAGAATCAATGTTTCTTCTAAAGAGATGTTTGCCATTATGTATTTAGCATTTTTTTCAACATTTATCTGTTATGTACTTCAGACTTTATGTCAGAAATATACACCATCATCACATGCTTCTATTATTATGTCATTAGAATCTGTTTTTGCAGCAGTATTTGGTGTTGTGTTATTAAATGAAGTGATGACTCCACTGATGGTAATTGGTTGTGCAATTATATTTTTAGCAATTCTTATTACAGAATTAGATTTCAATATGTTTAAAAAGAAAAGGGGATAATATGTTTAAAATTGTTTCAGATAGTAGTCTTGATATATCTGAAAATTTAAAGAATAAATTAGATGTAACAAGAGTTCCATTTAAATTATATTTAGATGAAAAAGAATATACAGATGATGAGAATTTAGATGTAAATCATTTCATAGAGGATATGTTAAAATCTGTGGGCATTCCTAAAACAGCATGCCCATCACCAAATGATTATTTGAAAGAATTTGACTGTAATAATGATGTATTTTGCATTACCATATCATCTAAATTATCTGGGTCATATAATGCTGCTATTCTTGCGAAAAATCTTTTAGAATCGGAGAATAAGGTGCATGTATTTGATTCAAAAAGTGCATCTGTTGGTCAGACACTCATTGGAATGAAGATTAAGGAGTTAATAGAACTTGGATATTCTTTTGATAAAATTGTGGAGAATATTGAAGTATATATTGGGGGACTTAAAACATTCTTCTTATCGGATTCACTTAGAAATTTAATTAAAAATGGAAGAATTCCTTCATGGAAAGGAAAGATAGCATCAGCACTTCATATTAAACCGATTATGGGTTCTGATGATGGAAATATTGAATTATATGATAAGGCAAGAGGATCTAAAAAAGCGCTATTAAAACTGGCAAATGTAATATGTGCTACAGCAAAGAATTCAAAGGAGAAAGTGATTGCGATTTCTCATGTAAATAATTTGAGTAGAGCACTTGAACTCAAAACGCTTTTAGAAGAAAAATGTGAATTTAAAGAAGTGGTCATCGTTCCTACACATGGGCTGACTAGTCTTTACTGTGATAATAAAGGAATCATCGTGGCGTTCTAATGAAGATAGCAGTCATACAAAATAAAATTACAAGGGATAAAAAGGCGAATTTAAATCATGTAAGAGAGTTAATAACTATTGCTTCAAAAGAAGCTGAAATTATTGTTCTTCCTGAAATGTTTAATTGTCCTTATAATGCTCATACATTTTACAAATATTCTGAAGAAGAATTCTCTACTACAACGAATTTTTTAAAAGAATTATCAAAAGAAAAAAATATTTGTATTATCGGTGGTTCTATACCAGAATATTTTAATCATAAGATTTATAATACATCCTATACTTTTGATAGAGGAAAATATATAGGAAAGTATAGAAAAAATCATTTATTTGATGTAGATATAAAAGGGAAGATGACTTTTAGAGAATCAGATACGTTATCAAAGGGAACAGATACCTTAGTATTTAATTATAAAGGAATTAATATTGCTATTTGTATCTGCTTTGATATCAGGTTTTCTAATTATATATCAGATATCACGAAAGAGGCGGATGTGTTAGTTGTTCCTGCAGCTTTTAATACAACAACAGGACCACTGCACTGGCATCTTTTAATGAGGGCAAGGGCTGTAGATAATCAGATTTACGTTGTTGCTGCATCGCCTTCACGATCAGACTTTTTATCTTATAAAGCATATGGTCATTCTCTTATTGTAGATCCATGGGGGAAGATTCTTTCAGAGGCGATGGAAGGGGAAGAAATAATTTATGCTGATATTGATAAAGACTATATTCATAGAATAAGAAATCAAATGCCAATTAGATAGAGAGGACTCTCTATTTTTTTTCAAAAAAATAGTTAATTTTTCTAAATAAATGTATAAAAATTTTATTTTTTTTGATATTATAGTTAAGGAAAAAAACAATTAGTAAGGAGAGAATTAAAATGCATAAGAGTTTATTTATACCAGGACCTGTAAATGTAGACAAAGACGTTTTAGAAAAAATGGCTACACCTATGATAGGTCACAGAACAAAAGAAGCATCTGAATTACAAAGAAGTATTTCAGACAAATTAAGAAAATTAATGTACACAAAAGAAGAAATTATTCTTTCAACTTCATCAGGAAGTGGACTTATGGAAGCTGCTGTGAAGTCATGTACTAAGAAAAAAGTTGCTTCATTTGCAGTAGGAGCTTTTGGTGAGAGATGGCATAAGATGGCTATTGCAAATGGTATTCCAGCGGATCGATTTGATTCAGAATGGGGACAACCAACAACACCAGAGATGGTAGATAAAGCACTTGCAACTGGAGAATATGATGTGATTACAGTAACACATAATGAGACATCTACTGGAATTATGAATCCACTTGACGAAATTGCAGAAGTTGTGAAAAAATATCCAGATGTTATTTTCTGTTTAGATACTGTTTCATCACTTGGTGGTGCAAAGATTGAAGTGGATAAATGGGGTGTTGATATTTGTATTGCATCTACTCAAAAATGTTTAGGTCTCCCTCCAGGACTTTCACTTTGTTCTTTCTCTCAAAAAGCCTTAGAAAGAGCTAGAACTGTTGAAAATAGAGGATTATACTTTGACTTAGTATCTTTATATGATACCATTCAAAAGAAAGATTACCAATATCCATCTACACCTTCACTTTCACATATGTTTGCACTTGACTATCAATTAGATAGAATTTTAGAAGAAGGTTTAGATAATAGATTTGATAAGCATTTAGAACAAGCTAAGGTAGTAAGAGCTTGGGCTAAAAAACATTTTGATATGTTAGCTGATGAGAAATATGCTTCAAATACTCTTACAACAGTTAAAAATACAAGAGGAATATCAGTTAAAGATTTAAATGCAAAATTAGCTGAAAGAGGTTTTACTATTTCTAATGGTTATGGTAGTTTAAAAGAAAAGACATTTAGAATTGCTCATATGGCAGACACTAAGATGGAAGAAGTAAAAGAGCTTCTTGGAATTATAGATGAAATCTTAGGATTGGAGGAATAATGCTTAAAATACTTGCTAATGATGGAATGGATAAATCTGCTGTAGAATATCTTGAGAGTCTTGGACATGAAGTATGTTTAGATTCTTATTCAGTAGAAGAACTTAAGACAAAGTTAAAAGAATTTGATTGTATTGTAATTCGATCAGCAACAAAAATAAGAGAAGAGCTTATTGATGCAGTAGCTGGTTCAAATTTAAAACTGATTGTTAGAGCGGGTGTTGGTGTAGATAATATCGATGTAGCTTATGCGGAAGAAAAAGGTATTCGAGTAAGAAATACACCAAATGCTTCTTCTGCTTCTGTAGCAGAGCTTGCAATTGGTCATATGTTCTCTCTTGCTCGATTCATAGGAATATCTAATGTGACTATGAGAAATGGTGAGTGGAATAAAAAAGCATATAAAGGGACTGAAATTCAAGGAAAGAAACTTGGTTTAATCGGTTATGGTCGTATAGCAAAAGAAACTGCTAAAAGAGCAAAGGCGCTCGGAATGGAAGTATCTTTCTATAATAGAAGTAAAGCAGCAGATGATGAATATGCTTCATATAAAGAGTTTGATGCTATTATAAAAGAATCGGATTATATTTCGCTTCATATTCCATTTAATAAAGAAATTGGTGCAACAATAAAGAAAGAGCAATTTGATATGATGAAAGATGGCGTATTTTTAGTAAACTGTGCTAGAGGTGGCGTTGTGAATGAGAAAGATCTTTTAGATGCACTAAATTCAGGTAAAGTAGCTGGAGCAGGTATTGATGTATTTGAAGAAGAACCTACTAAAAATCAAGAACTTATTGATCATCCAAATGTTTCTGTTACTCCACACATTGGTGCTTCAACAAAAGAAGCACAAAAGAGAATTGGTGTGGAAACGTATGAGGTTATTTTAAAAGAATTAAATTAGGAGGATGAATGGCAGTAGTAAGAGGATTTAAAGGTCTTAGACCAAAAGAAGATTTAATCGAAAAGGTTGCTTCATTACCATATGATGTAATGAATCGAAAAGAAGCAAAAGAAATGGCAAAAGGAAATGATATGTCATTCTTACACGTAGTAAGACCTGAAATTGATGTGGATGATAGTGTAGATATTCATGATCAGTCTGTTTATGAGATGGCTAGAAAGAATTTAGATAAATTCGAAAAGGAAGGCATTCTTATAGAAGATGCAGAAGAGAGATTATATATTTACCGTCAAATTATGAATGGTAGAGTTCAAACGGGTATTGTTGGAGCGACTTCTATTGATGATTATATGAATGATATTATTAAAAAGCATGAATTTACTCGTCCAGAAAAAGAGCAGGACAGAATCAATAATTTTGATTATTGTGATGCAAATACAGCGCCAATTTTCTTAACATATAGAAAGAATGATCGAATTAATTCAATTGTTAATGAGTGGATTAAATTCCATATGCCAACGTATAATTTCACATCAGAAGATGATATTACTCATATCTTATGGGTAATTGATAATAATGAAATTATCAAAGAGCTTACAGATATTTTTGCTTCTATTGACTATTTATATATAGCAGATGGACATCACCGTTCGGCTTCTTCTGTAGCAGTTGGTAAGAAGAGAAGAAAGGAGTTTCCTGATTATAAGGGAGATGAAGAATTTAACTTCTTTATGTCTGTTATATTCCCAGATGAAGATTTATTTATCATGGATTATAATAGAGTCGTTAAGGATTTAAATAATCATTCAAAAGAAGAATTCTTAGCGCTGATTCAAAAGAATTTTGAAATCAACGAACAATCAGAAATCTATAAGCCAATGACGAAGAGACATTTTGGTATGTATCTTGATAATAAGTGGTATGAGCTTGTATTTAAAGGAACATGTAATGAAGAAGATCCTGTTGATCGTTTAGATGTTTCTATTCTTCAGAATAATTTATTAGAGCCAATACTTAATATTGATGATCCAAGAACAAATAAGAGAATTGATTTTGTTGGTGGAATCAGAGGATTAAAAGAGCTTGAGCGTAGAGTAAATACTGATATGAAAGTTGCATTTTCAATGTATCCTACTACAATGGATGATTTACTTTCAATAGCAGATGCAGGTGTTGTAATGCCACCGAAGTCTACATGGTTTGAACCTAAATTACGTTCTGGTGTATTAGTACATAAATTAAGATAATAAAAGCCTTCGGGCTTTTATTTTTTTAAACCTATGTTATACTATTTTGGAGGGATTATGAAGATAGATAGAATAAAAGTAGATAAGGATCATTTATATAAGATTTATTTGTGATAAAAATAATGAAGTAGAGATTGCTACAGTATCCATTGTATATGATGGATTTTATAGTGATTATACGGTGAAAGATTGAAAGCTCTTAAGATAAAAAAAGAATATGAAAACAAGGGATATGTACAGCATTTAATAGAGTATATTATTGATTTATTACATAAGGAAGGATATAAAGAAATAGCAATAGGTGTAGAAGATGATAATGAAGTAGCAAAGCATATTTATAATAAACTTGGGTTTATGAAGTTTATAAAAAGGGAAAAGCCAAAGCCTTATGCCCTGAATGGATTTAATTTATATGTAAAGAGAATATAAAAATGATATAACATGTCGTATTAGTAAAGGATGGATATGAATATTTTAATTGTAGAAGATGATATCTTATTAAGTGAAGGGATAAAAATTGCATTAGAAGTAAGTGATAGGAATATTTTTATAGCAAGAAGTATAGAAGATGCAAAAATGAAAATGGAAGAAAAAATATATAGTCTTATGCTTTTAGATATTAATTTACCAGATGGAAATGGACTGGATTTATTACAAGAAATAAGAGAAACAAATGCCGTGCCTATTATTCTTATTACAGCAAATGATATGGATGAAGACATTGTAAAAGGCTTTGAATATGGTGCAGATGATTATATTACAAAGCCTTTTTCTCTTTCTGTGTTAAGAGCTAGAGTGCTCAATCAATTAAAAAGAATAACGCTTGCAGAGGATGTATATGAAATAGGGAATTTATATTTTAATTTTGATGCCATGGAGTTTAAACAAGGGAATAAAGAAATTGTATTTTCTAAAAATGAGATAAAACTCTTAAAACTATTATTAGATCATAAGAATATGATATTAAAAAGAGATGTTTTAATTGATAAAATATGGACAGAAAGTGGTAATTACGTATATGAGAATTCTCTTTCTGTTATTGTAAAAAGAATCAGAATGAAACTTGGCTCAAATGATGTGCATTTAAAAACCGTATATGGTTTAGGATATAAGTGGGTAGAATAATGAAGTATTTTTTGATAATTATGATAGTAATATCTGTCTATTTAATTTATCTATTATATCGAGAGAAAAAAAGAAGTCGAGATACGCTAAATAGGTTAAATCATATGATGGATAAGAAAGATTTTACTATTCATTATGATGAGAGTTTATTATCTCTTACTGAACTAAAATTTAAAGAATATATTATGAGTCATAATATTTCAAAAGAAAAGTTAAATAGTGAAAAGAAAAAAATAGAGGCCTTAATATCAGATATTTCTCATCAGATTAAAACGCCTCTATCTAATATTTTATTATATATTTCTCTTCTATTAGAAGAAAATCTATCGGATAAGAGTAGATTATATATCAATCATTTAGAGGCTCAATCGGATAAATTAAAGTTTTTAATAGATTCTCTTTTTAAAGTGTCCAGATTAGAAAATGGATTAATTACCCTAGATAGAAAGAAGAATTCAGTAAACAAACTATTAAATGCAGCCTTATTAGATTATAAAGAAAAAGCTATTGATAAAAATATTAGTATTTATGTAGACGGTGGAGAGGATATCGCAGCATTTGATTTTAAATGGACAGTAGAAGCACTCTCCAATGTTATAGATAATGCAATAAAATATACAGAGGAAGGTGGATGGATAAAACTATCCATTATTCCTTATGAATTATTTGTAAGGATAGATATAATGGATAGTGGCATAGGAATAAAAGAAGAGGAAAAAGAAAAGATATTTTTAAGATTCTATCGCTCTACTGAGGTATCAGATAAAGATGGAGTAGGTATTGGATTATATCTTTCTAGAGAAATTCTATCTAATGAAGGTGGATATATAAAGGTAGATAGAAATCAGGATAAGGGGTCTATTTTTTCAATATTTTTACCTCGAAAATAAATCTGTAATAATTCTGAAAGATTTATATATTATAATCTTTATAAGATATAGATTATTGGAGGATGTATGGAAATATTAAAAACAGAGAATATTACTAAAGTGTATGAAGTTGGGAATAATGATTTAAAAGCACTTGATAATGTTAATATATCAATTCATAAAGGGGAATTTGTTTCCATTGTTGGAACAAGTGGTTCCGGTAAATCAACTTTATTAAATATGCTTGGAGGACTTGATAAACCGAGTAAAGGAAGAGTTATTGTCGATGGGGATAATCTCAGAAATTTATCAGATGAAGAACTGACGATATTTAGAAGAAGAAAAATAGGATTTGTGTTTCAGCATTATAATTTAGTTCCTATATTAAATGTATATGAAAATATTACTTTACCCACTCAGCTAGATGGAAAGAAGGTAGATGAAGAGTATTTATCAGAGATTGTAAATACATTAGGTATTTCAGATAAGTTAAATTATCTTCCTAATAATTTATCAGGTGGAGAAAAACAAAGAGTAGCTATTGCAAGAGCCCTTTTATCAAAACCAGCTATTTTATTAGCCGATGAGCCAACAGGGAATTTAGATTCTAAAACAAGTATGGATGTTGTAGGGCTACTTAAAATTACCAATAAAAGATTTTTACAGACCATTGTAATGATTACTCATAATGAAGAAATTGCTCAACTTTCTGATAGAATCATTCATATTGAAGATGGTCAAATCGTCAGTTGGAGGTAATATGATTTCTGTGTCAAATAAAAATATTATAAGAAGACTAGCATTTAAAAATCTTATAGCATCAAAGTATAGAAATATGATAATTATTCTATCTATTATCCTTACTTGTATATTATTTACAGCAGTGAGTACGCTTTCTTTATCCATAAATGATTCTATTGAGGATGCTAATTTTAAAAAGGCAGGGAGCTTTGCACATGGTAGTTTAAAGAATTTAAGTTATGACGAAATAAATCTCTTTACAGATAGCTCTAGTATAGAGAAATATGGCATAAGAGGTCGTTTAGGTGTCTTAAATGGAGAGGAGTTTTTAAAAAATCATGTAGAGATTTTTTATGCAGATAAGAATAATTTAGCGTTTTGTTATTCACTTCCAGATACCGGAAATATTCCAAGAGAAAATACCAATGAATTAATAACTGATTTAGAAATATTAAATCTTTTAGGAATAGATGCTAAAGTAGGAACTAAAATTCATCTGCAATTTACTATTCAAGGAAAAAACATTGAGGAAGAATTTATTTTATCTGGTTTTTATGATAAAAAATCAGAACTTTTAACAAATAATATCATTATTTCTAAAAGTAAACTAGAAGAAATTATAACAAAGAATAATTTAGAACTTCACCATAATTGGGATTTATATATTATGTTTGATAGTTCCTATAATATAAAAAAAAGGATGGAGACTCTTCTGAGTAGCTATGATTATCAAAGTTATGATGTAGCAAAGGAGAATTATATAAAAACAGGGATTAACTGGTCTTATACAAACTCTAAATTATCAAATATTATGGATGGGAGTATCATATTATTAATCATTATATTATTACTTGTTATTATCTTTACAGGATATCTTATTATTTATAATGTCTTTCATATTTCAATAGTAAATAATATAAAACATTATGGTCTTTTAAAGACGGTGGGGACAACGAATAAGCAGCTAAAAAAGATGCTCTTTTATGAAGCGTTTATCCTCAGTGTATTTGGAATTGGCATAGGTCTTTTAAGTGGATGGTTTATTGGTTTAAAACTAACGCCGTTTCTTATTAGTAATTTGAATGGAATAGATGAGGTAATTGTATCAAAAAATCCTATTATTTTTATTATAGCAAGTATATTTTCACTATTTACTGTATTTATTTCTTTAAGAAAGCCACTTAAAATTTTAAATAAAATTTCTCCTATAGAGGCACTTCGATTTGTCAATATTGATACTAATCCAAATGTAGTAAAAAAGACGAGCAAGAATTCTATTTTTCATATGTCAATGCTTAATTTAAATAGACATAAAAAGAAAACAGTACTGACAATTATTAGTTTATCCTTTGCGATTATATTATTTAGCATAACATTTATGTTTACAGATGGACTAGATATTGATAAGTTTGTTAGTAAGTACTTAGTAAGTGATTATATTATATCGAATGCTAATTATTTTAAATCAAATCAAAACTTTATGATATCAGATACTTCTTTAGAAGAAGATATCCGTGCCATTAAATCTAAGATATCCATAAAAGATGGTGGCTTTGTCTATGGTGAGAATATGGATGTTTTTGAAATTATTTCCAAAGAAGACTATAAGAAGAAAATATCGGGATATGATGAAAATAAAGAGTATTATGAAAAGCAGTTAAAGGAAGTCAAAGGGGAGTATTTTCCAATTTATACTATGTTATATGGTATGGATAAATTCCTATTAACAAAGCTAAAACTTATTGAGGGGGATTTAAATACACTCGATGAACATAGCATTATTGCTGTTTATTTTGAAGATGATTATGGAAATATTATAGAAGATTCTAATTCATATAAAGTAGGTGATAAAGTTACTATAAAGGCTGAAGAATCTGAATATTATAATAAAAAAACAGGGAAAGTGGAAATGGATTATTCAGAGCTTTCAGATGTTGAAAGAAGAGTTATTTCTTCAAAAGAAAATTCTTATCATGTTATTGCAAGTGTGATTGTTCCTTATTCTATAAGCTATCGTTGGTATATTCAAGGGGCGAATCAATTTATACTCTCTACGGAAGAGTTAAAACATTTGACAAGTCAACAGCATACGCTATTGTATGCTGTTGATATAAAGAAGAAAGATAATAGGAAAACCAGTGAATTTATTAAGGATTATACAAGTATTATTAATAATCAACTGGGTTATGAGAGTAAGGATACTTATCTTCATTCCTTTAAAAAATTTAAAAATATGATTGGATTATTTGGTTTTATTTTAAGTGTTATTATTGCGATTATAGGAATTTTAAATTTTATTAATACAGTAATTACTGGAATTATTGAAAGAAATAATGAATTTGCTATGCTTAGTGCAATAGGAATGACCTCAAAACAGCTTCAATTAATGTTAGTTATAGAAGGACTTATTTATGCTATTATATCATCTTTTATTGGTGTAGGTATCTCTTTTCTATTTAGTCTATTTTTTGCTGTGAAAATCAATGAAATTATATGGTTTTGTGATTATCAATTTAGCCTTATGCCGATATTAATGATATTACCGATATATATTATTCCAGCAATCATTATTCCGCTTATTGCTTATTATAGCGTATCGAAAAAAACAATTATAGAACGACTTAGAGAGTTTGGAAGGTAAAGTATTTATTAAGAGCAAATTAAAAAATTTGTAAGGTTAAACGCACCACCTTGAGTAGTTGTTTGATATTTAACTATATATCATTTATTATTGCTATTTGTAGACGTTTGTCTAACGTTT
>PDWI01004294.1_pt1 | contig 19242 bp, 15 predicted proteins | sample 1430891 | NCBI WGS metagenome assembly PDWI01 (sample SAMN01162508, study PRJNA174530) | Oral metagenome, whole genome shotgun sequencing project. | biome: Marine environment; feature: Marine mammal; material: Swab sample of the gingival sulcus; isolation source: swab sample of gingival sulcus...
TCAAATCATTACGACGAGCAATATCATAAACAGTATCGCCCTCTTCAATTGTATAAATTTCACTCTCTAAAGTGCCCGTCGTCAAATACTCAACGGCATCATCGACAGGCATATAACTGTCAAAATCATAAATTGACGCTTTTTTTTCTTCTACTTCAACGTCCTCCACAAAGGACACTTTTTCAGGACTGGTACTCTTCTTCCTATAAACATCCTTGATTGACTTTAATACCTTATCGGCTTCAACACGCGTTTCAAAATAAGCAAGATGTTTACCATCTGCTAAAAGTTCTACTACATCAACATCTGCATCCACCACAACTGGTATTGTATTTAAAACTTGTGATGCTTCATCAATACTGATCGCATTAAGATCGCTTTCATTATTCGTAGTATTTGGTAGCGCAAAGCTCGCCCCAATCAAAGCTACAGACGTAACAATGAGTACAAGCTCGCGCTTAAATCTACTCGCTTTATTCATAAACTCTCCACCTATATTAATATTATTTATAAAAATTTTATCACTTTTAATTCTATTACAATTCTTTTCCATTCGCCCTCTAATTATATAATATTAAGAAAAGAAAAGCAAGGAAAAGCTTCAAAGTCATACAATTTTAATATAACTTATCCCTAGTTTGTTTTAATACACTGATAAAAAGGGTAAAAAAAAATAGAGCCCAAACATCTTGGACTCTAAACAAACTATATAAATCTAAGTTAAAGTAACTTCAACTGCTTCTGTTAGAACATCACAATAGCTAAAAGAAACTCTGCGCTCTGACATTTTGCCACTATCAACTCTCACCGTAAAAACACTAGGAAAGCAATCTTCAATTACACCCTCGCGTTCTTTTACTTTCTTGCGACCCTTATTTGTTCTCAAGAGAACAGAGGACCCTTGACAAGCTTCAATTTCACGCTTAATTTGATACAGTGTATCTCTAGTAGCCATATGTAGCCTCTTTCTTTTATCTTCAATTGTATGTCCGACTAAGGTTTATTTTTAGAATTTTGCAATAAAAAATCAAAATATAACCCATAAACCTTTTATATTATATCATTTTTATTAAAAAATGTCAATATTTTTTTAGGAGTTTAAATAATGTATACAATAATTGGAAAAACTTATTCTTTAGAAACTAATAACTTAAAAGAGTATTTACAAAAAAAAAATATTAGCTTTGATTATATTGATTTAGAAACCAACAAAGAACACGCAGAGCAATATAAACAATGGTTAGCTGCTAATAAAATAATCACTATCCCCGTTTTAAAAAAAGGAAGATTTTATATGTGTGGTTCAAACAAAGAAAGAATTGATGAATTTATAAAAAAATGTAACTATTCAGTCAAGTAGTAAAAGTCGTGTCATTCAGAGGACGAACGAAATGAGGACGTAGGAATCTTACGGCTTTTACTACTAAACCCGCCTTAAGATACCTACGTCACTTCGTTCCTCTGTATGACAACGCGGGTGGACTGAATAGTTACAAAAAAATTAAATAATTATACTGAAAGTCTATACATATTCAGCTGATAAAAAATCAATAGGATAATCATCAACAAAACGAAAAGAGCTAAATAAATAGAAATTATTTTTTGTCCTCTCTGATAAAATTTAGCGCTTGTGATTAAAACGTAGAAAAATATCAAGAAAATGGGTGGATATACGCTATTCACTAAATGCCAATCCAAGCTTTTACCGACAACCAAAAATAGCAAGAAAAAAAAACTTAAAATCAGCAAAAGCAAATCTAAAATTTTAAAAATTTTACTCTTCACTCCTCCTCCTTTAAGTTTTTGTAATTATTCAGTCAACTCGTGTTGTCATATAGACAGGTCGCCAGCCCGAACAACGGACGTAGGTATCTTAACGCGAGTTAAATAGTTATAACTAATCTTGCAATAAAACAAAGTCAGGGTAATAATTATCAAAACCTTTTAGCGGTTTTAAATACATCGTATAATCACTCAACTTAGCATTTTTTGGAATATGATATATTTCTTCATATAGCACTTTAGAATCTGCTCTAAAAATTATCAATACACGTTCGCCTGATTTTGTTTCAAAATATAAATTATCGCCAACGCGCGAAAAAAATTCTAATTCTGCATCTGATGATATTTCACCCGAATGCCTTAAGTGTCTCCATATTGTCATTAATTCATCTTGACTATACACCATAATAGGAAAATCATGCACTTTTACAGTAGGTAAAACCCTATTATTAAAATGTATTTTATTCGAAGTATCTCTACAAAATTCTACTTCTTCATTTCCTTTATATACCTTTAAAATTTTCCAATTGTCTTTGTTTTTCATCAATAAATATTGTCTAATCTCTTGCATATTATCTCTTAACGATAAAGCAACATAAGCAAATTCACCATCACTACGAATGGTGCGAACAAAAGGAAATTCTTTCAAATTCAACTCTTGTCTTATTGCTTTAAGAATATTTTTACTGATTTCATGATCAAGGTTTAAATCACTAACAGCTAATCTATCACTATTGTAATAACAAAGTTCATCTAAAAATAATTTTTTAAATTCGCTGGTCTTAACATCACTAATAGAACCATCCGTTCTAAGCTCACGATACTTAAAACTATCATCATTTTCAAAACCAACAACTAAACTATCCTCTTTACCATAAAACTTATGTGCAAAAGTTGAGCCTAATCCCAAATCTTCACTGGTAATATACATGTCTAAAGAACTAGAATAAGGTCTACCACAAACAGTAACTAAATTAAAAGGAACACCAGCATTCTGATGCATTTTTTGAAGTCTATCATAAGCTAATTTCAAATTATATTCTAAAGCATCCTCTGCTTCCGTCTTTAAAAAAATAATATAATTAGCCTCTAATATATCTTTTTTTTCTAATGCCTTTTGATCTAACTTTTTTATGTCATCCACATTTGTTAAAATTAATGTTTTCTTAAGTGCATTCGCTACATTTAATCTATTCTTATCATCGAGTAATAAAAGCAAATTATAAATATCGTTTCTATTACCAACCATATCAATAATTATTTCTTTTAAGTCTAATTGTTTATCAATTAATTCATAAACAGCAGGCAAATTTATTTTCTTTATCCCTGTTAAATAACTAATATATTGCAAATCATTTTCCGACTTAATTGCTTGACCTAAGTTCTCAAAAAAATCCACATTAATATCCGCATCAACCAGTAACTTATTTTTACAACTAAACTTTTCAAGTTTTACAATTTTATTAGATAATTTAATTTTTTGACTAGGAATTGATAGTATTTTTTGTATATAAGCAAAGTCAATGGCGATCATCCTATTACCCAAATAGGGATTGACTATTTTAAAATATCTATCTTCTTCCTTTTTTTCTAAACTCACCTCAAAAAACAAAGATGTATCAATAAATGGACCGCTAAAATCAACGACAAAAAATTCACTCTTTTCATCATAATATAAATCTTCTGCATATTTGCCAAATAAGCGCTTAATGGTAGGTTTTTTTACATAAGAAATCAACCAGCGATTCATTTGACTTTTTGTCATTTCTAACTCAACTGAATCCCCATTAATAGAATCACTAAAAATCTTTTTACTTTCATAAACACTAAAATTACCTACTATTTCATCATCACTCACAAATTTACTATCATTAAAATAATTAACGATAATTCCCAAAAAAATCAACACCAAAAATACAGTTATAAGAAAAAATTTCAAAAATATATTTTTATAACTTTTGTGAGTAACTTTTTTTTCAGTTTTAACGACATTTTCAGTTACTAATTTATCAATATCATCAGAATTAATCACTAAAATCTCCTTATTTATAACTATTCAGTCAACCAGCATTGTCAGCAAGAGGAACTGAATTAACTGAAATAATCTTCTCTTTTTATTTTATCATAAGCATTAATTTTAGTAAAGTAATCCATATTACAAAAAGTAATATAAGTGCTATTTACCACTAGTATTTAATATTCTAAGTGAATTTAATAACGCTAAAATCGTTACACCGACATCAGCAAAAACAGCAAGCCACATATTCGCAACACCAAATACACTCATTATCATAACTAAGACTTTAATACCAATAGCAAAAACAATATTTTGAATAACAATTCGTTTCGTCTTTTTCGATATCTTAATTGCTTTAGGAATCGCCAATAAATCATCTTCCATAATAATCATATCTGAAGCTTCAATAGCGACATCAGTACCAACACCGCCCATTGCAATCCCTATATTTGCTCGAGCAAGTACAGGTGCATCATTACTACCATCACCAACAAAGCAAACATTACGTTTTTCTGTCATAATTAAATCCTCAACTACTCTTAATTTATCAGATGGCATCGCCTCACCATAAAAGGCATCGAGTTTTAAGCTCTCTGCGATCGCGGCAACCACTCCTTTTCTATCGCCGCTTACCATTTCAATAAAATTAACACCTTGCGCTCTTAATTGCTTAAGCATAGTAGCTGAATTTTCTTTCACTTGATCAGATAAATAAATAGTACCCAACAATTCATTGTTTTCAGCGACAAAAACCCTTGTATACTGGTCATTTTCATCTGTTAATTCCAAACCCAATTCTTTCATCAATAAAGCATTACCAACGGAATATTTTTTGTCCGCAGTCTCTATTACTATACCTTTACCAGGAATTTCGCTAAGGGTATTAGTCTCCAGTTCTAACAATTCTTGCTGACCACTTTCAACAATAGCATGAGCGATTGGATGAGTACTTTTTTGTTCGACTGTTCGTGCAACAGCCATTAATTCATCTTCACTCACTTCGCCATTCGTAACAACTTTTACAACCTTAAAATCACCCTTCGTCAACGTGCCCGTTTTATCAAAAACAAAAGCATTAACATCAGATAAAGCCTCTAAATAGTTACCGCCCTTAATAACAACGCCAGCTTTGGCTGCAGCACCTAAGCCAGCAAAAAAGCCCAAGGGAATCGATAAAACAAGAGCACAAGGACAACTTACAACCAAGAAAATTAAGCCTCTATAAATAAAAGTTTCCCAATCCTGACCGAAAAATAACGGCGGTACAATTGCCAAAAAAACCGCTAAAAATATGACAACAGGAGTATATACGCGCGCAAAACGCGTGATAAATTTTTCAAATCTCGCTTTTTTACTCGACGCTTTTTCTACCATATCGATTATTTTAGCCGTTGTTGAATGTTCAAATAACTCAGTAACTTCTAAATAAAGCTCACTATCACCATTAATGTAACCACTAAGCGCAACTTCACCCTCTGCTACGCGTCTAGCTTGCGATTCGCCAGTAATGCTAGCCGTATCCATAAAACTTTCTCCTCTAATAACTACCGCATCTAAAGGCAATAATTGATGAGGATCTAGCCTAATGGTATCACCGACTTTAACAACTTTTGGATCAACTACTACTTCTTTACCTTCCTTCACCAACGCTATTTTTTCTAATCTTAAATCCATTTGATCCGCAATAGAACGACGGGATTGATCAACAGCCCTATGCTGAAAATACTCGCCTAATTGGTAAAAAAGCAAAACGGCAACACCTTCAGAAAATTCACCAATAATTATCGCACCAAAAGTAGCAATCGTCATTAATAAATTTTCATCAAAAATATTTCCTTTGATAATGTTTTTTGGTACTTTCAAAAAAATATCATAACCAATAATTACGTACGCAATCAAAAGCAATACTTTGGCACTAAGGTTTTCAGCGCCAATTGCAAAAATTGCTATTAAAAATAAAACACCAGCAATAGCTAAACGCGTTAATAAAACCTTTCCATTCACATGATCGTGACTGTGATCATGGTGATCGTATTGCTTTAACTCACGTTTAAAATCAGAAATAACAATACCCGATTCAATTTTATCAGCAATAGCAGTGAGTTCATCTGCCGTGAAATTTTTTTTACTTTCTATATAAAGTTTACGCGACATAAAATCCAGCGTTGCCGATTCAATATCTTCTAATTGATTAAATTTTTTTTCGATTTTCGCTCCACAATTAGCGCAATCCAAATTACTAATAGTATAGGTTTTACTCATTCGTGATTAAGATGTTCAACTACCATGTCAATAACACGCTCAACGTGCTCATCATCTAATAAATAATTGACCATCTTACCCTCCCTTCGATATTTAACTAATCTTCGTTCACGAAGAATTCTTAATTGATGCGAAATACTAGAATGTGACATCCCTAAAAGTTCAGCTATTTCCGTCACACTGTGCTCTCTATCCCGTAACGCAAGAATAATCTTCAAGCGCGTAGGATCAGAACAAACTTTAAAAAAATTACCTATTTCAATAATTTTTTGATCATCTAACAACATACTTGCTCCTTTCGATTGTTCATATGAGCAATCATTCATATATAATATAGCATAAAATATTTGTTTTGTAAATACATTTTTCAATAAAAAGTTGCTAACTATTCAATTATATAATAAAAGCCGCATAATACTTAAAAAAGGAATTTTCCCACCCTGAGTATCTTACGGCTTTTCAAAATGACAATACGAGTTGTCTAATTTCATTAATAATTAATTATACGCTAAATACTTTTTTAGCCAGCCTTCGCTGAATAAAATAAATAGCCATAATAACAATAACGCCAACTACATCTGTATAAACATTAGGCGCTATCAGCATTAAACCTGCAGCTATCAACAATACCCTAAATAAAGAATTAATTTTCGCGCGCATAAAGCCCGATATACCAGCAGTAATTCCATACATACCCAAGAGAGATGTTGCTAAAATTCTTACAACAGCAAATAGATTTGTATCGATTAATAACAAGGAATGATCAAGCACAAAAATATACGGAATAATAAAACCTGCAATTGCTAGTTTTGATGCTTGAACCCCTGTTTTAAATGGATTTCCCTTTGCAATTGCTGAACCCGCATAGGCGGCGAGTGCCACTGGCGGTGTAATATCAGCCAAGATACCAAAATAAAAAGCAAATAAATGCGCCACAAGTAAATCATTAGAACTGATACTCATGCCAACAGGAACGATTACTTTTGCAACAATTGGTGCCGCAATCGTCGATGTAATTAAATAGTTGGCAGTGGTTGGTACGCCCATACCGAGTATCAATGAGGTTATCATTGTAAAAAATAAAGTAATCACTTGATTACCACCAGCGGCATCAAGTAAGCCGCCACCAAGTTTTAAGCCAACACCAGTAAGCGTTACGATACCGACGATAATACCAGCAACAGCACAAGCGCAAGCTACACCAATAATATTTCTCGCCCCATTAATATAAGCTTCACCTAACGCTTTTAGCGGAACATGGGTATTTTTTCTTAAAAATGGTGTAATAACACAAGAAACAATACCCCAAGTAGCCGCAAATATCGGTGTATAATCCATCACCAAAAGCACTATAATCACAATTAAAGGAATCACCAAATGCCCGCGTTCTTTTAATACCTGCCATGCGCTTGGCAACTGTTCTTTCGGAATACCAACTAATCCAATTTTTTTCGCCTCACAATCTATCGCCATCCATATTCCCGTAAAATAAAGAATAGCGGGAATAATCGCGGCTTTAGCAATAGTAATATAAGGTACACCAACCGCATCGGCAATCAAAAATGCCGCCGCCCCCATAATAGGTGGCATAATTTGTCCACCCGTCGACGATGCAGCCTCAACCGCCGCGGCAAATTCTGGTCTATACCCAAGCGATTTCATTAAAGGAATCGTAAAAGAACCAGTAGAGACAGTATTTGAAACAGAAGAACCCGAAATGGTACCTTGAAGGGCTGAAGTTAACACGGCAACCTTAGCTGGACCACCAGCAGCGTGTCCCGCTATGGCATTCGCTAAATCAATAAAAAATTCGCCTATGCCCGTCTTTTCAAGGAAAGAACCAAATAATATAAACAAGAATATATAAGTAGCACAAGTTCCTAATGGTAAACCAATAATTCCCTCTGTCGTATAAAATAAGTGTGTAGCTATTCGTTTAATGCCATAACCTCTATGATGTAATAATCCTGGTATATATTTGCCAAAAAAGGCAAACAATATAAACATCGTTGCAATAATGACAATAGGCAGTCCAACCACCCTACGACAAGCCTCCATTACCATTAATACCGCCATCACACCGACTATTATATCAATTGTATTATAAGCCCCCGAACGATTAATAATTGCTTCATAGTTTGTTAGATAATATGTGATTATACCTAAAAATACAAACATAAACATATAATCTAAAATAAATACACTATCTCTTTTGCCTTTTTTCGTCGCGGGAAAAAGCAAATAAGCTAAACAAATCACAAAACCAAGATGTACCATACGCTGAAGTTGAGCGGGAAATGTTCCCGTAATCGCTGTATATAGTTGAAAAGTTGTAAAAAGTGCAAGAATAGCTAAAACAAACTTACCTGTAATTCCATCTAGCTGACGATAAGATGATTCCTTATCTAGTTGCCTAATCAATTCCTCTTGATTTATATCGCTAGACTCCAAGACATTATTATCGCCAATAATATCTTTAGGAATATTTTTAACCATCGTTTTATCTTTTAACAATGACAAGCCACCTCCTTGTTTATTAATTTATCGTAACTATTCAATCAAATAGTAAAAGCCGTGTCATTCAGAGGATGAGCAATAGCGAAGACGTAGGAATCTTACGGCTTTTTTAATTCCACATTTCACTATACAACGCGGGGCAATCAAATAGTTATTAATTTATCAAAATATCAATAATCGTCAATCGTTTCACCTTAATAACCGTCGTTTTATAAGGGTTTAATTCAAATAAATCAATCACTGTATCGCCAAGTTTTATTTTATGCTTAGCAAAACCTGCCGCCGCATAACAAACGCTAGTCATATTTTCCTGCGGAAATTCTAATCGTAAAAAGTCACCATCCTCCATCATTGTAACCTCATTTGGCAATTCATCGAGCATTCCCGCGCCGTAACTTTCAAACCATGCTGTTTTTAAATAAAAGCTATCTTCTAAATGATTTATTTGATATTTTTCTCTAACAATCCCTCTATTCACACTATGTCTAAAAGATATTTCAAAACTATCTCTTCCCTTTAAATTAATAGTTTCAAGAATTTCTCCTCCTTTAGTAGAAAGCTCTAAATCTATTCTAATTGGAAAAAGAAATATAAAAAAAAATAAAGCTAGTAGGAGGAAAAGCCCCCCTACTTTATTAAACAATTACTTCAACCCCTTTTCTTCATAATACTTTGCTGCACCTGCATGTAGCGGAACTGTTACACCCGATTTAGCAGCATCAAGAGAAAACTCTTTCGCCTTTGCATGCGCTTCAGCAAGCGTATCTAAATTTTCAAAAATTGATTTTGTGAATTGATAAATTTCATCTTCTGACATATCATCTCTACAAATAATTAGCGCTCTTACACCCAAAGTCTGAATATCTTCTGCTGTATCATATTCATCCTTAGAAATAGTAACAGGAGTATAAAAAGGATAATCCGCTTGCAATTTTTCTGCCGCTTCACCATCAATATTTAATAGTTTAAGCGACCTTGTAATCGCAAGTTCTGTTATCGCCGTATTTGGCACACCAGAAGTGACAAAAAATGCATCAATTTGTCCATCCTTAAATGCCTGTCCACTTTCCTTAAACGATAATCGATTAACCTTAATATCATCAACTGAAAGTCCATAAGCATTTAAAATTTGAAGTGCATTTTGTTCAACACCACTACCTGCATCACCAATAGAAACTTTTTTTCCTGCAAGGTCAGAAACCGTTTTAATATCACCATCTGCTGCGACGACAATTTGACAAACTTCTGAATACATTGAAGCGACAGTAGCAAAACCCTCGATTTTACCATTATCTTTAAAAATTCCTGTACCAGTATAGGCATAATCGAGTACATCATTTTGTAAAATCGCAAGATCTGCTTCATCTTGAGAAACGAGCATAATATTTTCTTTCGATGCCCCTGTTGATTGTACCGTAATATTTGTGCCTATTTCTTTATTCGCATTATTAGCTATTGCACCCGCCAAAGGATAATAAGTTCCTGATGTTCCCCCCGATGCAAAAACCCAACTACCATCATTGGTCATTCCTGAACCATCTACAGATTGCGTTTTCTCTGTATTTGAACCACAAGCACTAAAACCGAAAATAATTACCCCTAAAATAATAACAGTTATTAATAATTTAATTTTTTTATTCATTAGATACCTCCTACCATCTACAATTGTTACATATATTATATCAAAAATTAACAAAAAGTAAAGTTTTCGACAATTAAAAATTAAATTTATTCAACATGTTTTATTTTTAACAATTTCCGTCACTATTCAACAAAAAATAAAAGTCGTATCATTCAAAAGGCTCTAGCCCATAGAAATCTTACGACTTTTATTATATACTTTATAAAATTATCTATACTACGGCAATATAACTAAAGCAGCATCGCTACCAATCGCCAAACCTGCGCCACAACAAATGTCACAACAATACCCATTGCTACTGGTAATAAAGAAGCAACCAATGTCCATTTTTTACTGCCTGTTTCTTTATAAATTGTGTAAATAGTCGTGCTACAAGGATTGTGCAAGAGACTAAATAACATTAAATTCACCGCAGTAAGTAGTGTCCAACCACCAGCAGTAAATATTTGCATTAATGCCTCAGGGTCATCGATTTCAAACATAACACCTGCGCCTGCCGCGCCATCAACAGGCATCCCTGTCGTTAATACGGTAAGCATTAAAATCGTAGGAATAATAATCTCATTAGCAGGAATTGCAACAATATATGCTAAAATGATGACGCCATTTAAGCCAAGTAATAAACCAAACGGTTGAAAAATATTAATCAAATGCTGGGCAATACTTAAATCGCCAATATTGATATTACATGTTAACCATATCACCGCACCAGCTGGCGCCGCAAAGATAATTGCGCGCCATAAAACTAATAATGTTCTGTCGATAAGTGATGTATAAATCGTCTGAAGTATTCTCGGCGGACGATAAGGTGGAAGCTCTAGACTAAAAGTACTTGCCTCACCCTTCAACATAGTACGTGAAAGCCACCAAGAAACAGCAAAACTAAAGAGTACACCTAAAACAGCAATAAAGACAACGGACGCCGCAGAAATAAATCCTGCCAAATATGGCGGTGCTAAGGAACCAATAAATAATGTCGCTACCAAAATTTGCGTTGGCCAACGACCATTACAAAGAGCAAAGTTATTCGTGATAATTGCTATTAAACGCTCCCGTGGACTATCGATAACACGCGCAGCAATAACACCTGCAGCATTACAACCAAAGCCCATCATCATACTTAAGGACTGCTTACCATGTGCGCCAGACTTTTTAAACATATTGTCTAAGTTAAACGCCACACGAGGAAGATAACCAAAATCTTCTAAAAGCGTAAATAATGGGAAGAAAATAGCCATAGGTGGTAACATTACCGAAATAACCCAGCCCGTTGCTAAATATACGCCATCGATAAGGAAACCCGATAACCACCAAGGCATACCAATCGCCGTTGCGCCATCTTTTAAAATTGGGTAAATCGTATCGAGGAATAAAGTGGCAAGCATGGATGAAGGAACATTAGCCCCTTCAATTGTCAACCAAAACACCCCTGTAAAAAGTAAAATCATCAACGGAAAACCAAATATTTTACTCGTAACTAAGCGGTCAATTTTCCTGTCAAGATTGAATTTCTCTGGTTTATCTGGACGAATCACTACCTTATCACATATACGCGTTGCTTCAGCGTATATATCTTCAACAATTTTCTCATGAACTTTACCGCTAACGGTTACGCGCAGCTCATCTGCTTTTGAGAGCACTGCGTTAATTTTTGTTTCTTCTTCCTTGGATAAAACCTTTGCTTTCGTTTCTCCATTTTCTGAAACACTTATTGCATCCGCTGGATCATCGATAGTCAAATCACCCAAATCGCCAGCCTTTACAGAGTCAATAATCGTTTTATCTTCATCGAGTAAACGTAAAGAAACCCATTCAGCATTATCTACTTCGGGAAATGCCATTTTTAAAGGTGGTACAAGTTCATCAACAGCGCTTTTTAATGAAGTTGGAACCTCTTTACTTCTAAACGGTTTACAAACATACCTACCAGTAGCCACATCAGAAACCGCTTGTAATAACTCGGGAATCCCTTTTTTGTTCCTCGCTTGCGTCGGTATAACAGGAATACCTAAACTTCTAGCTAAGCCTCTATAATCAACAGTAATACCATGACGCTCCGCTTCATCCATCAAGTTTAAAGCGAGAACAGCACGGTCTGTAATTTCTAGCACCTGTAAAATTAAGTTCAAGTTTTGTTCAAGTCTAGTCGCATCCGCCAAAATAATCGTCACATCTGGCTTACCAAATAAAATAAAATTACGTGCAACTTCCTCATCTAAACTCGTTGATAACAGCGAATACGTACCTGGAAGGTCAACTAATTTATACTTATCTCCGCCAAACTCAAAGCCACCTTCAGCTCTAGTTACTGTTTTTCCTGGCCAATTACCCGTATGCTGTTTTAAGCCAGTTAATGCATTAAAAATCGTACTTTTACCAGTATTAGGATTACCTGCTAAAGAAACAACATAATCCCACTTACCCATATCAATTCCTAATTTAGTTAATTGACCGCTACAATGAGAGGCGCAGCCTTCACAAGCAGAATTCTCATTTTTAACTTTTATCATTTCTTCGTTCATTATGAGGCTTCTTTCTGCTCTTGATTAGAAATTTTTTCAATTGTAATATAATCCGATTGTTCTTTACGTAAAGCAATTAGAGAATGTCTTATAGTAAACGCCATAGGGTCTCCGCCTGGACTATTGAATTCTGCAGTGATAATAGTCCCAGGGACAATCCCCAGATCCATAAATCGCCTCCGCTCTGCACCTTTACATTCGGGCAAAATACTAACTATTTTACCCATTTCTCCTGGCTTAAGTGAACTTAGGCGTTCAGAAGAAATATCATTATTTTGTTTCATGCCTTTTCCCCCCCCCTATATAAAATCATATGAACATGCATTCATGCGAATGCTCGAAGTTAAACAAAGTTAACCATGTAAACTGAATTATATCATATTTAACGTAAAGAATCAATATAATTATTGCAACTTTATGATAATAGTTCTCACTAATTTGTATTCAGTCAAACTCATCACCATAATATATTAAAAATATGATAATTTTAACGTAGCGACAACAACATAAAAAAGCCGAATAATTATCACATTTTAGTGAGCTTTATTCGACTTGCTTTATTTATAGTAATGCAACTATCCAAATAATCTTACGGCTTTTATTATTAAACCCGCGTTAAGATACCTACGTCATTCTTCCTCTGTATGACAACGCGGGTTAACTGAATAGTTACATAGTAATTATATATATTACATTTTGTGCTTCAATTTTTCTGCATACATTGCTTTATCGGCGCATCCTATAGCAGCATCTATCTCCGCATATAAATCGTTCCTGTAATAACACGCACCAAGAGAAAATTCTATCTTATCGTATTGTTTAGAAAAATCATCATTAGCAATCGCACTTCTCAATTCCTTCGCCCAATCAGCTACCACAAAATCTTCATCTTCATCCATAAACACAATAAATTCATCTCCACCAATTCTAAAAGCTTTATAACTTTCCGTTAACTTTTCTAATAAAACATCGGCAAAAGCTTTAAGCATTTTATCACCTATTAAGTGTCCGTGCAAATCATTTACAAGTTTTAAATTATCTATATCTATCGATACTATCCAAATAGATGAATCTCCTATTTCCGATATATACTGATTGTAAGCCGTTCTATTACTAAGCGAAGTAAGCGTATCATTAAAAGCCAAATCTTTATATGTTTCTGCCTGTATTTTGCTCTTTTGATAATTAACAACATCTCTTATCACATTTTTCACTTGAATAACGATAAAAATAACGGCAAATAAAGTAATTACTTCCTTAAATATTACTACACCATTAATCATAAAATAAGATAAGGCAATAGTAACGCAGACAATAATCGGAATAATACTTACCACTAAATTAGCTTTAGCAGGATATTCCTTACCATCTGTTTTTATTATTGTAACAAGCATTAGAAACATTGATACAAAAAGCGTTACTTGAGTAAATAAAAGCATTTCTCTAAATTCAATAATCCCTAAGACTGTTAATAAATACTGTATCAACATACTAGCGATAATAAAAACAGTTGTAAACGAGTAATACTTTGCAAATTTTTTATCAACATCATTCTTTACGATCAATATTGTAGGCAAAGTAATCGCGACCAAACTACTAAATTCAATAACATAAACTAATTCGGAATACCTACGCATCATATAATTAAAAATAAATAATTGCGGTAAAATATAACATCCATAGACCAAACCTAACAAGGCAAGATGTAAAAATCTATTTTGTTTATACAGCGATGAAAATTCACCAACGATTGAGAGTATAAACACTATGAAAAAAATAAGTATCATCAACACAGCTATAACAATAGTCAAAAAATCATCTTCTATTTTATGGCTTAAAATACTGGATTTATCACCAAAATAAACCTCAAAAACCTCACAAATTGCTAAGGTGTCAATCGCACGTTCGTATTCTAATCTTAACTTTGCGTTATCATAAATGTGAGGAACTTCATAAACAATCACTTTACTTGCCCCGCTCTTGATTAACGCATCCTCTTTAACTCTTCGTTCAAATATTTTTTCATCACCCGCATAAATACTTAAATTAGAATACCTAAGTTGTGTAATTATAGTTTTAGGTGTTCCCTTACTACTATATTTACTCATATCAACATCGATATTAAAACGTTTTACCGAAGGAATAGATGTAGGAAGAGTATGTTCTTCATCAAAAGTCTCATTATACAATCTAGCTTTATCAAGTTTCACAAAATTATGTTCTAACTTATCTCTTAAATCATCAGTTTTTTTAATGTTTTGCACAACAAAAACCGTTAATATGGTTAATATCACAAATACCATTATATATCCACAGACTGAACGCCTGCTATTAATAAATTTATACAAAACAATTCCTCTCATCTACATAAAAAACAATTACTATACTCTCAATTTATCGATATACCCAATTTCTACTCATTTATCCTACTATTTAATAAATTATAAAATGTTTTTATTGTTTTAATTTTTAAATTAAATAGGCATAACTGTAAGATGAGCAATTAAACAATTATATACTCAACTTTCCCAGCAATAATTCGAGCTCAATAACTTGATAAAACTAGCTTGAGCATTTAACCAATAGTTGACTTGCGTTTTTAGTAGCTCAATGAACTCGTTGCAATAATTTTCGCAATGATGATATCTTCATTTTGCCCCTTTGCATTAACACCAGCACAAAACGCAGGTAATGAACTAGAATCACTCGGTTTAATCAAGGGTGACCAAGCTGGTAATCTAAATGAAGATCAGCCACTTAACAGAGAACAAGCTGTTGCTATCCTCATTCGAATGATGGGAAAAACAGAAGAAGCAAAAGCTATGCCTAGCAAACAAGAGTTTAAAGATGTACCAGCTAACCACTGGGCAGCTAAAGACTTAGCGTATGCTAAAAAACAAGGCTGGACTAATGGTATTGACGGAGAGAACTTTGGCGTTGGTCAAAATGTTACTCTACAACAGTATTTAACATTTATGATGAGAGCACTTGGACAAACAGGCGATAATGTTTATGCCAATGCAATGAAGCTTGCAAAAGAGAAAAACTTATTGTCAAAAATGTCAATTAACAAAGCTGAAACTGAGCTTAAGCGCGGCGATGCATTCATTTTAATGTCTAATACTTTAGGGGTACAGGTGGCTGATGCTAGCGGAACTTTAGCGGCTAAATTCGGTTTAAATATTAAAACAGAAGTTACAAAAGCTCCTGATACAACAATTGACGGTAAAGGTACTAGTGCACCAATTAACGTTGGTATGACTTGGGCTATTAAAGAAATTGCGCCAACATCAGGCGGAAACCCATGGTCTTTAACTAGCTGTGGTATTTCTGAATCCGTTTTCATGCAAAATGAAAAAGGCGAACTCGTTAGCCGTTTTGTTAAAGAGTACAAGCAATTAGATGCGTTAACTTGGGAACTCAAATTAAACGAAGGCGTTAAATTCTCAGACGGCAGTGTTGTCGACGCAAAAGCTTTCGCAACATCAATGAACCAAGTAATGAAAGAAAACCCTCTTTCTAACGCTACAGCTGGCGTCATCAAATTTGAAGCAACTGGTGACTACACTGTAAAAGCAACGACAGAAAGAGAAACAAAAGTTTTAAATTCTGTCTTATGTGAGTGGACGAATATTATCTTTAAAGACTTAGGCAATGGTCAATACGTCTTTACTGGTCCTTTTAAAGTCAAAAACTTAGATTCAGGTATTGCACTTAGCTTAGAACCTAACACCTATTATCCTGATGCTGAAAAACGTAGCGAAGTTGTCATCAAAGCATTAAAAGACGTTTCAGCGATGAAGATGGCAATGGAATCAGGCGAAATTGATATGGCATTTACAATTACACCAGAAGTTGCAGACATGCTTAAAAACGAAGGCATTACTGTTAAGACAATAGAAGCTGGCTATCAGTATTTTGCACCAATCAACTTAAAAGGTGTCATGGCTGACCTCAAATTACGTCAAGCAGTAAACCTTGCAGTTAATAGAAACGACTATATCACTGCACTTGGTGGCGGACACTTCCCAACTGGTATTTTCGCTAGTTATAACTCATTTGCTGGTAAAGTAAAAGTTGAATTTGACGTCGAAAAAGCAAAAACTTTGTTAGACGAAGCTGGCTATAAATTAAATGCTAAAGGCATGCGTGAAAAAGACGGTAAATACGATATCGCACTATATGCACAGCATACATCACCAACAGGCAAGCCTGCTTTCTACTTAAATCAATTTTATAGAACAGATGGGCCAAAGAATATGATGGGCTACAGCAGCAAGAAATTCGATGCTGTATTAGATAAGATGGGTGCTGAAAAATTAGGTACTGAAATGGATAAATTAGCACAGGAAGCACAGGAGATTCTTTATACTGACCTTCCTGCATTATATTTAGACGACCCACAATGGCACGTTGCTGTTTCAGAAAGATTGAAAGGCTATCAACCATACTGTGGTGATTACTACATTATCAACAATCAATTATTTGCAAAGTAGGACATATAACCTCTTCTTAATTTCATTTCTATATGCAATATTTTCTTCGTATTGTTTCTTTTGTAAATATTCAAGCAAATAAGCCGTCACCGCACCACCAAATATAGCAATCCCTATCTCTGATGCAACGTCTAAAACGACATGATTAACAAATTCACCCCAAATTTCGCCAAACATAAAAGATAACACCCTGCTGCCAATGGTTACCACTAAACCAAAGACGAAAAAGTAGCTTAAAAATTTGATATTAAAATCTTCTTTATCAATAAGCAAATCTAATTCGTTGGGGTTCTTTCTATAATACTCTACTACTTCCTCTGTAATCTCTTGCTTTTTTACACCCAAATTAAACATAATTCAACTCCACTTTTATTCCAAAATAATATTAAGCCCTGCGTTGTTATATTTTTCTTGTAAAACACTTAACAGTTTCATCCTAAAATTTAATATCTCGCCAATGTTAGTATTTTTATCATCAACAGAGACATTGATAACAACATCTAATTTTTTACCCACTTTATGAATATTAACATTCTTTATTATTAAATTCTTGAAATTAGTATTCTCATCTTTAATCGTATTTTCTATATAGCTTTTCACTTCGCCTTTTCTAATCGTTCCATACATAACTTCTGTAAAACTTTCCTTAAAGGCATCAATAGGTGTTCTAATAGTAAAAATAATCAGCAATAAAGTTATCAAAGCATCGCCTATATAGTATACAAAAAGCGTATTACCTTCTTTAGGAAGAAACGTAATCAATAATATCGCTACACCTAAACCTAATGAAATAAAAATATCATGGGGACGGTTCTTTTTGCGTCAAAACGAAAGTATTAGGGACAGACCTAAACTATTCAATCAATTAGTAAAAGTCGTGTCATTCAGAGGAGAAACGACGTAGGAATCTTACGACTTTTACTCTAAATTCACGTTAAAACACCACCAACAACATATTGTCAATATATTTAACTAACTCTTCTTGCCAACATAAACAAAACCATTGGATATATTTCCATTCATTGTTTTAAAAGTATGTTCCCTATACTCTACGACCTCAAACTCATTCATCAATTCAAAAATCCAATCTTTATAATGATGTCTAAGTACAGCACCACCATCTATTTCAAAAACACCATATTTATTATATTTTGACTCATTATTTTTATATCTTATAATATTTCTATCATCACTATTGATAAGAAAATCATTAATATAGATATAAGAATTCGGTTTTAACACTCTTTTTAATTCTCGTATTAACCCTCTTTGCTCTTTATCCCTAATAATACAAGTAAGTACCGCAAAGAGTAATACCATATCAACAGACTCCGATTCACAATCTAGGCAATTATTTTGTGACACGCGCAAATCTAAATAGGGATATTTCGCCTTGCCCCGACATATCATCTCCTTAGCAAAATCAAAGCCAACTAAATTTTTATACCCCTGTAAATACAATTCATTTAACGTCCGCCCATAACCACAACCATAATCTAAAAAATTCGATTCTTTAGTTGTCAACTTAGACAACAACTCAAAATCCAATGGCGTAGTAAACTCTTTATCCTTTGCAACACCATTCCAATAATTACATTGTTGCTCCTTTATATCTTTTTTAAAATTTGTCATAATATAGTTCCTTATTTTAATCAAATCCGCGGTTTTTATAATACAATTATACCACAAATCCGCACTTTTCGCGAACTAAACAGCGATGAGCAGCAAAGTTGGTAAGTGACAAAGAAATGCTCGCATTTCAATTGTTGCTTACCGACTTTGATGTTTAGCGCGCTAGCGCGAACGAGCAAAGCGAACATAGTGAGCGGAGCGAGTTCATCGCGGATAGAAGCGATGAGCAAGCCGTAAGATTCCTACGTCGGCAAAAAACACGCCTCCTCTGAATGACACGGCTTGAGAATAGTGAGCGGAGCGAGTTCATCGCGTTTATTAACCTTAGCGCGACTAACCAAAGGAAGCGAAGCTTTCGACGGGAAGTTCATC
>PDWI01004295.1_pt1 | contig 19242 bp, 18 predicted proteins | sample 1430891 | NCBI WGS metagenome assembly PDWI01 (sample SAMN01162508, study PRJNA174530) | Oral metagenome, whole genome shotgun sequencing project. | biome: Marine environment; feature: Marine mammal; material: Swab sample of the gingival sulcus; isolation source: swab sample of gingival sulcus...
CTCCAATTATCTTTCAGTTAGTTCAACTAATACGCCACCAGTGCTCTTCGGATGAACAAATGCCATTCTAATACCGCCAGCACCAATTTTTGGAGTTTCATCAATCATTCTAATACCTTTATCCATTAAGTGCTTAATAACTTCTTCAATGTTGTCAACTCTAATAGCAAGTTGTTGCATGCCTTCGCCATTTTTCTCAATAAAACGACCAATAGCACCATCAGGCGATGTTGTTTCTAGGAGTTCTATTCTCGTTTCGCCACACATCAACATGCCCACTTTAACTTTTTGCTCTTCGACGATTTCTCTTTCAGCTTCGCCTAGTTGTAATACTTCACCCCAAAACTCAATAGCTTTGTCAAGGTCTTTAACAGCGATACCGACGTGATCTACTTGTGTAACTTTCATTTTTAAGTTCCTCCTCTAAAAGTAATTTTTAGTTGTTTATATTCTAATTGCCAAGACTGACAATAAGACTTTACTGCACAAATTCTTACTTCTTCATTGACCCTGTCTTTAAGAATCTTTCATGCCATGAAAGTGCTTCACCAATGACATGTGGTTCATGTTGATATTTACCTTCTTTGGCACGCTTTAAATAATCGCGCAACATTGGTTGATAATCAGGGTGCGCACATACTTCAATAATGCGTTCGGCTTTCTCAGTTGGGCATAAGCCTCTTAAGTCAACCAAACCACGCTCGGTTACGACGACGCAAACGTCTTGCTCAGTATGATCGACATGTGAAACCATTGGTACAATTGACGATATGTCGCCATTTTTAGCAGTCGAAACCGTTGTGAAAATTGAAATATAGGCGTTTCTAGTAAAGTCACCTGAACCACCAACACCATTCATCATGCGTGAACCCATGATATTGGTTGAGTTTACATGACCGTAAATATCAAATTCGATAGCTGTGTTCATCGAAATAACACCAAGACGTCTGGCAACCTCAGGATTGTTTGATATCTCCATCGGTCTTAAAATACAGTGTTTCGCGTAGAAATCCATATTTTCCTTAAGGCGAACAAGCCCATCAGCTGATGGTGTAAATGATGTACCAGAAGCAACTGTTACCTTACCGGCATCAATTAAATCGAACATCGAGTCTTGAATAACTTCTGTATAACAAGTTAAATCAGTAAAATCAGATTCAACTAGACCAGCTAATACAGCATTGGCAACCGAACCAACACCTGATTGCAGTGGCAACAAGTTTTCTGGTAAGCGACCAGCTGCTACTTCTTCTTTTAAGAACTTAATAATATGCTTTGAAATCGCCCTAGAATCGTCATCAATTGCACCAAGTGGTCTAACATTATCGATAATATCACTTTCGACGATGGCGACAATCTTATTTGGATCACAAGGAATATATGATGTGCCGATGCGATCACCTGAATGCTCAATTGGAATTGGTTGTCTGTGTGGCGGTTTAGCCGGCATATAGATATCGTGTACACCTTCTAATGCCATCGGCTGTGATGTATTGACTTCAACGATGACGATATCGGCATTTTTTACAGCCGTTGGTGCTAAACCTACTGAAGTCGTCGGCACAATACCGCCATCTTCATTAATGGCAAGTGCTTCAACAATAGCAACGTCGATTTTGCCAAAGAAACCATATTCGACAAACTGCGGTACATGTGATAGGTGCATATCCATATACTTGACGCTGCCATCATTAATGCCGTTGCGTGAAGATTTGTTTGTTTGATAAGGAAAGCGTCTTTTCATAACGCCTGTACGCGCTAAAGCGCCGTCTAATTCATCGCCAACTGAGGCGCCGGTAATAAGTGTAATACCGATTTTTTCGCCATTTTCAGCGCGTTTAGCAAGTGCCAGTGGCACTGCTTTTGGATAACCAGATGGTGTAAAACCAGAGGTCGCGACTGTCATGCCGTCTTTAATCATTGCTGCTGCTTCTTCGGCAGTTTTAATTTTAGATTTTAATGCTTCACTACGAATACGATCAGTAAAATTCATATTGTTGTTGTATACTGTATTACCAAAATACAGATACGCTCCTTTCTCGTGTTATAGTCATTTTGCCTACAATAATCAGCGTATACATGCCTACTCACCAGAAAAACCGAAGTATAAAAAATCAATAATTATCTGCTTTATTGCTCTTGTAAAACTAAATTTCTATACTTCTCATTAACGTTTTTGAGTGCTGACAAGAGCGCTTTTCTCGCTGAACCATGGTAGTGTTCATTAAACAAATTTGTCAAAGTATCGTAGTCGTCAATATCTTGCCCGACACACATATTTTTAACAAATGCACGCGCTGATGCCGTCACCAACGAACAGTCAATGTCTTCGATAACGCCCGTTTTCTTGTGAACAGAAACACCTACGACAATAACCGAATACAATTCTGATGCCGTAATACCTTGTGGTAGTTTTGCATACCCCGTGATAAAAATTAAATTGTCTTTCATATCATCCTCCATAAGTTAATTTATTTGATACTACTATTTTAACAAACTTATCAAGAAATGAGAAGAGATGAATTTACATTGGCAACTTGTGTAGGATAATCGTAAAGAGAACCATACCAAGTAGAGCAAATGGGTAAGTTGCGCCATAACCAGCTGCCGGATCATCACTGCCAACTGCATCAATTGCAGCACCCAAACCAGGTGTCGACGTCATACCACCGCAAATTGCACCGGCTAACATACACCAGTTAATCTTAAAGATATAGCGACCGATCAAGAAGCCAATCATCATGGCGACAGTACCAACGACAAGCGAAACGATTGCCATGTTAACGCCACCCGTCATGACTGAGTCAAATACTTTAAAGCCATATCTTAGACCGACGATTGCCAAGAAAAAGGCCAAGGCTACTTGTCGAACGACACCAAGTATTTTAGAGTCCATTCTAAATGTGATAAAGCCAATTTTACCAATGTAACCCAAAATTAATGAGCCAATCAACACACCACCAGTTGAACCCAAGCTGAAGTAACCAAGTGGTCCTAAGAATACTTTGAGCTTACCGATTGTGTAACCAAAGAAACAAGCTAGTGCAAAGGCAATTAAGTCAAATGGCACTTCTTCAATTTCCTTTACTTTAATACTGCCACGCGCCTGAGCCAATTCTTCACGTAATAGTCTTTGTTCTTCAGCAACATCCATGCCAAAAATTTTCGGAAAGAAGTTGACTGCTAAGATAACGATTAAAACGCCAAATGGATAACCGATTGCGTGACCAACACCAATACCAGCCTTGGCATTGTTGATGTAATCTTCTTTTTGTTCATCAGATAGTGTTGGTGTATTTTCAGCTGTCAAGCCCTTCGATTCAGTTAAACGACCTAACATCTCATTCTTTTCGGTAGCTGGTAGCGATTCGTATTTAGCCACCGCCGCCGTAGCATGTCCTTGCGCTGTCTCAATGGCGGCAGCAAGACCTGGCGAAGATGTCAATGCACCTGTGTATACACCTGATACCTCATATGGGTTAGATCCACTAAAGACAAATGTCATACCATATGTTGCTGCAGCACCTAAAAATGTGATAATAAAACCGAGCAGAACAAATTTTGCACCGTACTTTTTAAGAACAATTGGCATGTCTTTGGCTGCTAATAAACCAACAGCGGCGACAAATAAGATAAGAAAAATATAGAAAAATTCCTTTTGAACAACCCCCACTTTAATCGTCTTAGCGGCGGCTTTGACAGCAGCTTTAGCACCGTCTTCTGGAACGCCTTTGGCATAACCCATTGCCAGCCATCCCAAGATAAGACCGCTAAACAATGTGCCGGATACACCAAAGTTGAACTTGCCGAATTTTATTTTACCAAATAGTAATCCGGTCACTAATGATACAAACATCAAAACATATGGATTTAGCATCCAACCAACTACATCGAACTTCATAAAAAACCCCTTTCTGTGTTTAAATTTGAGATATAAAAAAACGCAGTAACAGAAAAATCAGTTACCGCGAATTCTCCGAGGACAATAGATGCGATTATTCACCTACAACTCAAACAACAAGTAAACTTACCTTTTACCTTATAATGTATTTATCAAACAAGTTGTGCTATCTTTATCTATATATTTTAATTAAGTTGTCTTTTTAAATAGCTTGCCAAAACCACCAAAAACGGCCTAGCAAAAGTGCTACGCCGTCCGAATTGACTTAATAATCAACGGAAATTGACTCAGAAAATTCTGGCATCATGATCTCTATTTGTTTATATTTTAACATATCTGAAACAAGAATACCAGTACTATTTTGATTTTTTATCAATTTTTTTTAATTCTTATTCAAATTATGATAAAATATTACTACTTAGAATTGACTTTATTTAGAAATTTCTCTTTATCTATAATAAAGCGTTCATGACAGCCCTCGCCAATTAAACCTCTTTCGTCATAGGCTCTGACTTCAAAGACGAGGCGACGACGATCAACTTCAATTAGTTCAGCTTCGGCCCAAGCTTTCATGCCTAATGGCGTCGCAGCCAAGTGTTTGACATTAACGACCGTACCAACGGTAGACTGTCCCTCCTCTAAATGCGGTTGCACAGCATCTAATGCCGTCCCCTCCATAAGTGTAATCATCATAGGTGTTGCGAAGACGTCGATGCCACCACTGCCCAATGTAGATGCAAGGTGCTCTTTGCCAACAATAATTTCATGTTTGTGTATGATCCCAACAGTTAAATTAGACATAATTATTCTTCCTCAAAGTATTTTGAAATGTGTTCAACTTCCGCTGCTGCCATATCTCTGACTAGCAACGGAATACGATAGATTTTTTTGCCTTTAAATGACGTTTCTATTTCCTCTAAATGCACTGCTTCAGAGCGTTTTTTTTCAACCCAAAAGTCGTCTGTCGGATGCTCTGGTAAGATTCGATTGACCACATAGGCTGCAATCGGTATATTATACTTGCTTAAAATGGCAGTGGCCTTTTTCGTTTCATCAATTGCTAACTTTTCAGCGTTTAATACAAAGATAAAGCCCAATTTGCCAGAATCAAGCAATATGTTTGATGCCTTTATCAAATTATCGCGCCTGTGCTCTAACAGCTTGATAATCTCATCGTTTTTTTCGACATCCATATTTTTTTCGTACATGCGTTTGTACATCAGTGTTTTCTTGCGCTTAACCAATAAGGTGTTGACCCACGATTCTAGCATATCGGGCAAAGTCAACAATCGAACTGTATGTCCAGTTGGTGCCGTATCAAATACAATATAGTCGTAATAGTCACTCATTTCATTGAGTATTTCAATCATCTTATCGAATAACGCCGCTTCGTGCGATCCAGGCGAAACCTTGGCAGCATCTAATTGTTTATTGATTTCGTCCACTATAACTACCGAATAAACTTTGTTGATAGAAGCGCGAATCTTTTCAATGTACTTAGCGCTTTCCTCTTCGGGGTTAATTTCAGTGGCGTGTAAATTCTCTTCAATTTCAACAATATTACTACCAATTTCTACTTCAAACAAATCTGAAGTGGAATGTGCCGGATCAGTTGAAACTAATAACACCTTATGCCCTTGGCGCGCTTTAGCAAGCGAAAAGGCGCCCGAGCAACTGGTTTTGCCGACGCCACCTTTGCCGCCAAAAAACAATATTTTGCCCATTTTTCCTCCTTTTCCCTCCTATGGATCAAAATCGCCTACTTCGGCGCGCGATTCCCACACCGATTTTCTGTCATTCGAATCCTTCTGAAATTTGGCCAGTTCTTCAACAAAGTGCGGGTATAGTTCCAACGCATAATAACTAGTCGGTAAATCGATTCCAATTAAGTCACTAAAACAGAGAATAAAAAATTCTTCCATCTCTTGATCGTACTGATTTTCAAGAATGGCGACAGATTTCCTTTTAAAATCAAATGCGCCAACGAAAAAAAGCTTCAAGTTTTCTAAAAATTGCATAACCATACCTACATTTCTTTAAAAAAGGTCAGCAAGCTTATCTGTACTTGCTGACCCAAATATTTCTATGGTTCCGTTCTTTCAATCGGCGGTTTCTTAGAAAACGCACCGTAAGCCATGTAAGCCAATACAAAGGCCAGTACCATCAGTGCGGCGGCAAATGCCAACAAAATGTAATTGCCGGTTGCTAACTGAGCTCTAATCAAAAAGCTAAGCGCCGTTATGGTAACAACAAACATAAATACCATCGGCAAGATAATCATCTTGTAAGCTCTACCCTCTTGCTTAAGTGCTACTGCCAATGCAATTAAGGCGATTGCAGCCAACAATTGGTTAGCAGTACCGAATACTGGCCAAATCGTCTTCCAACCGCTAAAGCCCAACCAACCAGATAAGACTACTGTAATACCAGTGGCAACATAGCGATTGGTTAAAATATTCGACTTTTCACCATCTTTGTCATTGGCAAATGCCTCTTGGAAAATAAATCGGGCAAGGCGCGTTGCCGTGTCAAGTGATGTCATTGCAAATGCCGAAATAGCAAGCGCTGTAAAGCTGACGCCAATTTGAAGTGGCAAACCGAACGCGGTCATAAACGTGCCTAAACCACTTGCAAAAACTGCAACCGGACCACCCTCAGGGGCCTTTGCAATATATGCTACTGTAACAACGGCGATTACTGCCAAAACGCCTTCAATTAACATAGAGCCGTAACCAATTAAACGAAGGTCTTTTTCATTATCGAGCTGTTTTGATGTCGTGCCCGAACCAACTAAAGCGTGGAACCCTGAAATCGCACCACAGGCAACCGTTACAAACAACATCGGGAACATCCATTTAGCAGCTGCGCCTTCACCAACCATAACACTGGTAAACATCGGTTTTACCATTGTCGGATTGTAGAGCACAACGCCAACAGCGCCACCAATTAACATCGCATACAACAAGAAAGAATTTAAGTAATCGCGCGGCTGTAGTAAGATCCAGACCGGTGTAACTGAAGCGACAAAAATATAACCCAGTAAAATAACCATCCAGATTTCACGGCTAATGTTAATTGGGAACATAGTACCCAACCAAATCGATAACATCATGCCGATAACACCGATGACTGTACCAATTGCCAAGCTAACGCCCCTGCGATAAACGAAAAAGCCAAAGACAACAGCTAATGCGATAAACAATAACGACGCCGTTGCAGCTGAACCATTTGCTGCAAACGTATTGGCAACGATATTGGTAAAGGCTGCTACAACAAGTAATAATGTCAACCAAGAGAAGACGGCAAATAAAATTTTACCACCTCTGCCTAAAGTAACACCAATTGATTCACCCAGTGAACGCCCCTTGTTTCTAACAGACAAAAACAACGCGCCCATATCGTGAATACCACCAAAGAAAATTGAACCGATTACGATCCACAAAAATACCGGTAACCATCCAAAAAGCGAAGCTGCAATCGGTCCAACAATCGGACCCGCCCCGGCAATTGATGAAAAGTGGTGACCTAACAAAACCGGTGCTTTTGCCGGCATGTAGTCAACACCGTCGTTCATCGTGTGCGCAGGTGTTTTTCTACTGGGGTCAAAACCCCATTTCTTAGCTAGCCATGCACCGTAAGTAACATAAGCTACAAGGAACACGACCACAGCAACAAAGATTAATAGAATAGCACTCATCTTACTCCTCCCTTACGTAGATTGCTATACCCTTAGCGTGATTGCTAAGAGTTTAAACCCAAATATTAAGGCGAAAGTAAACGACAGTAGTAATTATGTATAAATTCCCACATTTTAAATAAATTCTGTCGCACTTCACAACATTTGAGTATTAAACACGTAATAAAACGATCTAAAAAACGATTACTAACCAATATAATCCAGTAGTTTTAAGCGCTTAACATCACCGCGTGCAACTTTGTTTTCAATTGCACGCTTTTCGTCTTTAACGACGACCATAATTTTTAACTGAACCCAACCATAAAAACCAAACTTAAAACTTTTTCTATATTTGTATTTACTTATTTGCTTAGATAATTCAGACGTCACCGTGTCACACTCAATAATTAATGTCAGTATTGAAGACATATGCTCTTCGTTAGGATTAACTAATACATCGACATGATCAATTAACGCACGACACAGCGACTCAAAGACCGCTCTACTAAGCTGCCCAGTAACGGGATAATAAAAAAGATGCTCAAAATTACTGTAGGCGAATAATTCAGCTTTTTTTACAGCGAAATAACGCGCGCTACGCGCATAATACTTACCGTATAGGGGAAAGACGATTGCACCCAAGCTGAAATTGTCATAAAAATCAAACATATGCGTAAGTGACTGCTTCAATTTTTCCGGTAAACTCACACGCCTCTCCTCCCACTTCTATTATAATACGATTGTAATATAAATACAATAGTTGCATTATTTACGATAGCTTAAAAAAATCACCCACTAAGGGTGATTTCTTAAAATCTGTTTATTATTCTTTGGTTTCAGTCTGAGGTGGTTCACTCTTTACTTCTGCTTTCAATTTTTGCTCAGTTTGTGCAGGGTTAGCATTATCATTTTGAACCACTTTATCTTCGTTTTGCGGTGCAACTTCTGAAGTTTCGGCAGAAACCTGCTTCGTCTTTTTGACCGCTTTTACTACGGTTGGCGGAGGAGTACTAGGCGGTTGTCGATCGGCGATATCTTCTTCAGATTCTCTAAAAATTGTCGTGTCCATCTCGCCCTCATTGCGGTCGCGAATTTCTTGAACAGCGCTCATACCCCTTTCAAACACTGCATCAAATTCTTCGCCATTAATCGTTTCAAATTCTAGAAGTGTCTCAGCAACGCTTTCCAATTTATCTATATTATCTTTTATTAAAGTTAGCGCCTTTTCGTAGAGCCCATCAACAATGCGACTAATTTCGCGATCGATTTCTGCCTGTACTTGTTCAGAAAACTCTTTGGTATGCCCCATATCGCGTCCGATAAACACTTCGCGACCTGTATCATAAGACATCTGCGATAGATTATCGCTCATCGCATACTTGGTGACCATAGCGCGCGCTACTTTTGTAACGTGATCTAAATCGCTAGAGGCACCGGCCGAAACATCTTGAAAAATAACTTTTTCGGCAATTCTGCCGCCTAACGCCACCATGATTCTATTTTCCATTTGACTCTTTGTCATATGCTGATCATCATTGTCAGGCAAGCGCAACACAAAACCTGCCGCACGACCGCGTTTGACAATTGTTATCTGATGCACCGGCTCGGTATTCGGCAGTAATTTCGCCATAATAGCATGACCTGCTTCGTGATAAGCTGTAATTTTTCTGTCGCGTTCGGTTGCAATGTGACTTTTTTTCTCGACGCCCATCATTAATCGAGTCAGCGCTTCATCGATTCGCTTCATATTAATGTGATGTTCGTTATTGCGCGCCGCTAAAATTGCTGATTCATTTAACAAATTCTCTAAGTCAGCTGGTGTAAAACCAGTGGTGCCACGTGCTACAGTTTTGAAATTGACCTGTTTTGAGACAGGCTTGTTTTTAGCGTGAACCTCTAAAATAGCCTTACGCGCCAAAATATCAGGCAATCCGACAGTGATTTCTCTATCAAAGCGACCTGGTCTTAATAAGGCAGGGTCGAGTATATCAGGGCGGTTAGTCGCCGCAATAATAATAATGCTCTCATTTTCAGAAAAGCCGTCCATCTCAACTAATAACTGATTAAGGGTTTGTTCCCTTTCGTCGTGGCCACCGCCTAAACCGGCACCACGTTTTCGACCAACGGCATCAATTTCATCAATAAATATAATACAAGGCGAATTCTTTTTGGCGTTCTCAAATAAATCACGCACACGCGAAGCACCAACGCCGACAAACATCTCGACAAAATCTGAACCAGATATCGAGAAAAACGGCACCCCTGCTTCACCGGCGACGGCACGTGTCAAATATGTTTTACCTGTACCCGGAGGGCCAACCATCAGAATGCCCTTGGGAATACGCGCGCCCAATTCAAGGTATTTCTTCGGCGCGCGCAAAAAGTCAACCACTTCTTGCAGTTCTTCTTTTTCTTCATCAAGCCCAGCGACATCGGCAAAGGTAATTTTTTTGGCGTCGTCTTCTTTGTGTAATTTAGCACGCGACTTACCAAACGACATTACCCGATTGCCACCGCCTTGCGAATTTTGCATAAACAAGAACCAAAAGACAACAAATAGTCCAATCATAATAATCGGCGCCAATATATTAAAAATTGCCAGCGTCTCTTGGGGACGTTTACCATCTAAACTCTTAACATCACCTGCTTGCACTTTTTGTAATAACTCGATGCCAATTGGATTACTTATCAGGTGCGGAATATAAGTTTCAAAACTGCGCCCATCGCTAAGCACACCTTTTACTTCGTCTTCTTGAATGTCAATCGAATCAATCTGATCATTGTTTAAATAATTAATAAATTCTGAAGTTTGTAGTGTTACAACCCCAGAAGGCTTATTATTGAGAAACCCAATGATTAAAACAATGACGAGGAATAACAAAATATAAAATGTCGCTCCTCTAAAAAACTTCTTCATTCGCGCCTCCTACGTACACATAATCTATTGTCATTTTTTTATTTTCGATTACAACCATTCCATTTTATCATACATCATCCGCTATAACAACGCTTATACACAATTATTCATAGCTAATTTACAAATTGATATTTTTATTTAAAACAAATATTGCAGCGATTGAAACGAAGCGCTTTAGCCTTTATCGTTTTCCTTCGTATACAAAACACAACAGTCGCACGGGCTGCAAGCACTTCTGACAATCGCCAATATAATCTTTTGATGATGTATCATAATGTAGCGTAACCGAATTATTACATTTCATCAATATATACATAACAAATGTCATCACTTTTAATAGCGCCCATCTGTTGATAAATTGTCTTGCGCAAGCCCTTGCCCCACAGTATTTCGCTACCGCAAGCCAACAGTGGCAAGTTAGCGCGCTCAGCAATGGCAATTGCCTGTTCGTTCAATAGTTTTTTTAAGCTTTTCTTCTTGCCCTTTAAGCCTTTTAAACGCAAATAGTCGCCTGCTTGACGGTTGCGCAGGACAAGCCGTCCTTTATAATCGCTCGGAAGGGCTAGTACAGCAAGCGCTCTTTTATTTTTTAGCGGTTTGTCACTTATGATTACATTTAAGCGATAGTCTTGCAGTGTATTAACACCTTCTAGTAGTTGAAAACTATCAGTTTTAACTCTCTTATCAGTTTCTAAAGTTATCTGTACGCCATTGCGATCCATAAAAAAATTTAAACCCGCTAAACTTTGGCGCGAATTAGTTGCCCCGTCTAGTAACCAGTCGTCGATTATAACGACGTGTTTATAAGCTAAATTGTAATTTGAACCGGTTAACACACTGTAAAGATGTCGAATTAAGCGACGTCGTCGCGCTATATGCACTTGTTTATAAAGGTCGACATCAAGTATAATTTCGTCGCCAAACGTGACAACTTCATCAAAAAAGGCGGCTGTATCAACCGTTAAATAATCGCTTTCAAAACGCACAATGTCAGATAATTGGGCCAATTGATTAACAATGGCACGGTTGTAGTCGCGCGCCAATTGTGGTATCAACTGGTGTCTAATTTTATTTCTTAAAAAATAGGTATCGTCATTTGATACATCGTCATTGTAAGGCACTTTATTTGCTTTGGCGAAGTTTTCTATCTCTAGCTTTGTCAGTTTAAGTAAAGGTCTAAACAAATCTTGATCGAGCGGCTTAATGCCGACTAACCCAGCGATACCACTGCCGCGCATTAAATGCAGCAATACACTTTCAGCTAAATCATCTTGATGATGAGCTGTGACAATATAATTGGCCTTTATAGCATATTTAAGCGTTCTAAACAGGCGATAACGGACAATTCTTGCCATTTCTTCAAAGCTTTTATTGGCTTTGTTCGCCATGTCTGCCACTGGCCTGCGATAGACATGACAGGCGATGCCCAGCGAATGACAATAACCGCGCACCAAATGTGCATCGTTTATCGCCGCATCACCGCGGTACATGTGGTCTAAATGAACCGCTGTCAACTTAATTGAACTGTTACACGTCAATTGTTTAAGTGCAGCCAACATAACCATTGAATCGACACCACCACTGACAGCGACCAAAAAATGGTCTGTATTAGACAGCCCATTTTGCTTTATACTCTGTTGAATTGTACTGTAAACGTCATATCGATTGCTCATCTAACAACCCCTACTATTATAATTGCCAAAGACGGCTCCTTCTAAATTGTCATAGTCGCTAAACGCCAGCGTATCTTTTGCTAAATAGCGCATCACACTGTTGATAATCGTTGCCCCTGCACTTATAATATCAACGCGCCCAGTTTGTAATCCAACCATGTTTAATTTTTCAGCACGCGACGCCATAATTAACTGCTTTGTCAGGGCATTTAACCGCTTTGTTGAAATGTGATGCGCCTGCACCGCGGCACTGTCATAAACGGCTAAATCTAAATCGATCGCCGCCAAGTTTGTCGCCGTTCCGCCAATTGCAATACACGCCATATCGGTAGTAATATATGACGCAATGTTTTCGTTTTCTAGCATTTCAAATAATAGTGCTTCAACCGGCTGATAGTCGCCAATTGTCATGGCGTGTTTTAGATTAAAGCGATCTGTCATGCGCACCGCACCAATATCAAAACTGTGTGCGTAATCGACGACGCCATTTCTATCGCCAAATATCAGCTCAGTCGAGCCACCGCCAACATCGATGACGACAATTCTCTTCGCGTTACTCGCATTGCCTTTGACAACGCCCAAATAACCATAATGTGCTTCTTGATCACCTGATAAAACCGACACTTCAAAAGGTGTCTCAGCTTTGACACGTGCGATAAAATCGTCTTTGTTGTATGCATCGCGCACCGCACTGGTCGCGAAGACCGGACAATCAACAATGCCCTGTTCAGCAAGCTTTGCGGCATAATCTCTTAATGCCACAACCGTAGCAGTTATACGCGCTTCATCTAACCTGCCAGTTTGATCGACATCTTTGCCAAGACGTGTCATTTCACTGTATTTAACGCGATTAATCAAACCTTTTTCAGTTTTTTGACAGATTAGTAGTCTAACTGAATTACTGCCAATATCAATAGCTGCGCGCATTTTATTCTTCATCTTGTCTTTGCCTATCGTGTTTATCAAATGTAATGACATAAATCATTTCGTCGGGCATAATCATATTTAATTTTTCGCGCGCCAATGTTTCTTTCGTCTCAGCACTGTCTAACCGTTTGACTTCTTCACGCAGCATTTGCATCGCCGCTAAAAGGTCTTCGTGCTGCTCTATTTTAGCCTCAAGCTCAAGTCGTTTCTGTGCTAGTTGTTGTTCTTGCTTAACATAAACGACTCCACCATATAGCAAAATGCCCAGTGCAATAATAATCCAGATGATATTTCGTCTAACAAATTTCATAAATAGCCTTCTAACATGGTTTATACATACTCGCTGCATCCTCTTTTTTAACAGCTGCAGCAATTTTAAGCACTTGATAGCAAGTAACACGCTCGCCAAATTTAATCGTTATAATGTCGCCAACCGATACCTTTGACCCCGCTTTAGCAACTTTATCGTTGATCATTATCTTACCGTGATCGCAAGCATCTTTAGCTACCGTACGGCGTTTTATCAAACGCGAAACTTTTAAATATTTATCTAATCTCATTTTTACCTCATCTGTCAAAAATAACTCGTAAGTAACTCAATTACAACTACAATTATAACATAAACATGCGCTTTTTTCAGGAGGAAGATGAGAATACATCAAAATATTATTCCAACCAGCTTCTGCTGTCTACTTATTAACTAAATAAAAAATAACCCAGTCACAACTAGGTTATTCATTGTTTTAATATTGATCGCAATTATTATCTAATTATTATCTTAAAGCACTTTCAATTAGATATTGTAATTGTGTAATTGGAATACCCTTTACTGAGGCATAAATCCCCATGAAAAAGACAATTACAGCAGCAATCGTTGAAAACATACTACGACCGATAAAACGCTTGTTTTTTAAAAAGTAAACAATAGAACCAACAGCATATAAGCCCGTTGCAACTGTTACGACGTAAGTAATCAACATTGAATTGGTTGAGCCGTCCATAATACCCCCTTATGTAAATAAATCAACTTATTAAAGAGTACGCCATTAGCAATAAATTGTCAACAGTCATTTTAATTTTTTAATCATTCACTGTATTTTTCGAATTATAATCAGGCTACTAAAAACAATTGACCAAGCTTGACAAAGCGAGTATAATGATTAAGAGTGGCAGAGCGACTGTCACAGGTATAGTCATCCCTTGGAAGTAGACCTCTCGTGATAGGAGATGCGCCGAAACCTTGGGATTTTTATTTTTGAAAGGACCAACTAATGAGTACCGCAATACTAATAGACGGTGGCTTTTTCCACCAAAAATACCGCATGGCATTTGGCCAGCAATCAGCTGAACAAGTCGCAAAATATTTGAACAGCTATTGCTATCGTCACCTCAACGAAAAAGTGCCAAGCGACAAAGACAATAACTATAAAAATTATCACTATGAACAAATTAAGGATTTATACCGCATTTTTTATTACGATTGCGCCCCACTTGATAAAGTTGTCAACCACCCGTTAAAAGGCAATGTTGACTTGAGTAAGCAAGCGACATATAAATGGATGAATGACTTTTTAGACGAATTAAAAAAGAAACGCAAATTTGCTTTGCGTTTAGGTGAACTATCAGTCAATCGCGCTGGCTATATTCTCAGTCCAAAGGCGCAAAAATCAATATTGAGCGGTCGTAAAAAAGTGAAGAACTTAACTGATAAAGACTTTATCTTAGACGTTGAACAAAAAGGTGTCGATATGCGCATTGGGCTCGACATCGCCTCGCTGGCCTATAAGAAACAAGTTGATCAAATAATTTTAATCGCTGGCGATAGCGATTTCGTGTCAGCCGCTAAATTAGCTCGACGTGAAGGCATCGACTTTGTGCTTGACGCCCTTTATAATAACGTTAAACCCAATTTACTTGAACATATCGATGGGTTAAATTCGTGTGATATCGCCTTTAAAACTTCATAAATAAAGAGCAATGTGATTGCTCTTTATTTTTTAACCCGATATTTTTTATAATTTAAATGCGTCTACTTCTTCTCTTAATTTATGTGATATATCAGAAAGATTTTTACTTGAAGCCGATATTTCATTAATCGAAGAAATTTGCGTTTCAACCGATGCCAATGCCCCTTCTGTACTGGCAGCGTTTTGCTGAGCAATTGCCGAGAGATTTTCAATAACCTTAACAATACTCTGGTTTTGCGCTTCTAAATTTTTCGAATAGACGTTGACTTTTTCTAACACGATCTTACTCTTTTCAACAGCATCTTCGATATCATTAAATCTTTCATGTGTTGCCCTAGCCTTTTCGCCTTCTTTTTTCATTTTTTGATCGACGTCATTCATAACACTAACTGCATTCTCTGTCTTGTTTTTCAATTGATCGATAATTTTTATAATTTCTGAGGTAAACTTAGCCGTATCTTCTGCTAATTTTCTAATTTCTTCCGCTACTACAGCAAAACCCTTGCCTGCTTCACCCGCTCTAGCAGCTTCGATAGCAGCATTTAATGCTAGTAAATTAGTTTGATCAGCTATTGATTGAATCATTTCCGAGGCCTTTGATATCGATTCAGCACTTTGGTTGGTATCAGAAATAATATTTTTAACCGATTCAGTTTCCCTTTGGTTTTGTTCGGCAATAGTCATCAATTCGTCAAGTGCAATTTTACCTTCTATTTTCTTATTGTCAATATTATTAATATCATCTGATAAATCATTTAGTACGTCTATCATAGATGATATCAAGCTAACGCTTTTTTCGATATTCTCTGCAGAACTCTGCGTATATTCTGATTGACTTTGCGCACTTTCTGCTATAACCGAAATAACTTCGCCCACTTCATTGGCATAATCATTAGATTTACTTGCCGTTTTACTGAGTTTCTCCGCCATTTCAGATGTGTTTTCTGCCTGAGAAATAATACTGGTAACGATGTTTGTCAAATTTTGTTTTAGCGTACTAATCGCCCGATGAATATCACCAACTTCATCTCGTCTCATCGAATAGTCTTTCACAGTTTCATAATTTAAATTGTAATCAGCCAATTCTTCAATATCAACTTTTAAGTTTTCAAATGCCCGTGCTATTCTCACTGAACTAAAGTAATATAGAAAGGCGATCATAATAAAAATGACAATGGTCGAGACAATAATTTGTAAATAAACAAGCTGATGTAATTCATGGTACACTTCATGTTTGTACTTACTGATGAACACTAAATAATTTCTAGTTTCATCTTTATTGAAACTGACTAAACATTCTTCATCTCTATATTGATATTGTCCATAGCCGCTTACCGAATTTGTAGCATCGTGTTCATAAAAGTTCTTTAACCCAGCTAGAACACCCGTTTCTTCGTGTAAATTCAAGCCAACACTTTCTTTTTGATCGCTGCTGCCAATGATATCGCCACTGTCATTGACGACAAGTATACTCATCTTACCATCTCTTTTATAACCTTCACAGATATCGCTAATAAAGCTAGCGCTCTTGATGCCTGCCAAAGAGCCTACAATTTTGCCATTTTGATAGTGCGGCGCAGCTACAATTACAATTGGTTTACCATCTAATTTATCTTTTAATACTTTCGAAGTATAAATGTTACCGCTAATTGATTCCTTGTAAAAATCCATCTCAGACACATCAAAAGTTTCACCCGTAGGGGTGAGGTTGGTACACATGCCATCTAAACCCGAATAAAAGAACACCTTAAAGCCAAGTTCTTCTTGTTTTTTAGTAAAAAAATCAATTCTCTCTTGCTGCGTAAATTGGTTTTTATCAAAAATGATATTTCCGGCCAATTCATTCATCACCATTTCGGTATTACTTATATTGATGTTAATACTATTTTGCGCTTCTTTACTTAAAGCCATCATACTATCTTCTATTTTAGAATCGTAAGCCTTAAATATAAAGTAATTATTAAGAGTTAAGATCAATAAATTGGACAGTAAGATCGAAAGCGCAAACGCAATGCCAATAGTTACTTTGATACTTTTTCGCTTCTCTTTTTTCATGCTAAACCCCTTAATTTTTTTCATTCCGTCAATTAGCGATTTTTTGTCAGTTTACAATTGCAAAGTTGCTCGCAGATATTAAATCATTTGTTTATAAAAAGTCTAGAAAAGAGTATTCTGGTTGATAGTGAACAAACATGAATTTAATGCAATTGCACTTTAATTAAATAGACTGAACACAATAAATGTATCGGAGAGAAGCAAATTATTATTTAGCTTAATTGATTTTTTTTTAGTTTTTTTTGAAACTATTATGTCAAGCTGTCAATTCAAGCAAGTTGCATAGCCTGGCAATAAACGCTTGCATTAACGACCAAGCCATAGGCAAAGTCGTAATCGAGAAATGTCCACTTCACTAACGTTTCGGTCAAGATGACACAATGCTATGCAGCACGACTGAACAGTTATGTTTTTTAAAAATTAAAGACGCCTAAGCGGCGCCTTTGATAAAATGTTTTTTGTTGAATTTTAGTTATTGTGTTTTAAGTAATTGAAGCATTGAAGATATCAGCAATAGAGCTTGCCATCATCGCATCAAATTCTTCTTGCGATTGATCAGCTGATAAGCCTTCGGCCAATGCTCTTGAGAAACTGGCAATTAAACCGTTGTTTTCAGTTAATAGTTGATTTGCTTTCTCTCTTGAATAACCACCAGAAAGTGCAACTACGCGAACAACTTTTGGATGATCAATTAACGGCTTATAAAGATTTGCTTCTGTTGGAATTGTCAACTTAAGCATAATTTTTTGGTCATCATTTAAGAAATCAAGTTGTGCCAAAATTTCGTTCAACAATACTTTTTCAATTGCTGCTTTATCTGCGGCATTGATATCAACTTCTGGCTCGATAATCGGCACTAATCCCTTACCAATAATTTGTACGGCAACATCAAATTGTTGTTGAACAATTCGAGCAATCCCAGCTGCGTTATTTTCTTTAATAACTGAGCGCATCTTCGTACCAAATACACCTTTTGCAACAGCACGATCAAGTAATTCATTTAAAGTTGGGTTCGGCTTCATTACTTGAACGCCATCACGCAATTCAGCAAGACCTTTATCAATTTTTAAGAATGGTACAATATTTTTTTGTTCCCACAAAAATTGAGATGTTGGCATGCCATCAATCGAATTATCCATCGTCTTTTCAAAGAGAATCGCTGCTAAAATGTGTTCTGACTTAAATGCGGGGCTCTTAATGATGCGCGTACGCATTTCGTGGACACGGTCAAACATTTCATCTTCATTTGAATATGCGCTTTCATCGACACCATAAGCTTTTAAAGCCTTCGGCGTACTACCACCACTTTGGTCGAGGGCAGCAATAAACCCCTCTGCGTCCGCCATGCGTTGTAATTGTTTTTCGTTCATATAATCATCCTTTCTCAACAATATATTTATTAACATAATTGTGTTAAAGCATTCATTAGTTACCCAGTTTTAAATTAAAAAAACGATTAATTAAATAATATTGTAACGATAATAAATTGTAATCGAATATATTTTAAAAAAATATTGACTTAACGGATGTTTTTATACTATAATAGAGTTCGTCAGTTGAGAAAAGTAAAATTGAATAGGATTAATCAAACACATCGGGGTGTAGCGCAGTTGCAAAATCTCTACATTTGTTTTTCTTCTCACTTAGAGAGATTTTGCTGGAGGAGGATTTCGTAGAAATCATCCGAATGGTCAAATACCTTGAACGAAGTAAAACTGAATAGGATTAATCAAACACATCGGGGTGTAGCGCAGTTGCAAAATCTCTGCATTTGTTTTTCTTCTCACTTAGAGAGATTTTGCTGGAGGAGGATTTCGTAGAAATCATCCGAATGGTCAGATACCTTGAACGAAGTAAAACTGAATAGGATTAATCAAACACATCGGGGTGTAGCGCAGTTTGGTAGCGCATCTGGTTTGGGACCAGAGGGTCGCGGGTTCAAATCCTGCCACCCCGACCATTTTATTTTTTACTTGTAATCCGCCGCACATGCTTGGACTACAAGGCAGTTAGTCCATTCGCTAATAATTGAGTAATTTTTGCGGGTGTAGCTCAATGGCAAAATTTCTACAACTGCTTGACTATCAAACTTGGAGAAATTTTGTTAAAGGCGGGTTTACTTGTAA
>PDWI01004297.1_pt1 | contig 19239 bp, 21 predicted proteins | sample 1430891 | NCBI WGS metagenome assembly PDWI01 (sample SAMN01162508, study PRJNA174530) | Oral metagenome, whole genome shotgun sequencing project. | biome: Marine environment; feature: Marine mammal; material: Swab sample of the gingival sulcus; isolation source: swab sample of gingival sulcus...
CGCTTTGCAAGCAGGCATCGGCGGCAAATTCATCGCCCGCGAAGATATCGGCGCCTATCGAAAAGACGTCACCGCCAAACTCTACGGCGGCGATGTCAGTCGTCGCAAAAAGCTCCTCGCCAAACAAGCCAAGGGCAAGCAGAGAATGAAACGTTTCGGTAAGGTTGATATACCGAGCGAGGCTTTTACCGTCATGCTAAAGCGCGACTAGACGCGTAAGCTTTGACCGTTTGATCTGGCTCAGCAGTCGGGAAGAGTAGCCGGTCTTGAGCGACGTATTCGCTCGCACCGCGCGATGAGCGGCCGCAAAGCAAATATAGCTTGTAGTGCTTTTTACACCGAATTACATAAAAACACCACCCAGCTGTGTGACGCTGGGTGGTGTTTTTCGAAAGTTGCGCGAGTATTAGTTGGTGCGCCTGTTTTTGACGACCTTGTAGGCAACGAGTGCCACTGCAACGACCAACAGTAGTGCACCGGCGACAACTGGTACGAAGTATGCAGAACCGGTGTCGATCAATGCGCCGCCACCAGCTGCGCCGCCACCTGTAGTAGACGTAGTGGCACACTCGCCACCTTCGTTGTAGTTGCCTGCGCCGTAGACATTACAGTTGTAGACTTCGGCGAGTAGTATGTGTGTATAGAGTGCTTCCATGTTCATTTTCCCCTGAATATAGTTACTATTCATTTAACTTATGCTTCCATAGTAACACTAGAATAGTACTTTGCAAATAGTAAAAAGTGCGCTACACTAGCAACATACTTAAAAGATTAGGGGAGAAAAGACACATGCCAAATCTTGGTGTACCAGAACTACTTATCATCGCGTTTATCATCCTGCTATTGTTCGGGGCGAAGAAACTGCCTGAACTCGCACGCACAATCGGCACCTCGGCCAAAGAATTGAGGAATGGTTTGTCGGATGAAAAGAAAGACGACGCCAGCCAAAGCCAGCAATAAGAGGCGACTGAGACAACCAAAAGCACAGCCAACGACGTTTGGAGGGCATCTTAACGAGCTAAAGACGCGGCTCTTTTGGGTGGGTATGACGTTCATCGTGTCCTCCGCGATGGTCTATCCGTTTTTTGAACAGATCGTCTCAGTGCTGATGAGCCCGTTGCAGGGAACAACGGTCTATTACTTCACGCCCGCGGGTGGCTTGAGCTTCATCATCAAGATCTGTATGTACGTCGGCATCATCGGGGCGACGCCGGCGTTCATCTACCATCTGTATCGTTTTATACAGCCGGTGATGTCTGCCAAAAATGCTCGGACGCTAGTGCTCTATACTAGTGCCTCTGCGGTGCTCGCAGCAGTCGGTGTGCTCTTCACCTACAATTTCATCGTGCCGACGGCGATCGGCTTTTTGACCAATTTTGAGATTGCCAATGTGCAGGATCAGCTCGGCGTTGACTCGTATATGTCGTTTGTCATTATCTATATCATCGCTGGGGCGTTTTTGTTCCAGCTGCCGTTGATCATGCTGATGATCAACGGAGTCAAGCCGCTCAAGCCAAAAACCCTTCTGCTCAATGAGCGCTACGTGCTCGTCGGGGCATTTATCGTCGGAGCGATCGTGTCACCGACTCCAGATGTTGTCAATCAGTCGCTGCTGGCGATGCCGATCATCGTTATGTACCAGGTCGGCATCGGACTAGTGATGCTACGTAATCGTTCGCGCCGGCACGAGCTGAAGCAGCCGCAGACGACGACAACGGCAGCTGGCGGCTATGCGGGTGTGAGCGGCCCAAGCCTCGAGGAAATTTTGGCCGAGTTGCCGCACACGCAGGATTTGGCAGCACCGACGCGTGCGCGCCGTCTCTCGCCGCTCATCGAGGTGCCGCAAGCAGTGCGGAGTACGCCTCACCGCCGTACGTCAAAGGTCGCGGTCACAGTGCCCGATATCAAGCGGCGTACGCCGCCCGTCTCAGCGAATCTACAGAGAATGGCGACGCCGGCGACGTCAGCCAACCCCACGGCTACAACGAAGGCTGCCGAGCAAGCGATCGATCGATTACTGAAAAAACCGATCGCCCAGACCAAAACACCAGCGCCAGCGCCCGTGGTCGCACCGGTGGCCGCGCCTCGCCGGTCTGTCCGCCGCGATATGCAGTTCGCCGTTCGCTCGCAGCCGCGCCGATCGTTGCCGCCCACACCACCAGTTCGGCGCCAGCCGGTGGCGCCGCCGCAGCCGCAGCGTACTATATCGCGCGCCGTACAGCAGGCCGGTACTACTACCGGTAGTGTCCGGCGAACGCGCGGCGTCGATGGGTTTTCGATCTGCTCGTTCGGCTCACCCCAGCGTTCGTCGTAGTCTATGTGTTTTTTACAATAAAAGTGGCTTTCACACTTGCTATCTGCGCATGCTTATGCTAATATGGTAGGGAAAATTAACCACAACAGAGGAAAAACAAACATGATCAAACAACAATTAGCTTCAATCGCAGCAAAAGAGATGGACCGAAAAGAGTTCCTGCAGCATGCAGGTATCGGTGCACTGCTCGTAATGGGTGGCGGCGCAATCGTCCGTTCGCTCAACCTCACGTCGGCTGACAGCACGACTGGCGTGGCTGGTTCGCGCGGCCCTGTCGGCCAAACGAGCGGCTACGGCTCGAGTGTGTACGGCGGTCGTACGCTGTAGGTGGGATAGTTTAGACAAGACACTGCTCATAAGTGGTTGTGAGCAGTGTTTTTATTGGTCGCAAAAAGACGAGTCTGTATTCTGCCATAGCGTGGGAGCTACGCGCGCCCCTATGACTGTCGTGCGCGCATAGCCAGCCCGCCGATGATCGCGCTGTAGACTTCGTCTGGCGTGCCCGTGCCGTCAATGCGTAGCAGTAGTCCGAGCTGCTCGTATTTGTCGATGACAGGTATGGTTTTTTGCTGATATTCGTCGAGTCGTCTCTCGAGAATCTCTAGCGTATCATCTGCTCGATTGTGACGATCGTCGTGGTGCTCAAGCGCGTGCCAGCGTTGCCGGACGTCGGACGGGGGGATATCGAGGTAAACGACGGCTTTGAGCGGGTGGTCGGCTTCTTCGAGCGCTCGCATCACTCCGACTTCCTCGCCAATCCAGCGTCCGACCGAGCTGAGGATCAGCGGCCGGCCGGCAAATTCTGGTTTTTTGAGAAACGGCAGGACGATATCGACGTAGGCGTCGCTCGGGATGAGTTTGCCAGACTGGCGGATTGCCGCGAGCTCTGGCGACGTTTCGGTATTGCGCAAAATATCGCCGCCGCCGAGTAGAGAGCCGTCCAGTAGCGCGGCTAGTCGTTTGCCTTGCGTATCTTTGCCGGCAAATGGCCGGCCGAAAATATTGATCGAACCCGTCGAAAGCCAGGCTTTGATATCTGATGTATGAGTATTCATGGCGATAGTATACGGTACTGCGAAGGCGGAGGCAACTAGCACTCGCATTGATCGAGTGCCAATATTCTGCTATAATCCTACATATGACCGATCGTCAGCTTGCTATTCTCAACGCGATTGTCGAGCAGTATGCCGAAATCGCGAGTCCTGTCGGCAGCGTGATGCTTGCCAAACTGTTTGGGGTGTCGAGTGCGACGATTCGTAGCGAGATGGCGCGTCTCGAAGAAGCCGGCTATATCATGCAGCCGCACACCAGCGCTGGCCGCGTGCCGACCGACAAGGGATACCGCGCCTACGTCAACGGCATCACCGAAGCTGAGCTAGCCGATACACCCAAGAGCGACCGCTCTACCAGGGCGCTCGAAGCTCGTGTTCAGTCGCAGACCAGCCATGCCGATCGTGCAATTCGCGGCGCGGTTGATAGTCTCGTCGAGCTGACGCGCAATCTAGGTCTCGCGACGATTGGCGATGAGCTCTATATGAACGGTATTAGCAACCTTTTCAGTCAGCCGGAGTATATGGCCGGCGATCATGTCCAGCAGGTGGCGCAGCTACTGGACAATCTCGAGCCGTGGCTGCGCGAGGCGTCGCCGAATGAGCCGCTCAATGTCTATATCGGCTCAGAAAACCCCATCGGCCGCAGCAGCGGTGCGACACTGATCATCAGCAAGTTTCGCTCGCCGTTCAGCGATACGAGCTACATCGGCGTGCTTGGCCCGACTAGACAGGCGTACGCGCGAACGATGCGGCTAGTGAGCCACGCCGGTACGATGCTTGAAGAAATGCTACAACACGATTAAATACGCGAGGAATATACTATGCCAAAGAGCAAAAAACAGATCGAACTCGAACAACGCAACGCTGAGCTGACAGCCGACCTACAGCGCCTGCGAGCTGATTTTGAAAATTATCGCAAACAAGTCGAACGTGAAAAATCCGACGCCCGCACAGCCGGCGCCGAAGCAGCCACCCGCGAGCTGCTGCCCGTCATCGACAATATCGAGCGCGCGATCGCGCACACCCCAGACGATATCGCTGCGCATGCGTGGGTCAAAGGCATCGCTGGCCTCGTCAAACAGCTCGACAAAGTCATGAACGGCCTCGGTCTCGAACGTATCGATGCACAGGCCGGAGCTGCATTTGATCCCGAGCTACACCAGGCAGTGCAGTTCGACGAAGACAGCGAGGGTGAGCGCGAAGTTATCACCGAAGAGTTGCAGCCAGGCTACCGGCTGCACGGCCGCGTCATTCGCCACAGTATGGTGCGCGTGGCTCGATCGTAAGTCTGTCTATATTCGTCGATGCCGATGTTCGCGTCGGTGAAATTGAGTATTTTTTGTGATACGTTTGTGCATATCTACAGAGGTGAAAATGTCGATTAGCACTCTTGACAGGCGAGTGCCAACTCGCTATCATGAGAGAAGGATTTGGCACTGTTCTGCGAGGAGTGCTAAATGGAAATAATAGATAAATAGACCATGGATCTTAGAAAAAGGAGGATAACAAGTGGGTAAAATAATCGGAATCGACCTAGGTACGACCAACAGTGCGTTTGCCTACATGGTAGCGGGCAAGCCGGAAGTGATCGCCAATGCCGAAGGCAGCCGTACGACACCGAGTGTCGTCGCTATCAACAAAAAAGGCGATCGTCTGGTCGGCCAAGTTGCCCAGCGCCAGCGCGTCACCAATGCCAAAGATACGATCTATGGCGTCAAGCGTCTGATTGGCCGCACATGGAGCGACAAAGAGGTCCAAAAAGACAAAAAAATCATGCCGTTTGAGATCGTCAAGCACAAAAACGGTGTCGGCGTCAAAATGGGCGGCAAAGAATACACGCCAGAGGAAGTTTCGGCCATGATTCTAGGCAAAATCAAAGCCGACGCCGAAAAACACCTGGGCGAGTCGGTCACCGAAGCTGTCATCACTGTGCCGGCCTACTTCGACGATTCTCAGCGCCAAGCGACCAAAGACGCTGGCAAAATCGCCGGCCTCGAAGTCAAGCGCATCATCAACGAGCCAACCGCAGCTGCTCTCGCCTACGGTCTAGAAAAAGGCAAAAACGACGAAACCATCGTCGTGTTTGACCTCGGCGGTGGCACATTCGACGTCTCGGTGCTCGAGCTCGGCGACGGCGTATTCGAAGTCAAGTCAACCAACGGCGACACTCACCTCGGCGGCGAGGACTTTGATAATCGCATCGTCGATCATTTCATCGAGCATTTCAAGAGCGAGGAGGGCGTCGACCTCTCGGGCGACAAAGCCGCCCTGCAGCGCCTCAAAGACGAAGCCGAAAAAGCCAAAAAAGAGCTCTCCAGCACGACCGAGTACGAAGTCAACTTGCCATTTATCACTGCCGATGCTGACGGTCCGAAGCACTTTGAGTACAAATTGACGCAGAGCAAGCTCGAGGAGCTGGTCAGCGATCTGATCGATCGCCTAGCCGGGCCGGTCGAAAAAGCGCTCAAAGACGCCAAGCTCAAAGCCGGCGACATCAACGAAATCGTCCTGGTCGGCGGTATGACTCGTATGCCAGCAGTTGTCGAAAAAGTCAAAAAGATTTTTGGCAAAGACCCAATGCAAGGCGTCAACCCAGATGAGGTCGTCGCAATCGGCGCGGCTATCCAGGGCGGCGTATTGCAAGGCGATGTCAAGGATGTGCTGCTGCTCGACGTCACGCCGCTCAGCCTCGGTATCGAGACTATGGGAAGCGTCACCACCAAATTGATCGAACGCAACACTACCGTGCCAACCAGCAAGTCGGAAACATTTAGCACCGCCGCTGACAATCAGCCGCAGGTCGAGATCCACGTACTGCAGGGCGAGCGCGAGATGGCAGCCGACAACAAATCGCTCGGCAAATTCATCCTCGACGGCATCGCTCCAGCGCCGCGCGGCGTGCCGCAGATCGAAGTGACATTTAACATCGACGCCAACGGTTTGCTCAACGTCACCGCCAAAGACAAAGGCACTGGCAAAGAGCAGTCGATCACCATCCAAGAATCCGGCAACATGAGCAAAGAAGACATCGAAAAAGCCCAAAAAGACGCCGAAGCTCACGCCGACGAAGACAAGAAAAAGCGTGAAGCGGTCGAAGCTCGCAACATGCTCGAAAACGCCATCTACCAGGCAAAGAAGATGCCGGACGAGTACAAAGACAAGATCAGCGACGAGGACAAAAAGACTATCGAAGAGGCAGCGAGCGAAGCTGAAAAGAAACTCGAGAGCGAGGACAAAGACGAGCTCGAAGCAGCCGCCAAAGCACTCCAGGACGCTATCATGCCGATCGGCGCCAAGATGTATGAGGCAGCCGCCAAGGAGGCAGAGGCTGACAAAGCGTCTGAAGTCGACGACCAGCCAGACGAAACAAAAGGCAAAAAATCAAAAGGCAAAAAGGCCAAAAAAGACGACGAAGCTGTCGAAGGTGAAGTCGTCGACGACAAAAAATAGATACGGCTGTCCCTGCCGATAGCCCACAACACGCGTCACCCCCTAGTTACGGCTAGGGGGTGAACGAATTGTGGAGAAATGTGCTATCGCTGCGATGTAGTATGATAAAAACGTTATGGCAATTTCGAGTAGGCGTATACTACGCTGGGCGCAGCCTCAGAGCGAGACGGTCAGTAATATGATCGTTGGCGGCTATGGAGCGTGGGCAGGGGACTACGCCGCCGCGGAAGCGACGATGCAACGCGTGTCGACAGCGATGGGACGTGAAGTAATGCACGGTCATTGCTTTTTTGATCACAACTGGGGATGGACGGCGATCGAGGGCGACCAAACATTGCTGAGTGCTTGGGGCGCCTGGATTGCAGCCAAGCCAGGACGTTCGGTATCGATCAGCGTGCCGCTGCTGCCATATTCTACAGACGGCGGTACGACACTAGAGCCTGCTCGCGGTGATTTTGCCGGTTTGGCAAATGGTGTGTATGATAGCCACTTTGCGACGCTGGGGCAAAACCTCGCTGCGAGCGCAGAGTGGAACACGGCAATACTGCGGCTTGGCTGGGAGTTCAATGGCTACAGTTGGCCGTGGTCGCCGACGCAAGATCGCACGAGCGGATCACTCGCGCAAGCGGTGGCTGACTGGAAAGTAGGGTTCACTCGGGCCGTGCAGGCAATTCGTTCGACGTGTCCGGGAGTTAAAATTATGTGGTGCCCGTCGCTCGGATATGATGCGTTGCCCGGCTACAGTCTCGAAAATCTCTATCCGGATGATGGCGCGGTGGATTATGTTGGGTTCGGCGCGTATGATTATAATCTCAACGTGACGGATTATAGCAATGATGTGGCCGGTAGGTTGCAGCGCTGGGAAGACAACTGGTCCAAACCTAACGGCTACGCTAATATGGTTGCGCTCGCATCAGCGCACGGCAAAGATCTAGCCCATGTCGAATGGGGGCTGTGGCCGCTCTCCTATCAGTCGCAACAGGGAGGCGGCGATGACAGCGTTTTTATAGAAAAAACAGCTGAATATTGTCGACAATACAACGTGAGGCTCTCTGTTTACAACAACTCAATTCCTGAGCATATGCTCGAGACGTATCACGATGCGCAGCTCGCCTACCAGGAGATATTCAACAGATATTTTGCATGAGACTTGCTGCGTCTCGCAGTGCGGCCAAACAAGAGACGCGCCATGCTATACTAGTGCAAAAGGTCATACGCAGGGGGAATTGTGACATTTGCTCGCAGACAGCAACGAGTGGGTAATGGGGCGCTGCCGGTTCGGGCAAGCCGCTTTGTCGTTGATTTTGCTGATCCGATCGCGTCGATCCAGCCGTGGTACGTCGGACTCGGCTGTAGTATGTACGGGCGGATAGCGACGACCAGCACCGAGCAGGCAGCGGCCGAACGTGCGCTTGATGCGCGTTATATGCGCTTGCCGGTCAAATGGGACGGTACGCAGGCAGTCTCAGCCGCGGCCGGCTCAGCGGCGACGCCGATCAAACCATTGGTCGATTTATATCGTTCGTGGGGGTACCACGTACACATTATCATCAGCGGGCGCGATGGGGATTTTGCAAACTATGTGTCAGGCGACGCAGCGGCCATTGTCGGTCAATTGGGAACGGACTCATCGATCGAATACAGCGGTCCGAATGAACCGTGGCTTGACGGCGCTACCACGCAAGACGTCATCGATCGCGGCATAGTGCTATACGATGAGCTGCAAACGGTCGCGGCTGGCAAGAAACTATGGGGTCCAGTGCACTACGCGTACGTTACTTCAGACTTGGAGGCGTATATGGACGGCATGGGTGCGGCGCGTATCGATGGCGTCGAGTATCACAACTATGCAATGGGTAGCACGGCGCTGGCGACGCAAGTTGCATTCGCACAGACCAGCCAGTACGAACAGCAGGTCGGTGCGTTGCGTCTAGCGGCGCAGCAGCGCGCGATTGATGACAACGTCGCGGTCAGCGAGCTCAATTTCAGCTGGCGCTCAAATGACGGTACGCCAGAAGAGATGGGCGGATTTGTCAGTCCAAAATCAGGTCAACTCATCAATGGACGCCTGTTTACCGCAGTCAACACGGTGTGGATGGCGAGCGCGATCGGCCATATTCTCGCAGCTGGCGGCCGAGCTATACCGTATGCCAATCAAAACCAGGCGCTCGGCATCATGGTCCAAAATGATTATACGGGCGATACTGGTGACGTACCGGGCGCCAATGGTGTGCAGCGCGCCAACTCATCGCCGATGCCAGCGTACTGGGGAATCGCCGCCTGGACGGGCGCTGGCGAGCCTGACCTCAGCGCAGAGCCGTCGGCGCAGACGGCTCGTTTCTCGCATTTCAACGACACAATGTATCGTACAGAACTCGCTACAGGCGACACGGACATCGAAGTGTTTGCGCTCAATAATGAATCGGGCGGCTACAATCTAGTGGCAATCAACAAGCACGAAACTAGCTCGTGCCGCCTCACGATCGAATTGTCCAACGCTACTGTGACGGTGTATGACGCGTGGATGAGCCGAGCTGGTGCATACCCAGCGGCTTTTACTGCTCCTCGAAAAGTCGCGACTGGACAGCCGATCACAGCGTCGACTATCACTCTCGCTCTCGACGCGTGTACTGTCTCAACGATCGTTTTGTCGTAGTGCGTGGCAGACGTCAATGCCCGCCGCTATTGACGTATGTATATGATTGGCTGCAGCGCAGGGTAGTCGAATCAGGGTCATTCCAATCCACGATCGGTGTCGCTGACGGACAATCAGCGGCCGATTCACCTTCGAAATAGGTATAGAGAGTGAAGCCATTGCTGTCGCCCCAGGCCTTGGCATATGGGCCGACGTATGAATTGGCTGGCAGGTGCTGGTCGGGTACGTCGCCGACGAGCTTGAGCTTGCTAGTGAGTGTGTTGTTGGTTTCTGGATAGCTTTCGGAGGGACTAGCCGACAAATAGTGGCCGCATCGGCCCTCAGGAAAATTGGTGCCGATACATTCGTTTGTGCCGGCGGCGAATCCAGGGTAATCTTTGTAGATGATTTTGTATTTGTCCAACATGGCGGCGATTTTTTCGGCCTCGACGACGCGCGCGTCGTTTTCGGCATCGCGCGACAATCCAATGTAGGTCACGCTAGTGATAAGGGCGATGATGCTGATCACGACCACAACGATGAGTGCCTCGATCAACGTGAAACCGCGATGATGTAGAGTATCCATGAGTTTACTATAGCACAAGCCTGATGTATGATAGAGACACAATGGTTTTTTCGAGACGAGTTCGGGCCAGCGCGCCAAAGAAAACGACGACGGGTGGCCCGTTTGAGGATGTGACAGCAGCCGAGCCGCCAGCTGGGTGGGAGAATTTTCAGCCGCTCGACGTGACAGCGGGCGGGTATTTCATTTTGCGCAACGATACTGATTATAAAGTCGTCAACCAGACCGCTAACGGCAACGTTCGCCTGCGCGGCGGTCATCGCGTCGTCGTTCGCGGGCTCACGGTCAATATCAACCGGCCCGATACGTGGAACAAAGAATCCGAATCCTTGACGACCGGTCTAGAATTGCAAGAAAACCCATATCCAGCCGACAACCCGCTCTCGGGCGGCAGCCCGCAGCCTGATCGGCAGTTTTATTGCGAAGGTATTTTGCTAGAGGGACCGCATCTGACGCAAGGGGTTCGCGTGGCGTGTCCGACAGCTGACGTGCACCTCGTCAATGTGCATGTGGCGGGCATTCGATTTCGTGATAGCGACCACCGCGATGGTACGCGCGGCAACAGGATCAATCACCCAGACTTGATCCAGACGTACGGCGGTGCGAAGACGCTGTCGCTTGATGGCTTCACGGGCTACTCATCGTATCAAGGGCTGTTTTTCAAAGAAGACAATACGATCGTCGGCGGCCCGATCAATCTGCGGCGCGTCGATGTGCACGGCACCGAAGTATTCGACGATGAGGGCAACGCCTACGCCGGGCATCGGATGATATGGAACTTTCGCGGGCAGCCAGTCACCGCTGTCAATGACAGTGTGTGGATTGATGGGCATGTGCGCAATGGTTGGCAGCCGCGGCCAAATGGCAGCACTAGTTTTTATCGGATCCGCTATTGGGATGGCAATCAATACCATTATGATCCTGCGCCGTCGCTTGCGACAGACGAAATGGCTATCAGGCCAACACCGACCAGCGTACAGACTGACGCGCTCGGCCGCTATGCTGTCGTGCCGACTGTTACTGGCGTGCTTCGTCTCGGCAGTCCGCCAGGCGGAGAGTTTGTCCCAGGTGCGCTGGTCGGCAACGGCTACGAGCGCTGAGATTTCTGGACGAATGTAGACTCGAGACGCTTATGCGGCGTCTCGAGTTTTTCGATGTGTTGTGCGGCGTTTCTTTTTGGTCTTTGGCGGTTTTGACGAATCGGCTGGCGTCTCGGCAACCAGATCGTTGGTCGAGTCGCGGCTGACAGCCTGCATGACATGGTAAGCGGCGATCGCGGCGACGGTACCAAGTGCGATACCTTCAAACACCAGGTCGTGGTTGATTGCCCAGGTGTAATTTCCAGCTCCTACCACCAGCGCGATGGCTGCCGGCATCAAATTTTCGTTTTTGTGAAAGTTGACGCGGTTTTCAACCCAAATGCGAGCGCCGAGTACAGCGATCAAACCGTACAGCACAGTCGTGACGCCGCCGAGCACCGACAATGGCATCGTCAAAATCAGCGCGCCAAACTTCGGTGACAGACCGAGTCCGATCGCCGTCAGCCCAGCTACCACATACGCGGCCGTTGAGTAAACCCGCGTGGCAGCCATGACGCCGATGTTTTCGGCATACGTCGTGGTACCAGAGCCGCCGAAAAATCCCGCCAGCATGGTGGCCGCGCCGTCGCCCATGTAGGCTTTGCCGAGCGATTTGTCGAGGTCTTCGCCGGTCATCTCGGCTACGGCTTTGACGTGGCCGGTATTCTCGGCGATCAATACTAGTACGACTGGTAGCATTAGCAGGATCGGCGCCCAGCTAAAGGCTGGCGTAGTGAACTCGGGCAGGCCGAACCACGCGGCGTCGTGTAGCGCCTGGACAGCTTTTGGATCGAGCGCTCCGGCCAGTGCTGCGGCGATCCAGCCGATCAGCACACCGAGAAAAATCGAGATACGGCTGGCGAAGCCTTTGGCCCAAGCGGCGATGAGCAAAATACTCATCACAGTGATCAGCGCGTAGATCGGATCGGCAAAAAAGTTCTCGCCAGCCACGCCGGCTAGATTGAGGCCGATCAATGCGACGATCGCGCCAGTAACGACTGGCGGCATCAAACGATTGATCCAGCCATGCCCGACGCGGTTGACGACGAGTCCGATAGCGAAGAGCAGGAAACCAGTTACCACGATACCAGCCAGCGCTGCTCCCATACCGCCGCCGGTTTTTGCTGCGATTACTGGACTGATGAACGCAAAGCTCGATCCCAGGTAGCTCGGGATTTTGTTGCGTGTGATGATCAAAAAAACGAGCGTGCCAACGCCCGAGAAGAAAATTGTTGTTGTCGGCGGGAATCCCGTCAATAGCGGAACCAAAAACGTCGCCCCAAACATGGCGACGATGTGTTGCATTCCGATTCCGATCGTTTGTAACCACGGCAGTCGTTCATCTGGCATAACGACACCGCCTGCAGGGACTTTTTCCCTGAGGCTCCATAGTTTCATACTTGTCCTCCTTTTTTTGAGTATGGATTACATACGTGTTGCCAATATCATACTATATGCTGGGTCGAGCGACCTGTAAAGTGCCGACAATGCTTGAGCTTTTGGCCGGGCAACGGTAGTATAGTGGTATGGGTCTGTATCATATACCAGGAGGATTGATGGCTGGTCGCGGCGGAAAAGCGTTTGTTTTGGCTGACATATACGATCGTACGCACATGCGGAGGAGGCGATAGACGATGGCGTTGTTTTCATTTCTCGATAATATCGTCGAGGGTATTGATGCACTCGAGAGGATGGCTACAAAAGCGACGACGACGCTCGAACAGGGCGCAGAAAAGGTCGAGACAGCGTCCAAAACACTCGATGCCAAAGTCTCGCGCGTCGCTGACCGTGTCGAGGCCGTCCCGACTACAATCGAACAGCGTGCCAATAGCATGACAGACAAGGTCGAACGCGCATCGCGTCTAGGCGGCTATGGCGGCGCGTCGTCGCATGCGTCAGTCAGCGCCCAAGACGATGCGCAGCCGCCCAAGACAACACAGCCGATTCATCCGCCGACTACGCCTTCGCCCAAGCCGCAGCCTGACCAGCCGCGTCCGGCGCAACGCAGTATCGATGGTATGCGGCCGCGTCGGATTTCGGTACCGCCGCGCCAGGGATGAGAGACGCGTATTAGCACTCTTGACGATAGAGTGCTAGCGCTCTATACTGATACAGATGAGTGAAAAACGAGACTACTACGAAGTCCTCGGCGTGAGCAAAAACGCCAGTGATGATGAGATCAAAAAAGCCTTTCGCAAACTTGCCGTCAAATATCACCCTGACAAAGACGGCGGCGACGAAACCAAATTCAAAGAAGCCAACGAAGCCTACGAAGTGCTCAAAGACAAACAAAAACGCCAGCGCTACGACCAATTCGGCCATGCCGGCGTCGGCGGCGCAGCTGGCGGCGGCAATCCGTTTGAAGGCTTCGGCGGCCAGAATGTTCATTTCGATTTCGGTGATGGCGGGCTCGGCGATATCTTTGGCCAGTTTTTTGGCGGCGGTTTCGGCGGCCAGGCGCAGCAGCGTCCACGACGCGGACGCGACGTCGAGACGACCGTGACGCTGAGTTTTGAAGAAGCAGTGTTTGGCACCGAAAAACAAGTCCAGATGAACATCGATATCGAATGCAGCCACTGCCACGGATCGAGTGTCGAGCCTGGTCACGAGATGAAAACGTGCGACACCTGCAAAGGCGCTGGCCAGCAGATGCGCGTTATGAACACCATGTTTGGCGCGATCCAGCAGGCGACTACCTGCGAAACCTGTCGCGGACGCGGCAAAGTCCCAGAAAAAGTCTGCAGCGTCTGCCACGGCAAAGGCACAGAACGACGCGAGCAAAAACTCACAGTCAAGATTCCCGCCGGTATCGACGACGGCTCAACGATGCGCCTGCGTGAGCGCGGCGAAGCGATCGGCGACGGCGCGCGCGGCGATCTCTATGTGCATATCCGTGTCAAAGCGCACAAAAAATTCATGCGCGAAGGCGACCTGATCTTATCCGAAGAGCACGTCTCGATGATCGATGCTGCGCTCGGCACCGAGATCGATGTCGAAACTGTCGACGGTGTCGTCACGATGAAAGTACCGGCTGGCACGCAGAGCGGCACCGACTTCAAACTGTCAAACCATGGTATCCCGCACATGCGAAATGATTCGCGCGGCGCCCATATCGTCTCCATCATCGTCGACACGCCGACCAAACTGAGCAAAAAACAAAAAGAGCTGCTCAAAGAGTTTGGGGCGCAGGCGAAAAAAAGCCTTTTTGGGTAACTGGGATCGGTGGCTGGCAGTCGGAGCCAGGACGATATTTACTCTAGACGCGATTTGACCGCTGCGACAAATGTCGCGAAGGATGCCGGTTTCATGCGGAGGTAGAGCTGCGGCTCGAAAAGCTCGGCTTCTATCAATACCGGTCGGTCGTCTTCGTCTGGCGCGACGTCGATTCTGGCGTAGAGCGGCAACGCCGCGTCAGCTGGCCAGCCGCGCTGTGCGGCTAGTTTGTCGATAGCTGTCATCACCTGCAGGCCGAGCGCTATCTCGTCATCCGTCGCGTCAGCCAGAGAAAGCTGTCCAGCCTGCGTACCCTTCAGATAACCGCCGCCTGGTGCGAGGATGACGCCTTTGTGTATGGCGTGCGAGAAAACGCCGTTGAAGAAGAGCAGGTTTTTTTCTCGGCCCTCTTGGACGCTGGCGAGGGCTGGCTGCACCATGACCAGTTTGTGCTCATCGAGGATTGATCGGCAAAGCTCGCATAGCGCAGCGCTCATCTCGCCAAAAAGACCGGTTTTTCGAGAGCTTGCCGAGATAGTCGGCTTGATAATGCAATTTTTGCCGCTTGCCAGGACTGTCTCGGCAGCCTCGAGCGACTGGTCGAGATGCGAGCAAAAGGCGGTTGGCGTACATCTCACGCCGGCCGCCTCTAGATCGCGCAGGTATTGTTTGTCAAAATTCCAGCGGATCAATTCCGGCGGATTGAATAGCCGAGTCGATTTGCTGACGGTATCAAGCCAATCGTGGAACTCATCGACCCTATCAGGATAATCCCAGGGCGAACGAATGATCAGCGCGTCAAACGATGACCAATCATGCGCCTCATGCCAGACGACGATCTCCGAGGCGACGCCGGCATCATTGAGTGCGCGGTCGATGCGGCCGATCTCGACGTCGCCGCCCCGCAAAAACGCGTCGTCGGTGCTGACGAGGCCGACTTTATGATTTCTAGTGTTCATGATGATTGATTATAGCGCTACGGAGGCGATTTGTGCCATAATAGGGGGCGGTGGTCTGGTGATATGAAAACAGCACTTAGAATCATACTGGTCCCCGTAATTTTCGTACTCAGTATACTGACGTTGTTTTTGGAATTTATATTCAACTCAATCTTTTTGCGGCTTCTGTCGCTGTTGATTATGATAGGAGCGATTGCGTGCTTTGTTGAAGGAATGGTGTTGCTCGGCTGGATTGCGCTGTTTGTCTCGTTTTTGCTCAGCCCATATGGTTTGCCGATGGCGAGCGCCGCGATCCTAGAGTTTGTCAAAAGATTGAAGGATAATTTGGAATCGGTCTGAGCATAGGCCGCGCTAGTTGTGTCGTGACGATTGAGTCAGGGGCGCAGCGGGTTCGGCGGTGAAGGTGGATGAGCGTAAAATATGAGGTAAAAGCGGGCGTAACGGTTGATTATTATATCGATATATTGTATTATTACGGTGTAAGCCGACTATAGCATTATATTATTTATGGAAAAGTTTTCATCTATCATCACAGTCACTGGCACCAAAGGCAAGACCACAGTTGTTCATGCTGTCGAGGATGTGCTGCGCCGCTTGGGGCAGAATACACTCAAGGTTGATACAACAGGTCATTTTGTGAATGGCGTACGGCGAAGCAGTCTAGAAGATTCCAAGCAAACGTGGCAACTGGTGCCAACGGTGTGCCCTGGCCGCTACTTGTGGGAGTTTCACGCCGACCCTGAACTCAAGCGAGATGGCGTCGCCGTGCTAGAAGCGGCGCTGGGCAGTAGTTCTGGATCTGGTTTGGGTTATCGGAAGCACAAAGTCGGGGTGTTTCTAAACGTGTTTGAGGACCATATCAATAGTAGCCCCAGGATCAGGAGCAAAGACGATATCGTGCAAGCAAAAGACTTTGTCTTTAGGTGGATTCGGGCAGACGGTTGGGCGGTGTTCAATGCCGATGACGAGTTTGTGGCCAAAGCCGTTGGTTCGATTCCTCACGGCGTGAATAAGCTTCCGGTTGGAGTTACCTTTTCACAGTTTGATATAGACAGCCACCTACGCGAGGGCGGCGTGGCGATTACAGTAGATAGTACTGGTCGCTATATCGTGCTAAAGCAGGGCAGCGAGACGACGGTACTGGCGGATGCGGCGGCTATTCCTTGGGCATTTGGCGGGTCGTTTATGCCATCAGTGTATAATCTGCTGGCTGCGGCTGGCGCACTATATGGATATTTTGACGGGCGTTTGCCCGAAACTATTCGCGAGGTTTTGGAGAGCGCGCGGCTTGATCGGTACGGCGGCCGCCTGACGCTGTTAAAAAACCGAGACAATGTCACTGTGCTGGCAGATTATGCGCACGAGAAAGTGTCGCTGGGGCGAGTTGGCGAGTTGGCGCGCACCATGACGAGCAAAGACGGGCAGGTGATCGGTGTGGTGCGTCTCGCGCATGATAGGACTGACCAGCTGATCCAGGATACGGCGCATGCCATAGCAGGTGCGTACGATCAGTTTGTTGTCTATGACAAGATTGACGGCTATTGGCGCAAGCCTACCCAGGCCAAAAACCGGAGATTCCCGCAGAAAACGGGGTATGTGTCAGACGTATTCGCGACTGCGCTGCGCTCCAAAAATCCGCGTGTCGAGCGAATCGTCAGGGAAGACCAGGCCATCCAAAAGGCTGCGGAGCTAGCGCGCCCGGGCGACGTAGTGGTTGTGATCGTAAACGATAGTATCGAGCGGTCGATAGGGTTTATCCAACAAGCCTTTAACGCGGAGTTTGTGTAGTGGCAAAGAACGATTTGTCTGTCATTGGCCGGAACGCTCGAGTCGATTTTGGCAAGCGTGCTATCGACGTTCCAGCAAAAATAGACACTGGCGCTGATAGTTCTGCAGTGTGGGCAAGTAATATCAGAGTAGACAAGAGCGGTGTTTTGAAGTTCTCGCTGTTTGGCGAAGGTTCGAGGTATTATAATGGCAAAGTCTTCAAGCGTACCGACTACTCAGCCGCCGTCGTCAAGAGTTCGTCTGGCCATAGGGAAGTGCGATATCGTACGCATTTTACCGTTAGGATTGGCGGCAAAAAAATTCGTGCATTGTTTAATCTATCTGAACGCTCACTGCACGAATACCCCGTCCTAATAGGTAGAAGGACGTTATCCGGCAAGTTTCTGGTTGATGTTAGCAAAGGCGACTTTGGCTTGTCTCGGTCAGATGCGACGACGAGCCTGAATGAGGAGCTAGTCAAAAACCCGCGTAAGTTCTACAGGAAATACCACAAAAAAGAGGAGGAAAAGTGAAAATAGCGATTTTGTCAAATGGCCCAGCCAACTACACGACCAAACGCCTCAGGGAAGAAGCTTTGTCGCGCGGTCATGAAGCGCATGTGATCAAATACAAGGATGCCTATACGGCGGTTGAGGCCAACAATAACCAAATTCGCTACCGCGGCAAAACGCTAGAGCATTTCGATGCGATTATCCCGCGCATAGCGCAGCGCTACACCAAATACGGTACGGCGATCGTTCGGCAGTTTGAGTCGCAAGGTTCGTTTAGCACCGCCGGTAGCCTGGCGATCAATCGCAGCCGCGACAAGCTACGAGCCTACCAGGTGCTGGCAAAAGCTGGCGTCGGCATACCGAAGACTGTGTTCGCGCGCGAATCGGCTAGTTTCGAAGATATCGTCGAACTGGCAGGCGGCGCGCCATTGATCATCAAAGTCGCCAAGGGCACGCATGGCAATGGCGTCGTGCTCGCAGAAACGCCAAAAGCGGCAAAAGCGGTAATGCAGGCTTTTTATGTCGAGGGCGTCAACTTTCTCGTCCAGGAATATGTCAAAGAGTCAGCTGGCGTGGATGTTCGCGTGTTGGTGGTAGGCGGCCGGATCGCTGCCAGTATCAAGCGGCAGAGCCTCGACGGTGATTTTCGTAGCAATACACACCAGGGTGGCGCCGGTGTGCCGGTCAAACTCAGCGACGAAGAACGCAAAACAGCCGTGAGGGCCGCCAGGGCGATGGGGCTGCCAATCTGCGGCGTCGACATGATGCGCTCAGAACGCGGTCCGCTCGTGCTCGAGGTCAACTCGAGCCCAAGTATCAAGACGCCAGAGCTCATCACTGGTCGAAATGTCGCCGAAAAAATCATCGAACACGTCGAGCTCAGCGCCAAACGTCGTCCCAAAAAAGACAGAATCGGCGCATAGGTTATAATAGGAAGTATGAGTTTTTTGATCGCTCTCGGACTGTATTTTGGCGTGCTGCTTTTGCTGTTTTTTGTCAGCAAACGGCATATTGGTATGCCGGCGCTCGGGCTGACGGCTGGTGCAGTATTGGCCAAACTATGGGCTGATGGCTTGACGCCGCTGGTGGCGGATATGGGCCTGCGGCTGGTCGTACCGCCGCTTCATAGTGTGGTTGCGGTCGTGCTGACGTTGTTACCAGCGCTGATAGTGATGCTGCGGGCAGCCAAAGCGCACTCGCTGTTGCATCAAATCTATAGCGCTGTTGTCTTTGCTGCTCTCGCGACGATGTTGACGTGGGGTGCGCTGGCCAACGCCGTGGTGCTCGATGACACCAGCAGGAGTCTCGTCGTCCAGCTGCAGCCGTATGATTCAGTGATCATCACGACGTGTATCGTGCTGGCGCTCGTCGATGTGGTCTATCATCGCAAGCAGCCAGCCGGCAAGCATAAGTGAAGTGATGAGATGACGATTGATTTTTCACCTCTGATGGTGTATAGTTCGGTGAGTACCACGCAGTACGGGTCCATAGCTCAGCTGGTTAGAGCACCTGCCTTTTAAGCAGGGTGTCCCGGGTTCAAGCCCCGGTGGACCCTCCAAGATAAAAACCCCACCTTCTGGTGGGGATTTTATCTTGGTGAAATGCTACGAGCTTGAACCGCGCGGACACCCCTTGGGGTGTTCCGGGTGAGGATTGCCGGGGGCAATCCGCAAGG
>PDWI01004298.1_pt1 | contig 19237 bp, 15 predicted proteins | sample 1430891 | NCBI WGS metagenome assembly PDWI01 (sample SAMN01162508, study PRJNA174530) | Oral metagenome, whole genome shotgun sequencing project. | biome: Marine environment; feature: Marine mammal; material: Swab sample of the gingival sulcus; isolation source: swab sample of gingival sulcus...
TGAGTTATCCATGCCCTCTTCTGAATCCAATTCATAGCCTGCACCAAACATGCCATTTTTAAAACGCACATCGTCAAAAATGAAAAATTCATTTTCAGGTCCAAAAAATGCCGTATCGGCAATCCCTGTTGAACGCAAGTAATCTTCAGCACGTTTTGCCAAGGTTCTTGGGTCACGAACATAGGCTTGCAAAGTCGCAGGCTCAATAATATCACAAGTGATATTTAGGGTTTTATCCTCAAAGAATGGGTCAATGAAAGCACTGGAAACATCGGGCATTAAGACCATATCTGATTCATTGATTGACTTCCAACCCTCAATAGACGAACCATCAAACATTTTACCGTTTTCAAAGAAGTCTTCATCAATCTGACTGACAGGAATGGTAAAATGGTGTTCCTTTCCCAGGGTGTCGGTAAAACGCAAGTCGATATATTTGATATCTTCTGATTCAATCTTTTCTAAAATTTCACTAAACATAGTTTTCTCCACAGGATCACTTTTATTAATTAACGGCACCATACTAATCTAAATTTTGTAATGATTAATAAAATTTTCCACCCAAGTCCATAACTTTTTTTTTGCAACTTATTTATTTAAAGTAACTAACAAAACTTATCACCCTGTTTATAAAACGAAAAATAACAATAATAAAACAATACTAGCCTATCGTAGAAAAAAAGCAGTACAATACGCAGATTAAAAATACTTTCACAGAAAATTTATCTTAATTTTATGAATAAATTAGAAATAAAAACCGTCATTCTACTGGCTGGAATTTACGCTTCTCGCATGTTGGGTCTATTTTTGATTTTCCCAACGTTTTCCCTATTAGCAAGAGGGTTAGAAAATGCCACACCGTTGAAAATTGGTTTAGCACTCGGTATTTATAGTCTTGCACAAGCCGTGTTACAAATACCAGCTGGTATGCTATCCGATATCATCGGACGCAAAAAAGTTTTATATGGCGGACTCACGCTGTTTTTGTTGGGTAGTATTTTGGCTGCTTTTGCCAAAGATATTGACACCATGATTATCGCCAGATTGTTACAGGGTTCCGGCGCCGTTTCTGCTGTTTGTCTTGCCTATATCGCAGATAGTGTTAGGGGTGAGCAACACGGTAAAGCCATGGCAATTATCGGCATGAGTATTGGTGCTTCATTTATCATTTCTTTTATGATTGGTTCCATGATTAACGGCTTAACAGGGTTGTTTATTATTATGGTCGCGCTTTCCACCTTAGCATTATTATTTGCCTATGCATTGCCTAAACCACCACAAAAACTCGCTGTTTTTGACCTTGCTGACTTTCTACGTGTGGCTAAAAATAGTCGTCTATTCTTGGTCAATATGCAAGTCGCGTTACTACATATGAGTTTATCGGCTAGTTTTTTCTTATTGCCCATTTTGCTAAAAAGCCATTTCCCCGATAGCAGTCGAGCAACCCTGTACGTTCTTCCTATTCTGCTGTCTTTTGTCTTTGCCATGCCACTTATCCGAAAAACACGAGATTCTGTTGCACAATTTTTACCTTGGCAATGGTTAGTGCTTAGTAGTGCGTTAATCCTCTTTTCAATATCTGAAACACTACAACAACAATGGTTATTTATGACAGTTGTTGGTATTTTCTTCTTTGCCTTTACTTATATTGAGGCCATGTTACCTACTCGATTATTTCAGTTAGCAAAAGAAACTTCACGTGGTGCAACCAGTGGTGTTTTCTCGGTTTATCAGTATAGTGGTAATTTTTTAGGTGGTTGGGTTGGTGCAAAACTCTATACGATTTATGCAACAAATGGTACAATTCAGTCTTCATTTTATGTTTTAGCGACACTAACACTACTCGTGGCAGCTATCACATTTTTTATTCAACGACAAACAAGAGAAAGGTAAAAACATGGCAAGTAGAGGTGTAAACAAAGCAATTATCGTTGGCAACTTAGGTAGTGATCCCGAAATGCGATATATGCCCAATGGCACTGCCGTGACAACAATTTCTGTCGCCACCAGTGAAACATGGACTGATAAACAAACGGGACAACCCCAAGAACGTACCGAATGGCACCGAATAGAAGCCTTTGGCAAATTGGCAGAAATTATGGGGCAATACCTGCGCAAAGGTTCGCAAGTCTATATCGAGGGTTCCATCCGCACAGACAAGTGGCAAGACCAAAGTGGACAAGATAGATACAGCACTAAAATCCGTGCCGACCAAATGCAAATGCTAGGTTCTCGCCAAGGTGGTACTGCAGAATTTAATCAGGCCCCTCAGGCTAATGCCGCTCCGCAAGCTGCACAACAAAACACCCAAGCACCTAATCAGTTTGAAAAGAAAAAGTTTGAAACACCACAAATTGATAATGACGATGACTTCGGTGATGACATACCCTTCTAAGATATATAACGTCAGAATGACGGTACCAAAATCTGCTTTTGGTACCGTCATTTTCATTGCCCCACTATAGTCCTATAGATTTAATTTGTACAATAATTGTTTTACCCACAATCAATTCTAATTCACAGCTCTTTGTATAATTTGTGCTAAAGCCACTGCTTTTCTAAGACAAATAAAGTGATTAAAAAATCACAACTATTTTTCATGGCAAAAACTTTTTTGTACCTTCATCGAGAAAATCTTGCATTGCATCGCTAACCGCCCAATATAAATCAATGGCCTGTTGCCCACTTTTAGTCACTACTGAACCTCCTCCTCCTTTACCGCCAGTCGTTTTCTCAACAACAGGCGTTTTACTGTGCCGATTCATAGAATCCACCAGCCTCCACGCATGACGATAAGACATCTGCATCGACCGGGCAGCAGCACTAATGGAACCAAGCGTTTTAATACGCTCTAATAAAATAACCCGGCCATATCCAAGAAATGTACCTTCTTCTCCTTCTATCCAAACCCTGCCGCGCAAGTGATAGGTTCTACGTCGTTCTTTATCGTTAGTTACCGTCATTCTGAACCAGCCATATGATTAACGTGAAGCTATAAATATTTACAACAAATCAAGCTTATTTATTTACCCACCATTATTAAAATTTCTAAATACCTTTTTCGTTATGCTTTTCAGAATATATCGAAAGTGTTTACTTCGCAAATGATATCGCCTTAATTTAATTGAATATTACTATTTTACATTTTGTTATCAAAGAACAACTTAATTGTCAAAAAAATACAACTAATTGAAAATAAATAAAAATAAATAACAAAAGCCCATAACAAACTAACCATAGAATAATTAAAAAATAATCCTGACAAAAGCGTAGGGAAATAATGGCTTGTCTATATTAAAACAGAGGTATAATCTCATGAGTAGTGCGGGTTATTTTATTAATTTTTCTTCTAAATCCAAGAGGTTATTATGCAACAACGAAGTATAGCAGCACCAACGGCTAGAAAAGAGTGGAAGAATTTTCTTTTGCTGGCGCTTATTGGCTTGCCAATCGTGACGTTGGGCTTGATTTGTGCTTATGGTTTTGTCGTTTGGTTTGGTCAAATTCTCTTTTGGGGACCACCAAGTTAGGTGGTATTAATACAGTAACGAGTTAATATAAAAATAATTTAATAAAATAGGGGCACGAATTGAAACTTTTACGAAACTTAATCGACTTATTTACCCGACCGGCGGCTAAAATTGGGTTGGGTATTCTGGTTACTGGCGGGTTTATTGCCGGTGTGGCATTTTGGGTGGCATTTGAAAAGGGGTTGGAAATGACCAACCAAGAGGAGTTTTGTCTTTCTTGTCATACCATGAAAGATAACTTATTACCTGAACTACAAAAAACCGTGCACTGGCAAAACCGCACGGGGGTTCGTGCTCATTGTCCTGACTGCCATGTTCCGCATGATTTTACTGATAAAATTGCCCGTAAAATGCAAGCCTCACGCGAAGTGTGGGGGCAAATTATCGGCACGATTGATACCCGCGAACAGTTTAAAAACCATCGTATCGTGTTGGCACAACGCGAGTGGAAACGCTTTAAGGCAAATAATTCCAAAGAATGCCGCAACTGTCATGACTATGATAGTATGGACTTTTCTAAAATGCGGGTTACTTCACAGGTAATGATGCGGCGTGCAGCGGAGCGTGATGCTAGTTGTGTCGATTGTCACAAGGGAATTGCCCACCAATTACCGGATATCAAAGGTGCACACAACCCTGCCTTTGATACGCTGATGTCAGAAGCAGCCAGTACCAGTATTCAAACCGGTGATGCCTATTACAGCGTCGTGCCCCAGCAAATTTATGCCGATGAGGGCTTGAGCAAGGCCATTGGCTCGATTGAGGTATCGACAGCAGTTAAAGTCTTGCAAAGTAAACCTGAAGCGACTGAAATTGAGTTAGAAATGTGGCGTAAAAATAAAGGTTATGGACGTGTTTGGTACGGTCATTTTGGACTCAATATTACCGATGCCATTCTAAGCAAAGAAATTTCCCGCGATGAGAAGTTAATCACCGTGTTGGAAACCAAAACCGATGATTTAACCGGTCTGGAATGGCAGAAAGTCAAAACCACTGCGTGGATAAAAGAAGGTACGTTAATGGGTAGTATTGAACCCATCTGGGATATTGCTAAAACCAGTTATCAGCAAAGCTGCAGTGTTTGTCACCGTCAACCAAATCCGGCAGGGCACGATGCCAACCAATGGCCGGGGTTATTTGCCGGTATGGTTGGATTTACCAGTATGGATAACGATACCTCCAAATTGGTATTAAAGTACTTACAAATACACTCATCTGACTTTGTCAAGGGTGCACATGGTGGTGGTTCGCCAGAAAATACGTTACAGCAGGCCAGACCGTAATCAGGGTTATTGAGGATTAAGATGATGAAAAAGACAAGACGTGAATTTTTAAGCGGCCTAGCTACTTTGACCGCTGGTGTGGCGGCTGCCCCCAGTCTGTTATTAAACCCCAGCGTGGTTAAAGCAGCAGAAGGTAGCAATAATAAACTGGAGACTTGGAAGATTTCCGGAGCGCACTGGGGCGCTTTTAGAGCTAAGGTCGTCGGTGATAAGGTCGTTGAAATTAAACCGTTCGAGGAGGATAAGTACCCAAGCGATATTCTCAAAGGCACGATGGGAGTAATTTACAGCCCGTCGCGGGTGCGCTATCCGATGGTGCGTCTGGATTGGTTTAAAAATCGTCATAAAAGCAATACCGCTGAGCGGGGCGATAATCGTTTTATCCGCGTTAGTTGGGAGCAAGCCCTAGATCTTGTTTATGAAGAATTAGAACGCATCCAAACGGATTACGGCCCGTGGGCCTTGCATACTTCGTTGGTGGGATGGCGTTCGGTTGGGCAAGTCCACAGTTGCGGCAACCACATGCTGCGTGCAGTAGGTATGCATGGTAAAAGCGTAGGAACCGCCGGGGACTATTCAACTGGTGCCGGCCAAACCATTTTACCCTATGTACTGGGCTCAACGGAAGTTTATTCGCAGGGCACCTCGTGGGAGATTATTCTCGACCAAACAAAGCTGATTGTTCTGTGGGCAAATGACCCGATAAAGAATTTACAAAACGGCTGGAATACGGAATCACACGAAAGTTATGCGTATTTTTCAAAACTTAAAGAAAAAGTGGCCGATAAGTCTATCCGTATTATTTGCGTTGACCCGGTCAAGAGTAAAACGTTGAACTATTTGGGTTGTGAGCACCGCTATATTAATCCGCAAACCGACGTGGCAATGTTACTGGCAATGGCTCACACTTTAGTTAAAGAAAAGCTTTATGATAAGGCGTTCTTGGATACTTATACTATTGGATTTGAAAAATTTGTGCCTTATCTAAAAGGTGAAACTGTCGATATGGTGGAAAAAACACCGGAATGGGCAGAGGCTATTTGTGGTGTGCCCGCCGAAGATATTCGCCAGTTAGCTCGCGATATGGCAAAGCAACGCACACAAATTATGGTTGGTTGGGCTGTACAACGTCAGCAGCATGGTGAGCAGCCCTACTTTATGACGGCGGTTTTTGCTGCTTTATTAGGGCAAATTGGCTTACCCGGTGGTGGTATTAGTTACTCACATCACTATAGTTCCGTTGGTGTACCCAGTACCGGAGCAACGGTTCCCGGAGCCTTCCCGTTGAATTTGGATACAGGCCGTAAGCCAAAGTACGATAAGGGTGATTTTAAAGGTTATAGTTCAGTCATTCCAGTAACTCGTGCCATTGATGCCCTACTTGAACCTGGTAAGGAAATTGACTTTAATGGCCACAAAGTCATCTTGCCACCTTATAAGATGGTGATGTTTACGGGTTGTAATCAGTGGCATAGACAACAGCAGCACAACAAGATGAAAAAGGCTTACCAAAACGTGCAAACTATTGTTACCACAGACTATAACTGGACGGCGACTTGTCGTTTCTCTGATATTGTTTTGCCGGCGTGTACACCATATGAACGTGATGATTTTGACGTTTACGGTTCGTATAGTAATAGTGGTATCATTGCTATGCAAAAACTTATCGACCCACTGTATCACTCTCGTACTGACTTTGATATCTGGTATGAGTTTTGTCGTCGTATGCATCGTGAAATGGAATACTCTCGCGGCATGACATCACAACAATGGCTAAGGCACCTCTATGATGAGTGTCGGGCGGCTAACTTAAAAAATGATTTCTTTATGCCTGAATTTGATGAATTCTGGAAGACGGGCTTTGTTCGTTTCAAACGTGGCAAGCCGTGGGTTCGCCACGCAGCATTCCGTGAAGACCCTGAAGTCAATGCTTTAGGCACACCTTCGGGATTTATTGAAATTTATAGTCGTAAGTTGGAACGTTACGGCTATAAAGACTGTATTGGTCATCCAATCTGGATAGAAAAAGCCGAACGCTCGCACGGCGGGCCAAAGTCAGATACTTTCCCGTTGTGGTTGCAGTCGGTTCACCCCGACACGCGTCTGCACTCACAAACCTGTGAATCAGAAGAACGCCGAGCCACTTATACTATTCAAGGTCGTGAACCGATGTATATCGGTCCCGAAGAAGCAGAGAAACGCGGTATTAAGCACGGTGATTTGGTCAGGGTGTTTAATGATCGTGGACAGCTTATCGCAGGCGCTCATATATCTGATAATTTCCCTGTCGGTGTTGTTCGTATTCAAGAAGGTGCATGGTATGGTCCAACCGGCCCGGAAATTGGTGCCATTGACACTTATGGTGATCCCAATACCGTCACTCTAGACATTGGTAGTTCACAATTAGCTCAAGCGGTTAGTGCCAACACTTGTTTAGTTCAAGTGGAAAAGTTTGTTGGGAAAGCACCAGCAGTCACATCATTCGGTGGGCCAACGCAGGTTGATATTGAAGGAAACCCGGTCAAGGAGAGTTAGTTCATCATGTCATTAATTACGACATGGGTGCCCGTTTTTAAAGAGCGAGCGACCATTTATCATTGGTTTTCAGGATTATTTGCTGAGGAACTCAGCGAGAAGCAGTTTTCTGCTTATCAAAAAAAAGAAAGCCATGCATGGTTAAACACCTTCAAATCCATTGGGTTAGATGACGAAATACAACGGTTAAAAACAGCAATTAACCAATGGCAAGAAAAAGCCTTAACACCTATTGATTTACGCGCAGATTTTGCTGAGTTATTTTTGCTAGATACTAAAGTAGCTGCGATTCCCTACGCCTCATTTTACTTGGAAGAAGGTGGACTACTCTACGGAAAAATGGAATCACAAATGCGATATTTTCTTTCACAGAATCAGTTACAAATACAATCTGATTTTAAAGAACCTGCTGATCACATCTCTGTTTATCTGGCATTATTAAGCACATGGACAACAAATTGCTTGGAAAACAAGACCATTGAAACAACGACTAACGAACAGTTAGACTTTCTCCAACAAGCACTAATAACATGGTTACCCCAGTTTGTTGAGAGATGCCAATCTGTTCATGCTGATAGTGATTTTTATGCTGCTTTGGCACAATTGCTATTGGCTTTTGTTGAAGCGGATATCGACTATCTACAGCAGCTTTCTGATGAAATACAAGTAAAGCAACTAAAAACCTAAGCAAAAATATCGCCTAAAGGTGAGTCAGTGAAAAAGAAAAACATTATTATCGCATGGGTACTTGGTGTACCCGCTGTCGCCATTTTCATTTTTATGCTATTGAGTATTATTTTCTATCAAGAGCCTGGTGAGCGATTTCAGAATGACGGTAATGTTGCTGAGCTATTGCGTGAGGTTGAGAAATTAGAACAGGATTTAAAAAAAGATCCTAAGCAACTCCATAAACAGCGGCTTCTTGCACACAGTTATCAAGTCATGGGGCGTTACCCGGAAGCTATTGCAGCTTATGGAAGAGCATGGAAATTAGTAGAAAAATCCCCCGATGATTTAGTCCGTTTTGCCGAAGCGCTATATCGACAAAAAGGCAACCAATTCACAGGCAAACCTCTTGAATTACTTAATCAAGCACTGAATTTAAACGGCCAACACATTAATGGATTAATATTGCATGGCACAGCAATGTTACAACAAAAGAATAATGTTCAAGCAGTTAAAGACTGGACACTGGCAAACTCATTGCTACCCGACAATGATGCTCGTAAGGCAGAGTTGCAAAAAATGATAAAACAAATGCCTTAGTCAAAAACCAATACCGTCATTCTTTCATCTATAGTGCCTACTTGTAGTTATGAATGACAGAATGACGGTACCAATATCGCTATAACCGACTCGTTAATCTTTCCAAAATTTATTCTTAGCTGTTTTACCGATACCGGGATTTAGGCTATTGGTTGGGTCATTTTGTTTATAAAATGATGCGAGTGCAGATTTAGCGTAATATTGTTGTCCGACGTTATGCTCAGCAGGATATTCCGCCCCTTTTTCGTCAAAAAACTCAAGGAGTCTATCTTTGACCATTGCTGCATCAATACCTTTTTTGACAATGTAATCTTGGTGCATCACATGACAGAGGAAATGACCACAGTAGAGTTTCTCCTCAATCATTGCATCTAATTCAGGTGGTAAACGCTCAAACCATTCTTTCTCATTGCGACGCAAAGCAATATCCAATGCCATAATATCGCCGAATTTTTTATGATGCATGGCATGGTAGCGTTTTGCCGCACCACCTGCAACAAAACGATGTAAAAAGGCGGCTTCAGCTTCATCTTTGGTACATTCGTAAAAATCACCTTCATTCTTACTGAAGAATTTCGTTAAATGAGCTCTTGCCTCTTCTACACCATCGTTCGACATATGTAAAATCAAGTGATGTTCATATTTTTCACGATAATCCCGCATTCGCTTTGGCAAATGATCTGGGAAAACAGATACTACTGCTTGTAACAATTTGTCAGCCATGTACTTGGGCATAAAGGGAATTTTTGCACACCACCGATCCACTTTATTTTTTAAGACAAATAATTTAGGCATACTGTGGCTGCCCAAGCGTTTAATAATCAAAAACGAGTCCTTGCCGTATTTATCGCAAGCATCAAAATAATTTCGATGAATATACTCTCCCGATACGGGCAAATTTTTAAATGAGGATAAAATATGGTTTCGCAAATGGCTCAACACCTCAGTTTGATTACTGCCGATATAAAAGACTTGCTCTTTTTTGGGTTTAGGGAAGGTATCCAAACGTACGGCAAAGACAATTAATTTTCCTGCACAACCAGAGGCTTCATAGAGTTTTCGTTCATCATTATTAAAGCGAGAAGGCGTATCGGCATCTACATCGCGAATACGCTTTTGATAATCTTGATCTGAAGCAAATTTTTCAGGGTTTTGTATATCACTGTCTTGGTAGCTAGCAGAAGAGAGTCTCTCAAGCATAGCCTCAGGCTCGTCACCCAAATCCACACCTAAATGGTTAACCAACACCAACTGCTGATTTTCATCAATGCGAGCATACAATGCCATTTCAGTGTAAGCCGGTCCTCGCTGCACTAACGCGCCACCCGAGTTATTGCAAACACCACCAACAATAGATGCTCCAATACACGATGAACCAATCACCGAATGTGGCTCACGACCATATTTTTCAAGCTCATCTTCCAATTCATACAAACGACTACCCGGGAAAGCCAAAACTTGCTTACCATCATTAATCACTTGAATATCATTAATTTTAACAGTACTGATAATCACAACATCACGGTCATAATCACCAAATGGTGTAGACCCCCCCGTTAGCCCTGTATTTGCTGCTTGCACAATCATAATAATATCGTGCTCTACACAGCACTGAGCAACTCTCCATAATTCAACCAAAGAACTCGGCACAATAACTGCTAAAGCTTCACCACCACCAAAGCGGAAACCTTTGCAATAATTTTCCGTTTTCTTTTTATCCGTAATGACGGCTTTCTCACTGGTGGCCTTTTTTAAAGCCTCAATCACCTGCTGTTTATGATTTTGCATCATTGCCCCCTTTTATATTTAATTTCTAAAATTACTATCAGCATTAGAATGACGGCACTAAAAGTTAAAATTTGCAAACTAAGTACCGTCATTCTACTAATTCATCTTATGACTTAATTAATGTTTGAAGTGACGTACTCCTGTAAATATCATCGCAATACCATGTTCATCCGCTGCGGCAATCACTTCATCATCTCGCATCGAACCACCTGGTTGAATAACCGCTGTCGCCCCGTGTTTAGCCGCATTATCTAAGCCGTCACGGAAAGGGAAAAAGGCATCACTCGCTAAAGCCGAACCTTGTAAATCCAAGCCCTGCTCATTCGCCTTAATACTACCAATCAGTGAAGAATGTACTCGACTGGTCTGCCCACAACCAATACCAACGGTCATTTTATCTTTGGCAAAAACTATCGCATTGGATTTAATGTGTTTAACTGTTTTCCACGCAAACAATAAATCGTGCAATTCTGCTGCCGTTGGTTCTCTCTGCGTAACCACTTGAAAATCTTCAGTCACCAAACCTTTTTCATCAGCTGACTGTACCAATAAACCGCCGGAAATTCTATGTAACACGCTGACATTCTCAGGCTGTTGATAACCCTCACCTAAGGCCATCACACGAACATTGGGTTTATCGGCCAAAACAACCAAGGCTTCACTACTGATAACAGGGGCAATAATGACTTCCACAAACTGGCGTTTGATAATTTCTTTTGCCGTTGTCACATCTAGCGGACGATTAAAGGCAATAATGCCGCCAAACGCCGAAGTTGGATCACAGGCATAAGCCCGATTATAGGCATCAAGCAAAGTATCCCCCTCAGCAACCCCGCAAGGATTGGCATGTTTCACAATTACACAAGCCAACTCATCATATTCATAAACGGTCGCAACCGCCGCATCCGCATCCGCAAGATTATTGTAAGAAAGTGGTTTTCCCTGCAAAAGCTGAGCGGTAGCAACCCCTACTTCCTCACTTTGTAAAGGCACATAAAGCCCCGCACTTTGATGAGGATTTTCACCATACCGCAAACTTTGTTTTTTGCGGTAAGCAGAAATAATCATTTCCGGATTACCGTCATTCTCGGTATCACCTCTTTGTTGATTCATCAAATAATCAGCTATTTGAGCATCGTACTGAGCCGTATGCGAATACACTTTTGTCGCTAGACGCTGACGAGTCTGATAAGATAAAGTGCCTGATTGTGACTTCAGCTCTCGCAAAACCTCGTTGTAATCCGTAGGGTCAGTCAACACAGCAACACGCTGATGGTTTTTGGCACCTGCCCGCAACATCGCAGGACCACCAATATCGATATTTTCTACCGCATCATCATAAGTACAATTAGGCTTGGCGATAGTTTGTGCAAACGGATATAAATTGACAACCAACATGTCAATCGGCAAAATCCCCTGCTCTATCATAACTTTCTCATCCGTACCCAATCGGCCGAGTAAACCACCGTGAACTTTAGGATGTAGGGTTTTAACACGCCCACCCATAATTTCAGGAAAGCCCGTGTAGTCTTCAACTTTTGTCACAGAAATTCCTGCCTCAATAAGCGCTTTGGCCGTACCTCCCGTTGATAAAATTTCAACACCCAAGTCAACAAGTCCCTGTGCAAAAGTAATAAGATTTGTTTTATCTGAAACACTAACTATAGCCCGTTTTACCGCAATATTACTCATGAAATACACCCGTCTAAATATTTTTATTACCAACCGCTTGTAGGATAACACGTCGCTCTAATTCTGGCTAGTCTCACAATGGCTCAAAATGACGGTAATAAAACGGATTAAATGGCGTTAAATGACAAAAATTAATAGGACAATATAACAATAAAATTAAATAAACAAATTCTATGCCGTAATCAGTAATATTTTGGTACACTATACGCTTGTTTAATCAATGTAACTAGATGGCTGATTTCGCATGAAGCGTACGACGACTCTACTACTATTTCTTCCTGTTATCATTGGAACCAAAGCCTGGGCCGAACCTAAGTGTCAAGTTGATAGTTTGGAACATTTCACAAAGGAAATTCCACAAACGGATGAGCTAACCCATATTGATGCCAATGATGCCGTTGTCACTAAAGAAGAAGCGCGTTTCAAAGGAGAAGTCATCGCCAAACGTGGTGATGAAGTTTTTTATGCAGAAAGCATCAACTATGACCGCATTAATGAGGTTGTCAATTCACCATCAAAAATCACTTACGGTCGCCCCAATTTTGCTTTCAAAGCCGATAAAGCCAATTACTCATTAAAAACTACCCAAGGTGAGTTTAAAAACATTGAATATCTTATCGGTAACCGCAATGCTAATGGTTCAGCCCAAGAATTAAAAATAAACCGCAAAAATAAGGTAGAAGATTTTAAACAAGCCACCTACACCACTTGTGCCCGAGAAAATCCAAGCTGGTTTCTAAAGGCTAAAGAACTGCATTTAGATCATAACAGTGATATGGGTGTTGCCAAACACACTACTTTTCATGTTGCCGATGTACCCGTTTTATATTTACCTTATTTTAGTTTCCCATTAACGGATGCGAGAAAAACGGGCTTTTTATTCCCCACAGCTAAACTAAGTAGTGACAAGGGCTTCGAAGTCACGACACCATTTTATCTCAATATTTCTCCTAACCAAGATGCAACATTCTATCCTCGCCTAATGACTAGGAGAGGGCTGTTATTAGGAGCCGAATACCGTTATCTTTTACCTGATCTAAACGGTAGATTTGCGGGAACTTATATCTCCAAAGACAAAAAAACAGGCGATAAGAGATGGTCGTTTAACACCCAACACGTTTACCAACCAAATGCTCGCCTAAAAATTACCACAGATTACCAACGAGTTTCTGATAAAGATTATGTCCATGACTACAGAAACACATTGGATTTAAGCAGTGATAACTACCTAAAAAGTCATATTACCGCCGATTATTCATTATCACCCAATTATCGAATACAAGGAAAAGTTCAGCAATATCAAGTTGCCAACAAAAAATATAAAAAAGCCAGTAGACCTTATACTATTTTGCCAAGCATTAGTGGCAGGGGACGATGGTCATTGGGTGATAACTTTACCTTATCTTCCGGCACAGAACTAACAAATTTCAAAAAAGATGATTTTGTTTCAGGTTTGCGTTTAAACCAGGAATTAGCATTATCTTACTTATTCAGAAATAGCTACGCTTTTGTAAAACCACAAGCTAAATATCGTCTAACTTACTACGCATTAAAAGACCAAAGCCCAAATAAAGATGATCATATTTTACGTTCTCTTCCCAGTTTTAGCTTAGACACGGGGCTTTATTTTGACCGTCAAACAAGCTGGCTCGGTTATGATAATGTTTCGCAGTCTTTAGAACCTAGACTTTATTACCTTTATACGCCTTATAAAGATCAAAGCGATATACCCGATTTTGATACTTCACTGATTAACACTTCTTACAGCTCGATGTTTTTAGATAATCGTTTTACCGGCAAAGACCGCATTGGCGACACAAACCAATTAACAACTGCATTAACAAGCACTTATACTGATAATGATACCGGTAAAGAATTAGCCCATTTTGCTATTGGACAAATACAATACTTCAAAGACCGCCGCGTTTCACTGAATAATAGCATTGCTGATGCTTCTCGTTCGAATATTTTTGCTTCAGCCCGTATTCGTGCATCTGATAGACTGAGTTTTACAGGGTTTGCAACGCGTGACACCAAAACACAACACACCATTAAATCTTCCTTAGGTGCAACTTATAAAAAATCATCAGATAAAGCACTACGTTTATCACATGTCTATGATGAAGATGACTATAAACAAGTTGATTTTGCCGGCGTTTGGCGTTTAAACGATAATTGGCGGAGTTTCTGGCGTTGGAACTACTCTTTGCGTTACAATAAGACATCCGATGCAGTAGCAGGTGTAGAGTTTGCCGATTGTTGTTGGGGTGTTCGCCTAGTCGCCCGTCATCATCGCAGTGACTTGACACCAAAAGGTAAACCCGAAAATTCTTTTTATGTTGAATTTATTTTAAACGGCTTAGGTAATGTTGGTAATGATACCAGCGAGATGCTCAATGGCATTATCCCAAGCTACAACCCTATTAGTTATGAAGGTAAATAGCTCTATGAAAAAATTAGCATTGTTATTAAGTTTAGGATTGTTCAATGCCACGCTGGCACAGCAAACTATTTCTGATTTACAATTTGGTCCTAAAAATGAGCCTATAGGCAACCGTCTTGATCGTATTGTCGCTATTGCCGACAATGCCACGATTACAGAAAAGGAGCTCCGTACTTTCCCAAAAGCTAATCGAGAAGCCGCCCTACAAACGCTAATTATGAAAAAGTTATTGATGCAAGCGGCTCAAAAGCAAAATATTAGTGTAAGTGAAAGCGAGCTTGCACTTGCTTTAAAACAAAGTCCTAAGAAATTTTCCAAGCAGGCGATGTATGAGAAATTACTTATAGGAAAACTGCAGCAAAATATTGCCCGACAAACTGTTAATGTTTCTAACCTAGAAGTTGCAGACCTCGTTGATAAACAACTAAAAAACATCAATGATAAAGTACATTTGACCGACTTACTAATCCGTATTCCAACCGTAGCTAATCAAGAAACCTTAGCCAAGCTACAACAAAAAGCTGAAAATATTATGCGTCAATTGAAAAATCAATCTGCCAACAGTGTTGCTGCGAAATACGACGATGTAAAGTTTAACGATTTAGGCTGGGTAGAATTGGGTAGAATTCCCGCAACTTTTTCCCAAGTTTTAGTCGATTTACCGGTCAATGAATATGCAACACCAATCGTTGATAATGACGGCATTCATATTTTAAAAATTCTCGCTAAAAAAGCTGATAATAATAAATACCCTGTTATTCCACAGACCAAAGTTTCACATATCCTAATTAATGATACAGGTAACCCAAATGCTGAAAAGTTAACATTACAGCTTTATCAAAAACTAAAACAGGGAGCTGACTTTGCCAGTTTAGCAAAAAATTACTCTCAAGACCGAGGCTCTGCTCCCAGTGGTGGTAGCTTGGGTTGGGCGGTACCTGGACAAATGGTGCCAGAGTTTGAAGATATGATGAATAAAACAGCCGTTGGAAAAATCAGCTCACCCTTTAGAAGCAAATTTGGTTTTCATATTCTAAAAGTCGAAGGACGTAAAAATATGCAAATGAAAACACGTCAAGCTTTAGAGCAACAAGCACGAGCTTCACTATTTCAAAAACGAGCGTCTGAAGAATGGGGACGCTGGTTACAGCAGCTACGTGAAGAAGCCTATGTCAAGATTTACAAGTAATCAGCAAGTTAATGTGCATTAACTTATGCGTAAGCCACTGATACTGACAACGGGTGAACCGGCGGGTATTGGCCCTGATTTATGTATTCAGCTTGCTGAAGAGCTTATTTCTCAGCCCGTTGTCTTGTGTGCCGACATTGGACTGTTGCAAGAGAGAGCAAAACAGCACCATAAAAATATCGCCTTTCATCACGAAAATACACTTACTGATAACCCTAACAGTCTACCTGTGAGGCATATTCCGTTGAGAATGACGGTACAAACTGGGCAATTATCTGTTGCCAATGCTGAATATGTTTTAGAGATGCTTGGCGTTGCCGCTAAAGAAACTTTAGCAGGTCATTACAGTGGTATTGTTACTGCTCCTATCCACAAGGGCATTATTTGCGATAGCGGTGTACATTTTAGTGGCCATACAGAGTTTTTTGCCGAACGGACTCAAGCCCAATTACCCGTTATGGTTCTAGCAACAGAAACTTTACGCGTCGGGCTTATCACAACACACCTGCCTTTAGCAAAAGTCCCTGCCGCCATTACAGAAAAACGTCTGACAGAAACACTAACGATTATTCACAATGATTTACGAAATTATTTAGGGCGAGTTCCCCGTGTCGGTATCTGCGGATTAAATCCCCATGCAGGTGAGGGTGGACATATGGGCAAAGAAGAAATTACTGTAATTAATCCAACACTGGAAAAACTACGTCAGCAGGGGTTAAACCTCTCCGAAGCTTTACCTGCAGATACTATCTTTGTTCCCCATCATGCCAAACAATTTGATATCATTGTTGCTATGTACCACGACCAAGGTTTGTCCGTTATTAAATCTCAGGGATTTGGGCATTGTGTTAATCTCACGTTGGGGTTACCCATTATTCGCACCTCAGTTGACCACGGTACGGCACTGGATTTAGCAGGTACAGATAAAGCGAGTCCAAGCAGTTTGAAATATGCAATTGATATTGCTAAACGCATGGTTGAACAACGAATTACCTAGAAAAATCTGGTAGATAAGACTTTTCTATCTTACCAAAAAAGAGAAAAACCAATAATCAAAAATGGCATATAAAAAAAATAAAAAACGTAATGAAGTACGAGCCAACAAGAAGTTAGGTCAGCACTTTCTTACCGACAGTGGCATTATTGCCCGTATCGTTGATGCCATCAATCCACAAAAAGGGGAAAATCTGCTTGAAATTGGACCTGGTCTCGGTGCAATTACACTACCCGTACTAGCGGAATGTCAAAAACTAACTGCTATCGAATTAGACCGCCGCGTCATCCCCATTTTAAAAGAAAAATCTCAACCTCTGGGGCAGCTAGATATTATCGAACAAGACGTATTAGATGTCGATTACTCTACACTGATGCAAACGGAAACTTGGCGGGCATTTGGTAATCTTCCTTACAATATTTCTACACCCATTTTATTTACCTTATCAGCGGTTTCGAATATAAAGAACATGGTTTTCATGCTACAAAAAGAAGTCGTGGATAGAATGGTAGCTTTACCCGGTGAAAAAAATTATGGCCGACTTTCCGTCATGTTACAACTTCATCATGATGTTTACCCTTTATTTGATGTCCCCCCCGAATCATTTTCGCCGCCACCGAGAGTGACCTCGGCAATGGTTGGCTTACAAAGACTAGATAACCCTCGTTGGAAAGTTAATGACGAGGCCTGTTTTGCCAAAGTTGTCAAACAAGCTTTCTCCATGCGTCGAAAAACGCTGAAAAATACCCTTAAACCAATTATTAGCGGAGCAGAACTCGAAGCCCTTGGCATTGATACTAGCCGACGTGCTGAAGCCTTAGATGGTGAAGTTTTTGCCTCAATTAGCAATTACCTTTCTCAACAAACCACGGAGGCACCATGACCCCTTTAGATACACTACAAAGTATTCGCACTCGTCGTACTTTAAAAGTTTTTAGTGAAAAACCTTTACCCACAAAACCTTGCAATCACGAGTTGATTGCCACATTAATAGAATCCGCTTATTATGCACCCTATCATTATCCTTGTAGTGCAGAACATCAAGAACATTCACCATCGTCACTACCTTGGCGTTTTTATGTATTGGATAGTAAACAGTGCAGACACTTAGCCCAACACTTACAGGAAAACCAATTGGCAATGAATAAGCTTATCAACATGCTCAACTCAGCCGATTATTTGATTCAAGCGACTTGGTGTCCAACATCAAATACGGATAGAGTTCGTCAAACTGATGATGAGAGCTTTGAGGACAGCATTATCAACATGGAACACCTCGCTGCCTCGGGTGCTGCTATCCAGAATTTATTATTAACCGCCACAGCACTAGGTCATGAAAATTACTGGGGAAGCGGTGCGGCATTGCGTAAAGACTTTACTTTTGACTTATTGGGCATTCCTAAACAGGAGATTTTACTGGGTGCCCTTTTCCTCTTTCCTAGTGAAAATGAATTAACTAGCGAGTCTAAAACTTGTACAAGTAGCCGTCGTGAAAAACGTGGAAGCATTGAGAGTTCTTACCGCCTAGTAACGCTAAAATAGGACAATAAATACTTTCTTGAAAACTATTCTGGTAAAAACTTTAAGCAATTTCAAGGGTAAAGACATACAGCAGAATGACGGTACTTAATGCATAAAAGATTTTGATAACTGGTTAAAGAACATGAAAATATAGAATACAGAGCGTCTAAGTAAAATCCCTCTGATAGTTGACTATCAGAGGGATTTTTAAGATTTGGCAATAATGCAACACTCACACGACTAGTTTTGTTTTTATTTTAAAACCCAACGCGCACCTTTGCGAACTGGCGCATTTAACCACATTGCTAAAAACAGTTCCGAATCATTATTAGCAGAAGCTTCATCTAACACACCATTGCTAATAAAATAACGTTTGATAGCGACCAAAGGATCCTCGCTAGCGTTAAACAACTCAGGTAAATTCTTCTTATAATGTACGAGGAAATTATTAATTATCATCTTTCTACCATTTTTGGTTTTCCTAATATCCTCACCACCAAAAACAAAATTACTCATAGGACGCGTCTTATACTCTCTCGTATTGCGGTTAATGTATTCAACAAACTCAAAGTCAGACTTCACCGACATGATTAAAGTATGATCTCTAAGATCTCCTTTTTTCTTTGCTTTCTCTGGTGTTACACCATCATCTCCCGCCGACTCTATTTCATCGGTAGCACTGGAAAAATCATAGAGTCCTGAATTTTCAGATAACACATCCTCAAATTTAACAAACTTCTGTTTTTCCCCAGAAGGCAAACATCTCCAGTAGGGCACTTTGGCATATTTGCCTAAACTCTCAATCAAGCCTCTCTCGACTAATAGCCTAATGGCCTTATGTCTAGCATCAACAAGCGAATCGGACGTAGCAAAACCTATCGATTGATCACCTATGCTAAGACCAAAACTATTATCTTTACCCAACTGGTATAATTCCACAGTATTAGTCGATCCCGCATGATTAATCACATCACCGGTATTGGGGTGGACAACTCT
>PDWI01004300.1_pt1 | contig 19233 bp, 21 predicted proteins | sample 1430891 | NCBI WGS metagenome assembly PDWI01 (sample SAMN01162508, study PRJNA174530) | Oral metagenome, whole genome shotgun sequencing project. | biome: Marine environment; feature: Marine mammal; material: Swab sample of the gingival sulcus; isolation source: swab sample of gingival sulcus...
AAGGATTTCTAATTCCTTTGCAAGTACTTTTTTAAAAAAATTTAAAAAAATATTTTAAGCGGTTATTTTTAGCTCAACATTTACATTTTTTGCTAAAAATATACCGCTTTTTTAATACTAATAATCTAATTCATCCTTAAATAAAGAATAATCTTCTTTTAAAATATTTATTAAATGAACAAAATCATCTGGATAAGGTGCTGAAAAATTCATTTCTTCACCTGTAATTGGATGATTAAATTTAAGCATTACGGCGTGCAAAGCCTGACGATTAAAATTACGTAGTATTTCCAAGAACTCATTACTAGCACCTTTCGGTGGTCGAGGTCTGCCTCCATATACAGGATCTCCCAATAAAGGATGAGCTATATATGCCATATGAACACGAATTTGATGAGTTCTGCCTGTTTCAAGACGTAAACGAAGTCTTGTATAGTTACGGAATTTCTCCATTATACGATAATGAGTGATAGCTTCTTTTCCCATTGGGTGAACTGCCATAGCAACACGTTTGGTTGGGTGACGTCCCATTGGCTCATCAACTTTTCCACCTTGTGTCATCACACCACAAGCAACAGCTTCATATTCACGAGTGATTTTTCTTTTTTGCAAATCACGAACTAAAGCGGTTTGTGCAGCAATAGTTTTTGCAACAACCATAAGACCTGTTGTGTCTTTATCTAATCGATGAACAATTCCTGCACGTGGTACTTGCTCTATTTCAGGGCAGTGATGTAATAACGCATTTAATACTGTACCATCAGGATTTCCCGCTCCTGGGTGAACAACAAGATCTGCTCTTTTATTTATAACAAGAATATCATCATCTTCATAAACAATATCTAGTTCAATATTTTGAGCTTCAAATCTATTTTCACTTTGTTGCTCAATTTCTACAACAATTTCTTCTCCCCCAAGCATTTTTTCTCGAGCTTTAAGATGATACTTACCATCAACTGATATTTTGCCATCATCTAAATAATTTTTTAATCGACTACGAGAATATTCAGGAAAAGCTGTTGCTAATGCCTGATCTAATCTCATTCCTAAGTAGCTATCATCTAAAATAGCGGTTAATTTGGTAACTTGTGTCATAACTTTCTTCAAATATTTGTGATTTATAATTTAATTATGGTGAAAATTTCTATAAAATAACAAAAGGAACTTAATCTTTTTGTTATAGTCTTACACATTATAACGTAATTTTAAGATAATTTTTTTAAATTAGGACTAAAAAATGAAAAACAGTTATAAACTCTTAATTGCATCAATGCTTTCTTCTTTCTTTGTAACAGGCTGTACAAATGAGGAAAAGGTGGATTTAACACCATCAAATGTTCTGTATGAACGTGGAACTGCTGCTTTTGAAAAAGGTAATTATTCTACCGTTATCAGTAATTTCACTACCCTTGACGGTCGTTTTAAACAAGGCGATAAAAGTGAACAAGTACAGCTTTCACTTATCTACTCTTATTATCAAACCAAAGATTTTCTTAATTTATTGGTTATAAGTGATCGCTTTTTACGTGTACATAGCACAAGCTCATACATTCCTTATGTTTCTTATATGACAGCTCTTGCTAATGTTCGTCTTGGCGATAGCTTATTACAAGATTTTTTAAGAGTTGACCCTTCTCAACGTGCACAAAAACACCTTGCTGATGCGTTAGAACACTTTAAATATTTAGAAAGTTATCATATTGATACTAAATATGGTAAACAAGCAAAATTATGGGCTGAATATATTTTAAACCTACAAGCAAAACACCATCTCAATGTTGCAAAATTTTATGATAAAAGAGCCGCTTATGTAGCTGTTGCAAACCGTATTGAATCAATGCTTGCTGACTATCCAAATCAAAAAGCAACTGCAGATGCTCTTGTTTTACTAAAAAAAGCTTATCACAAAATGAATCTTTTAGATTCTGAAGCAAAAGTAGAACAACTCATTGCTATGTATGAAACCAAAGAGCTTGTTAATCCTGAAAAGCCCGCTTATGATGAAGATTTAAACCCATTTAAACAAGATAATAAATAATAGTGAAAGTTTTAGGAATAGAAACATCGTGCGATGAAACTGGTATTGCAATTTATGATGAACAGCAAGGTTTAATCGCACATCGTCTTTTTAGTCAAATTAAGATGCACGCAGACTATGGTGGTGTTGTACCTGAACTTGCATCTCGTGATCATATCTTAAAAACCCTACCACTTATTAAAGAAGCTCTTAATGATGCTAGTTTGACATTGCAAGATATTGATGCGATAGCTTATACAGCAGGGCCTGGGCTTGTTGGTGCTTTATTAGTTGGTGCTAGCATTGGTCGCTCTCTTGCTTACTCCTTGGGTGTACCAGCATTAGGGGTTCATCATATGGAAGGACACTTGCTCGCACCAATGCTTGAAGAAGAACGTCCTGGATTTCCTTTTTTAGCTCTACTTGTTTCAGGAGGACATAGTCAAATCATCAAGGTAAGTAGCTTTGGTGACTATGAATTATTAGGTGAAAGCATTGATGATGCTGCTGGCGAAGCTTTTGATAAAACAGGAAAATTATTAGGACTTGATTATCCTGCTGGAGTTGCTCTATCAAAACTTGCTGAAAAAGGGGATCCTAGCACTTTTACTTTTCCTCGACCAATGACAAATCGACCAGGATTTGATTTTAGCTTTTCAGGATTAAAAACAGCAACGGCTAACGCTATTTATAAAATAGAGCAAGAAAAAGGACAGCTTGATGAACAAGATAGGGCTAATATTGCTCGTTGTTTTCAAGATGCTATTGTTGATACTCTTATCATTAAAGTTCGTCGTGCATTAAAAGAAACTAAATTAAAGCGTTTAGTTGTAGCAGGTGGCGTGAGTGCTAATACTAAATTGAGAAATGATTTACGTGAGCTAATGAACAAACGAGACGGACAAGTTTTTTATCCTCGCACTGAGTTTTGTACCGATAATGGAGCTATGATTGCTTACGCTGGATTTTGTCGTCTAAAACTTGGACAAACGAGCGATCTTGCTATAAAAGTACGTCCTCGTTGGCCTATGATTGAATTAAAAAATACTTAATTTGTGGTATTAAGAATAAAACTCTCATTGTTGAGATAAAATTATTGCGTAGAAATTAAAAGTATGACAACATATGAATTACATAAAAATATTTATTTTTTATGAAGGTTTTAATTTTAAATTTAGGAGATAAATAAAATGAAAAAAATTGCAGTTTATGCGTCAAATATTGGTGTTGCAAAAGGAGTTTGTGAAAAAATTGCTCCACAACTTGGGATTGAAAAAGTTGTTGATGTAAAAGATTTTGCTCTTAAAGATTTACAAGATTTTGATAAAATCTTACTAGTTGTTTCAACCCACGTTGTTGGTGAAATTCAAAAAGATTTTAATGCTCAAATTGATGATTTTAAAGATTTAGATTTAACTGACAAAACTGTTGCACTTGTTACTCTTGGAAATGGTGTAACCAACAGCGACACTTTTAATGATGCTCTTGGTGAGTTATATGATATTTGTGAAGATTGCGATGCAACTCTTGTTGGTCATAGCGATCCTTCAGAATATACTTATGATAATACCGCTTCAATTCGTAATGGCGTATTCCCAGGACTCGCTCTTGATGTTGATAATGAAGCTCACCTAACTGATAGTCGTATTGAAAAATGGCTTGAAACAGGCGTTAAATCTGCGTTTTAAATATAAAATAATACAAAGGTAAAGAGCCTAAACAGGCTCTTTTTTTAAAAGGAAAGTTAATATGTTTACGAGAAAAATTAATGATGAGCTATCACTTGCTCTTGTTGATCCTAAACTTGCCGATCGTTGTTTTGAAATTATCGATCAAAATCGTGATTACCTTGGTAAATATTTACCGTGGGCTTTAACTACCAGTAGTAAATATGATCATCTCGCCTTTATTAAACATTCTTTAATGGAATATGCTAATGGCAACGGTATGGCTTGCTATATTATTTATAAAAACGATATTGCTGGCTCGGTAAGTTTTAATAACATCAACCATAACCTTAAAAAGGTAGTTATTGGCTATTGGTTAAGACAAGATTTACAAGGTAATGGCATTATGACTCAAGCGGTGCAAAAAATGATAGATATTGCATTTAATGAGCTTGATATGACAAAAATTGAAATTTCAACAGCTACTGAAAATAAACCAAGCAGAGCTATTTGTGAGCGATTAGGATTTACACTTGAAGGTGTTATTACTCAAAATAATTATATCAATGGCAAAATTGTTGATTCTGCTATTTATGGACTACAAAAACCGAGCAAACCAAGTAAATCCAAAAAATCAAAATAATTATTTTTTGAAGAGTATTACCATAAATTGTCTTTAATAATATTTTTTAGGCAGTTTATATGCTCATCATTTTCATTTAAACAAGGAATATAGCGGTATGATATTCCACCATTTTTGATAAAAATTTCTTTATTTTGTACCGCTATTTCTTCAAGCGTTTCTAAACAATCAGCACTAAATCCAGGGCAAACCAATACAACCTTTTTAATATTATGCCCTGCTAATTCTATCAAAGTTTCATCAGTAAAAGGCTCAAGCCAAGGCTCTCTACCAAAACGAGATTGAAAAGACAAACTATATTGCTCTTTTGATAATCCTAATTTTTCTACAATTAACTCAACCGTTTTTTCACACTGCTTACGATAAGGATCACCCTCTGTAAGATAACGCACTGGCAATGAATGAAAAGAAAAAATAAGATGCTCATCTTTTTCAAGAGCAATAGAATTTGCAAGAGCTTCAATATAATCATTATTATCAAAATAATTATTTACTATTTTGACATCTGGTAATGTTTTATGTTTTTTTATAGCTTTGGTAAAGGCATCAAAAACTGCCGCTGTTGTAGTGCTTGAATATTGCGGATAAAGTGGCATAATCAAAATCTTATCAACTTTTTGAGCCATAAGGTTATCAACCACACTTTGCATTGAAGGATTGCCATAGGTCATCGCCAATTCAACAATCACATCGTCATCAAAGGCTTGTATTAATTTTTGATGTTGCTTTTTTGAAATAGCTAAAAGCGGTGAGCCCTCTTTTGTCCAAATACTTTTATAAAGTTTAGCAACGATAGGTGATCTCATAGGTAAAATAACACAACTTAACAAAGGTTGCCAAATGATTGAAGGTGTATCAACAACTCTTTTGTCACTTAAAAATTCATACAAGTACTTATAAACAGATGTTATAGTTGGTGCTTCTGGCGTACCTAAATTTGCTAATATAACTCCTGTTTTATCCTTTCTTTTTGGCATTTATTACCTATAAAAATATTAATCAATACCACTTAATTATCTCATATTTTTAGATAAATTTAATTATTTTTTTAGCTAAAATAGAAAAATCATAACTTCTTTATTGTGAAGAATAATTATATAATGGCAGTTTATTCACAATTTACATCAGGATAATTTATGCAACAAACCTTTTTTGACTATTTATTAAGCGGTGATATTTTTTCTATTTTTAGCAAATTCATTATGCCTCAAACAGTTAATATTATCATTGCTATTGCTATTTTTATTATTGGAAAATGGCTATTACAAAAGCTCGTAAACTATGTTTCTAAAATCCTTATTCTTAAAAAACAAGATGAAATGCTTACCAATTTTTTATGTAAAGTTCTTTATTTTGCAGGACTTTTCATAATTATAGTTGCCGCATTATCACAAGTTGGTTTTAATACCTCATCATTAGTTGCGGTGCTTGGTGCAGCAGGACTTGCTGTTGCGTTATCAATAAAATCATCACTACAAAATTTTGCAGCAGGTCTTATGCTATTAATTTTAAAACCATTTACCAAAGGCGATTTTATAGAAACAGAAAAAGTGAGCGGTACGGTTCTTGATTTAAACATTCTAATGCTTACCTTAAAAACGGGCGATAATAAAATTATTTTTGTGCCAAACAGCCAAGTTTTTAATTCTAGTATTACTAATTACTCAAGCACAGGACAACGTCGAATTGACTTAGTTATCGATGTTTCTTATGAAGCAAACTTGAAATTAACAAAAAGTCTTATTGAAAATGTTCTTATGCAAGAAGAACGTGTGCTTAATAATTTAGGCATCACTGTTGTAGTTGGCGAACTTGGAGAAAGTAGCGTTAAAATGTATGCTCGTGTTTGGGTGAATACTGATGATTTTTTCAAAACAAAATGTGTATTACTTGAAGAAATCAAATATTCATTGGATAAACACAATATTGAAATTCCATTTAACAAACTTGATATCAATCTTAAAAATCAAATAAAATAACAATATTTATTAACATAAGGTTGGATAATTCTCTATCTAACCTTTTATTAACAACACATAACTACTATTTTTTATCTAGTAATTAACTTATTTTTTGTGTAGAATTTAACTATTATTAATTTATTAAAAATTACTATGAACAAACTTCTTATTACATTCGCTTTTATTCCTTTATTTGCACAAGCTGACTTTTCTTTTTTTGGTGAAAATAAGCCAAATCAATGTGATCTGCTCGCTGCTCACCCAAGTAATACCGATAATCCAAAAGGGATTACAGGTGTTGATTTTGATAATATCAAACCAGATCAAGCTATCTCTGCTTGTCTTGACGCATTAAAAGAAGAACCAAACTCAGCTCGCTATCAATTTCAACTTGGTCGAGCTTACGATGTAAAGAAAGATTATAGCAATGCGGTTAAATGGTATAAAAAAGCCGTTGAACAAAGCTATGCTGCCGCCCAATCTAATTTAGGTAGTAAATATAGAGAAGGAAAGGGTGTAGAAAAATCTTATGAAACTGCGATTAAGTGGTACACCAAAGCGGCTGAACAAGGTAATTCTCAGGCACAATTTAATCTAGGTCTTATGTATGATAATGGGCAAGGTGTAAAAAAATCATATAAAAATGCGGTTAAATGGTACACAAAATCAGCTGAACAAGGTAAAGCTGATGCTCAAATTAATCTAGGTTATATGTATGAAAATGGACAAGGTGTAAAAAAATCATATAAAAAAGCGGTTGAATTATTTACTAAATCAGCTAAACAGGGAAATGTATATGCACAAGTTAATCTTGCTTGGATGTATGTTAAAGGGAAAGGGGTTCGTAGAAATTATACCTTAGCTTATGCGTGGCTTAACCAAGCCTCTAGCAGTGAAAATAAAGAAGGAGCAAATGAAGCAAGAAAAAGATTAAATGAATTAGAACAAAAAATGTCAAAAGATCAAATTACTAAAGCCCAGCAAATTGATCCTTTAACATTACCCTAATTTAAGTGGTAAGTAATATTCTATCTTTTTTCTTTAAGTTTTTACTACTACATTTTTCATATTTTTAAATACATTCAAAAAAGTCGCTTAAAGCCTTATTGTATAAGGTTTCAAACGACTTTTTAGCATCACATTTTTTTATGCTTTATTTTTTATAAATAATCTCAACACCATCATCAATAAAGTCTTCAAAATCATCAAAATCTTCTTCAATAGGATTTTGCATTGCTTGATTATGATAATCTTCCCACTTAAATTCTACATCTTCTTTTTGAGCCTCTTCAATAACTTCACGAGGATTCTCAATAATAAATTGCATAATATCAGAGGTTAATTCTTTAACACCTAAACCTGTTGCCGCACTTATCAGATAATAATTGTCAAAACCAAGTTCATCTGCAATTTCTTCAGCTTTTTGAACCGCTTCATCTTCATCAAGGGTATCTATTTTGTTAAATACCAACCATTTTGGCTTATCACTTAATTTCTCACTATACTTAAATAGCTCTTCTTCAATAATTGCAATATTATTGGCAACATCTGTTTCATTGATAGGATTAAGATCTACTAAATGCAATAATACTCGACAACGCTCTAAATGTTTTAAAAATCGAATTCCTAAACCACTACCATCAGCAGCACCTTCAATTAGTCCTGGAATATCAGCAATTACAAAACTTTGATCCATTGCCATTTTAACTACACCTAATGATGGAACAAGTGTAGTAAACGGATAGTCAGCAACCTTTGGTTTAGCTGCTGAAACACTACGGATAAAGGTAGATTTACCAGCATTTGGAAGCCCAAGCATTCCCACATCAGCAAGTAACATAAGCTCTAAAAGAACATTTCTTTTTTCACCAAGTGTCCCCATTGTTTTTTGACGAGGAGCTCTATTTACCGATGATTTAAAACGAGTATTACCAAGTCCGTGAAAACCACCTTTTGCTACTAATAATTTCATACCGTGTTTAGTAAGATCGGCAATCACTTCACCTGTATCACTATCTGTTGCACGAGTTCCAACAGGGACTTTTAAAACAATATCTTCACCACGTTTGCCTGTACATTTTGCACTTTTTCCATTTTCACCACGACCTGCTTCAAAACGTCTTGTAAAACGAAAATCAACTAACGTATTAAGATTTTCATCGGCTAGTAAATAAACATCACCACCATCACCACCATCACCACCATCAGGGCCACCTTTTGGTATAAACTTCTCACGTCTGAAACTAACGCAACCATTTCCGCCATCGCCAGCTTCAATTCGCACTAATGCTTCATCAATAAATTTCATTATATCTCCTTGATTTTCATAAGTTTATGACCTGCAACCGATAAAATTGTACCAAATACCACGATGGTTGCACCAAGATAATTTAAAAAATCCATACGAGGATCATCAAAAATATCAGGAAATTCAAAATGTCCTAAACTTGAAAATATTATTGTAAATACAGGAACAAGAACTGTTACAGCACTTACTCTTGATGCTTCAAGATGTTTTAGTGCTTCTGCATAAGCTCCATATCCTATAAGGGTGTTTACGCAAGCGAATAGAAAAAATCCGATTGTTAAACTGTTTAAATTAAATAATTGTGGCATATCTGCTGTTGGCATTAACACAATGCTACAACCAATATACACTATTACTAATACTTGTTGTGGATTAAAACTATCCAACAGTAATTTTTGACATATTGCATACATCACCCACACTGATGATGCACTAAATATTAGTAAAATACCACCTGCAAAATCTCCAAATTGTAAAATTTCACCAAATTGATTGTGAAAAAAGATCAATAATCCTAGAATAAGAATTCCTAATCCTACAATTTGATTTATTTTTAACTGCTCTTTAAAGACAGGAACACTTGCAAGAATAAGTAAAAAAGGGGTTGCTTGACTTACAACCTGAGTTGTTGTTGCCGATACATAATTTAAAGCGGTACTAAAAAACACAAAATTTGCAGCTAGTGCTAATGTTCCTATGGTTAAAAATATACCTTGTCTAAAGGTTACATTTTTTAATCTTGGTAATTTTTTAGTATATGCTAAAATTAAAAAAAGCCCTAATGCTGCCGCTATAAAACGATACCAAACTATTGTTGTTGCACTCATCACCGGTAAAACTTGTTGTACCGCAAGGGGTAATGCACCCCACATCATCGTTGCTATAAGTGCAAGTACAAATCCTTTTAAGGCTTTTGTTTCATTCATTATTTTTGTTAATTACTATATGCAATAAAGCCCACACAAAGTGGGCTTATCATTATCTTTATGAAGTTTTAAATTATTCAGCTTCAATGCTTACAAATTTACGATTTTTCTCGCCTTTAACTTCAAATTTAACTTTACCATCTGCAGTTGCAAATAAAGTGTGATCACGTCCCATTCCAACATTTGTTCCTGCGTGGAATTTAGTACCACGTTGACGAACAATAATGCTTCCTGCTAAAACAGACTCACCACCAAAGCGTTTAACACCTAGGCGTTTACTTTCACTGTCACGTCCGTTACGAGTTGAACCACCTGCTTTTTTAGTTGCCATCTTTCTTGTTCTCCTCTAAATTATCCATTGATACCAGTAATTTTCACTTCTGTGAACCACTGACGATGACCTTGTTGCTTACGGCTGTGTTTACGACGACGGAATTTGATAATTTTAATTTTATCACCACGACCGTGTTTAACAACTTCTGCAACTACTTTGCTACCAGATACTAATGGCTCACCGATTTTGATCTCTTCACCATTAACAACCATTAAAACTTTATCAAATTCAATAGTTTCACCAGCTGCTACTTCTAATTTTTCTAAGCGAACGATTTGTCCTTCGCTCACTCTGTGTTGTTTGCCGCCACTTTGGAATACTGCGTACATAACTTCTCCAGTTTGATGTCCTTTCGCTTATGCGTTGTTAGACATATAAATTCATAAAATAGACCTGTATTTTACACCAAGTTCCCTTTGCTAGCAAGTAATATTTGATCTTTTTTAAATAAAAAACTAATTTTACCTGAAAAATAAAAAAAGCAACTTCAAAGAAGTTACTTTTTGCGATCCTATCCGTTATTAGTTTTTAGCTTTGCAAAATAGCGATCCTACACTACCTAAAGCAACACCAATAACAGCAAATAATAACCATTCCATAGAATATGCTTTTAATGGTAAATTTGCTACTAAACTTGAACCACTTACAGAAAGAATTGATACTACTGTTACTAATACTAATGATAAACCTTGAGCTAAACGTGAAAGCGGTTTAAATAAATTGATTAATAACACTAACATTGCAGTAATAGCAATTGGATAAAGCACTAATAAAACAGGAATAGATTTTGCAATTACAGCGTTTAATCCTTGGTTTGCTAAACCAAATCCAATAAGCGTGAAAATAACTGCATATACTTCGTATTTAACTTGAGGGAAAATTCCATTGAAATATTGTGATGTTGCAACTACTAATCCAATTGAAGTTGTTAAACAAGCTAATGTTACAATAACACCTAATAAAATACGACCTAAATCACCAAATACCATCATTGCTGATTCATTTAATAGGAACGTTCCCATATTTTGACCGCTTGCTTTTACTTCAGCAAGCATTGCTGCATTAACATTTAAGCGATTTCCAATCCAACCGATAGCAATATAGATAACACCAAGAGCAACAGCAGCAATAACAGCAGCTAAAGTTGCTTGTTTTACTAAAGACTCACCTTCTTGAGATTTTGCTTTAATTGCATTAATTACAACCACGGCAAATGCAAAAGAAGCAAGAGCGTCCATCGTTTGATAACCTGCTAAAAATCCATCAACTAAAGGAGCTTTAAGTTCAGTTGTTGTATGTACAGCACCTTTACCAAGTAAATGGAAAAATACACCAACAACAAGAGCAACAATAGTAATCAATAATGCAGGTGTTAAAATTGCACCAATGCGATCAACCATTTTTGTTGGATTCAAACTTGCCCACAAAGTAACACCAAAGAAAATAATAGTAAATGCCAATAGTGAAGATACACTTGTTTCACCTAAAAATGGAATTATTACCATATCAAAAGCTGTTGTAGCTGTACGAGGTATTGCAAAAAATGGCCCTATTGTTAAATAAATAGCAATTAAAAATACTAAAGAAATTGCAGGATGAATTTTTGATAACGCGCCTTCATAACCACCTTTATAGTTAACTGAAATTAAAATTCCTAATAATGGTAAACCAACACCCGTTACTACAAAACCAATAATCGCAGACCAAAAAGCATTGCCACTATCTAAACCTAATGCTGGTGGAAAGATTAAGTTACCAGCCCCAAAGAATATTGCAAAAAGCATAAAGCCTACTACAAATACATTTTTATTCATATTTAGTCCTCTTTTTTAATAATAATTAAATAATAAACAGTATTCTCACTAATGTGTGAATGTTGTGTTTTAATTTTTCCTATATTATATTAATTTATATAATATACATTTAATACTGCCATTATCATTTTAAAATTACAAGTGAAAATCATAAAAATTTATAATTTTTTTAAAACTTTTTTGAAAATTATTTATTCTACAAATAAATAATCGAATTGATTAGGCGAAAATCCCCTTGAAATCATAAAGCGATAAAGCTTCTGCTTTGCTTTAAGATATTTATTTTTTTGTTGAAAGCGGTTTGATTTTTGATAATATTCGCAAGTATCATCAAAATTTTGACCACTTGTATTATTTTTTAACTGTTCAAAATCTGTAGGTTTTTTCTTTTCAAACACTCTTTGTGCAATTGCAAACCAATCTATCTCACTTTCTTCTAAAGTAAGATGAATAAGTTTTTCATTAACACCCTTGTATTTTAATTCTTGAATAATTTTGTTTGGCCCATAGCCCGATTGAGATTTTGATCTTATAAATACTGAACAAAACTTTTGATCACTTTGATAATTAAGTTCTTGAGCTCTTTTAATCGCTTGTTCAGATTCTTGTTCTTCATAGCCTTTTTGTTTACATTTTTGCATTAACTCAAAAACACTATGATCACGGCGTGATAGAAGATAAATAACATATTCCATCACGCTGTATTTAGGTTTTGTTGTTTTAATAACCATTATTACTCTAAATTAAGATCTTCATCTTCTTCTGTGGTAACTACTGGTGCTACAAAATTTTCTTCAGTTTTATTCATAAGAATATTTCTTACTTCCTGATCGATTTTTTCAGCAATTTCAGGATGTTCTTTTAACCAACGCATTGCATTTGCTTTACCTTGACCAATTTTTTCATCTTTATAAGAGAACCAAGCACCTGCTTTTTTGATAAGCTTATAATTAACACCTAAAGTTAATAACTCACCCATTTTTGAAATACCTTCACCATACATAATATCAAAAAATGCTTCTCTAAATGGTGGAGCTACTTTATTTTTAACTACTTTTACTTTTGTTTCATTACCAATAACCTGATCGCCATCTTTTATTTGACCCATTCTACGAATATCTAATCGTACTGAAGCATAGAATTTTAAAGCATTCCCTCCCGTTGTAGTTTCAGGATTACCAAACATAACACCAATTTTCATACGAATTTGGTTAATAAAAACAACTAAACAATTAGCATTTTTAATATTTCCTGTTAATTTACGAAGAGCTTGCGACATTAAGCGAGCTTGAAGCCCCATATGAGAGTCACCCATTTCACCTTCAATTTCTGCTTTTGGTGTTAATGCAGCTACTGAATCAACTACAATCACATCAACAGCACCAGAACGAACTAATGCATCACAAATTTCTAATGCTTGCTCACCGTGATCTGGCTGAGAAATAAGAAGCTCTTTAGTATCAACACCAAGTTTTGTTGCATAAACAGGATCTAAAGCGTGCTCAGCATCAATAAAAGCACAAGTTTTACCTGCTTTTTGAGCTGCTGCAATTGCTGTTAAAGTTAAAGTTGTTTTACCTGATGATTCTGGTCCATAAATTTCAACAATTCGTCCCATTGGAAGACCGCCAATTCCCAAAGCAACATCAAGACTTAATGAGCCTGTTGAAACGGCTTCTATATCTAATTTTTTATTTTCTCCAAGACGCATAATTGAGCCTTTACCGAATTGTTTTTCAATTTGTGCAAGTGCTGCACTTAATGCTTTTTGTTTATTTGCATCTGACATTTTTCTTCCTTGTATTAAAATAATATTGAAATAAGTTGCTATATATTTTATACTGTTTACACATACAGTCAAGTCTTTTTTTTATTTTTATGGATTTTTTTATGGAATTTGCGATTATAATCATACTTTTAATTATTACATTGATAGCAAGCGGTCTTTATTTACTCTCTTTTAGCAAGATAACAATGCTTAAAACAGAACTTGATACATCTCATCAAGAACAATTACTTTTAACACAAAAATTTGAGCAAACACAACAAGAAAAAGAATATTTTTTACAGCAAAATGCTATTTTACAGATCAAACTTCAATCAAAAGAAGATGAAATGAATTCAAAACTACAATCGCTAAAAGCTGAATATCATATTATTTTACAAGCAAAAGAGAATGAAACTGCTATTAAAATTCAAGCAAAAGAAGAAGAAATCACCCAACAAAAAGAGCAATTGTTGCAAATAAAACAATCTTTTAAAGCAGAATTTAATGAGTTAGCACAACAAATTTTAGATGAGAAAAGTAAGAAATTTGATGAAAGTCAGCAAAAATCACTTTCACAGTTACTAAACCCTTTACGTGAACAAATTAAAGATTTTAAAGACCGTGTGGATAATGTTCACAGTGAAAATTTAAAAGAAAACTCTATGCTATCAGAGCAAATAAAACAAATTATGCAAACCTCTCTTATGATGTCTAAAGATGCCAAAAATCTAACAAATGCGTTAAAAGGTAATAATAAAACAGCGGGAAACTGGGGGGAAATACAATTAGAAAATGCTCTGCAAAACTCTGGACTTATTAAAGGCGAAAGTTATGATAGCCAAGCTAGTTTAAAAAATGATGAAGGAAAAACGTTAAAACCTGATTTTATAGTTCATCTGCCAGATGGAAAACATCTTGTGCTAGATTCTAAAGTATCCTTACTTGATTATGAAAAATTTTGTGATCCAGAAGGAGAACATAATGAAATTTATTTAAAAAATCATTGTAATTCTATTAGAAAACACATCAGCGATTTAAGTAGTAAAGATTATAGTAACTTAATAGGCTTAAAATCACCTGAATTTGTGCTTATGTTTATTCCTATTGAAAGTGCTTACATTGAAGCTCTAAAAGCAGATCAATCATTATTTGAAGATGCTTATCGTAAAAATATTATTTTAGTTTCATATACCACTTTAATTCCGATCTTAAAAACAGTTGCAAACCTTTGGCGTGTTGAGCGTTCAAACACTCAGGCGCAAGAAATAGGAAACAAAGCAGGAGAAATTTATACGCAAGTTGCTGTTGTAGCAGAGAATCTTGCCAAACTTGGCAATACACTCAACACGGTGAACAATCATTATAATAATACCATTACTTCTTTAGCTGGCAATCGTGGTCTTTACAAAAAAGTAAGTGCTTTCAAAGAATTATCAGCTAAATCAAACTCAAAAGAACTTAAAGAAATAGCAATTATAGAAAATAGTTGTGAAACTTTTAAAATTAACCCTATTCTCACAGAAGTACAAGAAGAAAATAAAGATTTAGAACGAATAGAGATAATTTCATAATTATAAAAAAGCGGTTTAAATTTTTCTAAACTTACAAATCTTTTAGAAAAACAAACCGCTTAATATTTTAATAATAGTATTTATTATTGCTATTAGTTGCAGAACCAAAAGTAAATTCAAGACCTAAACCTACACCAAGAAAAGGTTTAGATTCAATTTGAGTTTTACTATCATTCTTAACAAAATTAACAACAGATCCATAGTTTACATCAAACAAAATATTTGCGTGTTTAAATGAATGAAAAGCTACACCAACCGATGCATTTGGAATTAAACCAAGTTTAAGTTTTTTACTATCTTGAGCTAGGTTTAACCCAAAATTTGCTTGTAAACCAGTTTTTAAATATACCGTTGATTTTTCCATTGCGTAAAATAATTTCCCTCTTAATCCTGCATCAAAATTAAAAGGTTTCACACTTTCATTCTTAACATAACTCATTGCTAATGCTGGAATTTCTGTTAAACCAGCAACACCTTCAACAGCAAAGAAGTTAGTAATATTTCCACCTAAATACAATTCTTGGCGAGTATGAATATTTTTTATAAAATCTTGGGTTAATTCTTTACCTTCTTCTGCTAATGCTATAGCTGGTTTTAATGGGTTAAATAAATCCGCAACCACAACATCAGAACCTGATAATACAGGATCTGCTTGAACTCCTGCTTCTGTTTTTAATCCAACATAAAAATTTGCATTTGCAGCAGAAACACTTGCTAATATAGCCAATGGTAATAATAATTTTTTCATAAAGTCTCCTAATTACTTATAAAAAGTATAATAAAAATCACTTTAAGTATACTTGATATTTTAAAATATTTCCACTATTTAGAGTACTACTTACCGAAATAAACTCTCCTTTATAATCAAACTCTAACTTATAAGCGTGCAAATACACTCTATCGCTTTTTGCTCCACCGTATAAAATATCTCCTAAAATCGGACTACCTAAACTTTTCATTGCAACTCGCAGTTGATGAGTTTTTCCTGTTTTGGGTTGTAAGGTGAAAAATCGTAAATTTGGCTCAATGCTTTGCGATTGAAAAATGGTAATCGCAGGATTTTCCTTAGTTCTACACAATTTATAAGCACCATTTCGGCTTTTTTTCATATCACCAATAATCTGCCCTTGCTTTTTCTTCGGCTTGTCTGTCGCTAATGCCCAATAGGTTTTTTGTATCTTATGATGTGCAAAAAGCTCATAAAAATACACCGCTGTTTCTTTATTCAACGCTAAAATTAAAAGACCTGAGGTAACCTTGTCTAAACGATGAACCAACCACACTTTTTCAACGCCGAGAAATGTTGCAACTTTTTGCGTTAATCCTTGCTCTTCATTATCTTTATGAACACTCACCCCTGCTAATTTGTTAATCACTACAAAATCGTTATGCTGATAGCAAATACTAAAATCTTTCATTATTGATCCCCTAATTTTTTGCTTGATTGCAAAGAGAAAAAGGCAAATAAAGTAAACAAAGCAATAACCGTTCCAAGCCCTAAATAAGTATGCTGATAGCCATACCAATCGTAAAATTTACCAACCAATGGCGACTCAAACATACTCACCACTTCTCGCAAAAATTGACAAGCAATCAAATACACCGTTGCTGAAAAACGCATCTCAAAAACTTCACCAATATATTTAAAAAGCCCCAATAAATAAAAAGGTACTTCAAGCAAATGCAACATTTTTAATACGATTATTTGCCAATCGCTCACAGCAAAAGCACTGCCAAAAATTCTCATCATCGCAATACAACCTGCCAACAATAACGCATTTTTTGCCCCAATATAACGGTTAATCAGCACAGGCACAAAAAACATCACCACGCCATTTAAAAATTCTTCAACGGTCGTTACATAGCCATAAAACTGCATTCCTTGCTGTTTTGTTGCAAAAAAAGTATTAAAAAAATTACCAAATTGCTGCTCAAAAATATCATAAGTACAGGCAACGCCGAGCATATAAGCCGTTAAAAACCAAAACTTTGGCAATTTAAACAACGCAAATGCTTGCTTTAAAGTTACAGGATTTTCTTTATTGTGAATTTTTGCTAAATCATCACCGCTTAAATTTTTTTCAGGTTGCATTAGTGCCACTAACACTATCAAAATTATCGCTGCAAACGAACCTAGCCAAAATACCATATTCGGATCAAGGCTATACAAAACACCTGAAATTGAAGCACAAATACCCCAACCGAACATTCCAAAAAGCCTTGCTCTACCGTATTCAAAATGTTTGATACGACTGATTTTATCAAAAAATGCTTCGCTCGCAGGTGCTCCACCTTTGAACACAAAACCCATATAAAGACCGCCCACAAAAGCGCCAAGAACAACATTTTGTTTTAAAAGCGGTGTGAAAATATAGATAAAAAACGGAGCATAAAAAAGCAAAGAAAAAGCAACAATATATAAAATATATTTTTTTATGCTTAATTTATCGGTTAAAAATCCTAAAATCGGTTGAAAAAATAAGGCAACAAAAGACATTAAGGCGAAAACCAAGCCAATATCAGAGCCTGAAAGACCGATAATATCACCAAGCCAAATCCCTAAAAATGGGAAACAAGTTCCCATAATGAAAAAATAAACAAAAAAATACCAACCTGAAAGCCAATAGTCAATATTTTTTAAATAATAATGATTATGAGACATTAGATCCCTTATGTTTTTTTATAATAGCGTAACTCATAAGTAGTAATAAAATAATGCCACACACAATAGAAAAAATATTATTTCCCATACTATGTTGAGCCATATTTTCATTAGCAAATCCTATGTGGAAAAAGTTAGCTAAATAATCAGTGATCCAACCAAAAATAAAACTAATCAACACCAATGAACTTAAATAAATTACTAATACTTTTTTGCCAAGCTCTTGTTTTACGATAGCCAAAGTTGCAACATTTGTCGCAGGCCCTGCCAATAAAAATACTAAAATCGCCCCTGGTGAAACGCCAGCAAAGAGTAGTCCAACTGCAATAGGTGTGCTTGAAGTTGCACAAATATACATAGGTACACCAATAATCGCCATCACAAAATAAGCATAAGAGCTTGCTCCCCACGTTTGTAAAAATTCGGAAGGGACGAACGTTATCACTAATGCTGAAATTAAAATTCCAAGAGTAAGCCACTCGGCGGTATCTTTGATAAGATCGACAAAACTAAACCTAAACCAACTTTTTAATTTTTGTAAATATAAGTTGTTTTTTTGACTATTTTTATGACCGCTTGTACAACAACTTTTTTCTTCTTTTGCTTGTTTTTTATCACTACAACAAGATTTTATTTGTGATTTAACCTTATGATCATCTGTTTCATTATCAAATAACATCACAAAAAGACCTGTTAAAATAGCCGTTGTAACCGCAGCAATAGGTCTGATTATTGCCATAAAAGGGCCTAATAACGCATAGGTAATAGCTATTGAATCAACTCCTGTTTCAGGACTTGCAATTAAAAAAGATGAGGTTGATGCCTTTGATGCCCCTGAGCGTCTAATGCCCAAAGCAACAGGGATAACGCTACAAGAACAAAGTGGTAATGGAGCTCCAATAATAGCTCCCTTAATTACAGAACTTACATTATTTTGACCTAAATGACGATACAATATTTCAGGCGGTAACACAAATTTAATGATACCAGAGATAAAGAAACCAAGTAAAAGCCAAGGTGCTGACTCAAAAAGTAACATTAAGAAGTTTTGCAAAAGAGTAATGATAGTTTCCATAACAACTCCCTACTTTGAACACTCATTGATATGCACAAACATATTATCTAACAACATTGCAATATGTTCATCACTAAGAGAATAACAAATAAACTGTCCATCTCGTGTTTTTTTAACAAGGTTTGCTTGATAGAGAATTTTTAATCGTGCAGAAATACAACCTATTTTCGCATTTTCCAATTCAGCTAATTCATTAACACAATATGATTTTTCTCTTAAACGCAATAAAATACTTAACCGTGCAGGATCACCTAACGCACTAAAAATTTTTGCAGCTCGATCGAGCAATTTTTTATTATCAATCATAAAAAATATTCTATTATTCTAATAAACAATAGAATATCAAAGTATGAAATTTCTGTCAATATAAAAAATAAGAGGCTAATGAATGATATGAACCCCAAAAGTTGGACACAATACAACTTTTGGGGCTTTATTATGAGTAAATTTACAAAACAGGATAAATTAAAAATTTATCAACTTTATA